>Ga0307511_10006270_pt1 | contig 11991 bp, 9 predicted proteins | sample 13_EM_MG_FD_200266 | JGI IMG/M metagenome (GOLD analysis project Ga0307511, IMG submission 200266) | Populus trichocarpa ectomycorrhiza microbial communities from riparian zone in the Pacific Northwest, United States - 13_EM | ecosystem: Host-associated > Plants > Roots > Unclassified | place...
AAAAGGTTATAATTAGACAAATTATAAAATAATAAATTTATCAAATATAAATAAAAAACAGAAAAAAATATAAATTTATCATTGTTACAATATCCACTACAATAAAAGAAATTATAAATCTGCCATTTCTACACGGAAACGTGTCCAAATATATAATTATTTTTATTTTTATTCCCTTCCGGTACAAAGCCTAAAATTATTACAAAACACTGTTTATTTCCATTGAAAAAAAAAATATAGGAAGAAGAGAGACTCCACACCAGAATGCCAGAGGCTGATCACAAATGAAGGCCCGTTTAAACAAAAACATGACTATATATGGAAATTTGAGGCAACATATCTATTTTATGTGTACAGTACAAATTTCATAACTACTTATACAGAACAAGATTCAGCTCTACATAATCATGCAGTAAACAGGTATCGCGCTAGTTTGAAAGCAGGAGGCAATCAAACTTAACTAGGGGTTGGTCAAGGGCAAGCTGAATTCCCATAGTTTTTTTGCCAATTCTGCATCTTGGCCATAAGCGGTTGATTTGGATATGTTACAGTCTTCGAAATACTTCCCACTGACCCCATTAACCTGTGGATGCAATGCCACATAGCATGTAGTTGCAGCTCCCTACAACCATGTACAAGAAATTAACAAAGAAACTGTGTGGGCATGGTAACAAACAGAAAGGGTCGTATGATTTGAATTTGCACATATGACGCTTTCTGTCATATTCAAAATTGTAGAACATACCTGGGGAACAGTTTTGAACATGAATCTGCCGATAGTACTGGCGAAGCCTGCCGAGAATTTAACCCAGGACCAGAAAATTCAAAATTTAGTGAATGAACGAAGAAATTTATTAATGCAAGGTGTGATTAACATAGGCCAGGAATTACCACTAAGAACAGTGTGGTAGCGGAAAAGATTGGTATGAATTCCTCCAGGATGAAGTGAATTAGCAGTTATGTTTACCCCCTCTTCCTGTATGAATAAAGAAGGACAAAAATGGATATAAAGTTCCAGTATCTTTATTTATCAAACCCCTGTTCGATGAACTTGAAAATGTCTGAGTACCTTGAAACGCCTTGCAAGTTCATTAGCATGCAGTAGAGTAGCAAGCTTTGATTGCCCATAAGCCTTTATACTGCCGTATCTGCAAATCAGCGTGAACAAAAGGGTGAAACTAAGAAAAGGCGCCTTATCACAATAATACATGACAGAAGCCCCCATATGCGGGTGTTACAGCATGACTTGGCACTTAGCAGAAGGAAAATAGAAGATTGACAGAATGGTACTGCCAAATTGTTACCCTGCTTCATCATTGATAGTATCAAAACGAATTCCTCCAGGAAATGGATGACGATGAGCTGATGAAGATAGGTTAACAATCCTTCCTTCTCGATTGCTTTCACGTGCTGTGTTTTTCATGTTGTCCAACAAAAGATTTGTAAGAAGAAAATGGCCTGCAAAATGATAGAAAACACTGTTATATAAAGAACAACACTTTGATATGTACAACTATCATTCCTTCAATGCAGAAGAAAAAAAGAATCTGCATAATTATGTGAACATACTTAGATAGTTGGTTGCAAACTGCAGTTCTATGTTGTCTTTGGAAAGCAAGTAAGGAGATGCCATAATCCCTGCATTGTTACTTCCAACAAAGAAAAAGAATATTAGTCCTCACTATTGAATTTTGTAAGAAATCTTAAATGGCATAGAATGTCACCAGTTGTTCACGGATAGAGAGAAATTGCCGCCATAACAATTTTGATATACGAGCAAAACAAAATCTACTACAGAGAATTGCTTCAAATTAGTTGTCTTACATGAGGATATTCAGTGGAAAACCAGAGGAATTATATTTGGATGCAAATTCCCGGACTGAGGACATTGAGCAGAGATCCAGCTCCATAACCTCAACCTTGGCACTGGGGATTTCCTTGTGTATTTCTTCCCTGACCTTGTTACCAGAATCCACATTCCTTACTGCCATAACTACATGGACACCACGCAAAGCAAGAACTCGCGCTGTCTCTGTGCCAATACCACTTGATGCTCCTGAAATTAGGCAAAGAAACAAACTTAAAACCTATCCTATCAATGACAAAATATCCACTGACATTGATATCTAATGCCATCAAAAGAACAAATATGATTTTGAGAAATTACGGTATAAAAAGCACAGTTACGATTTTAGAAGTCTCCGCAGTATTTAATAGAATTTATAAATCACAGGAGAGACAAATTTGAAACTGGTCAAACTTGGCTATAAAATCAGAAAGTTCTTGCCTTCTGAGAGGATATCCCACAACCACCAGTGCTAAAACCCTGACCGAGAATCTTCTACACAAATATTCAGATGAGAGAATTTCACTCATCTCATGCTACTCAGATCTGTAACTTAGATAAAATTATGATATTTCTAATGTGAAACAGAAACTACAGAAATTTCAAGTGGATCAGAATTGCTAGCAATCCATGCATAGAACAAACCAACAACCACAGATCACTGACTTTGCCACTTATCTTGATCAACAAAATCACAGCACAAAACAGAAACCAAAGATTTGAAATTGAAAAGGAGCATGTAGATGATGCAGAACAGACAAAGATAAGAAAAACATACCTGTAACAATAGCAGTGAGGCCACTTCCATCAATTCCTTCAGTAACTTCCTCAGCTGTGGAACTGGAAGAAAAGCCAGATGGCCCTTTCTTTCCAAAAAACCCCATGTTGGCAGGTTCTGAACTACACCAAAAGTTGCAGACTCTAATGTATATACCTCTCACAAGTAGCAGCAGATATGGACCGGCATCAAATATTATATGGAGAATTCTTCAAGGATGAAGCCACCATGAATTGTCAAATGCCACCTGTGATTTCATAATATTTATTTATTGCATGCCATTATGCTATTCTTTGGTTTTGTTCAAATTCCATGATGCTGTTTCCTTGACTTATTGATGATGCCGTTGCCCAAATAGAAAGACAGACCCCTGGTGCTTGACTTTCAAAAAAGGCAGCCTAATATAAAAAGTCCATTATAACTTTAAATAATCCCTATGTTCTTAAGATTTAAACAATCAAGTCCCTCTAGTTTAAAAACTAATTAACTAATCCCTATGTGTTCACATTTGTTTACACCTTAGTCCCTCTATTAACTTTTATTGTTAGTGAATGCTGAGCAGGCCTTTTTTCACCGTTGGTTCTGTGACTGACTTGACGGTCAAAATGTGAGCAAAAGATTAATTGATAATTTATGAAACTAGAGGGATTAGAATAGTGGGACTATAATTTACTCAAATAATTTGCAAAATCAAAAGTCATAGCATGACCCCATGGAGAATTATCTGGTGTAAATAAATAAAAGCTTGATAGGAACATGATAAGCATATTTGCATAGAGCTTTTCATTTTGCCGTCAGATTTGTGTGTTTGCTTTCATTTTCTTTCCTTAATCAGAGTAGCGTTCTAGATGGATCGTTAGACTAGGAAAACTTGTATGTTATCGGGAGGTGATAGCCAGTCTTGATCAAATTGCTCAACCAGATGTCTCCATATCCGGCCAGTCGGTCCGAAAAATATCATCGGTCGTAAAAGAACGTCAACATTCATTATTGAATCTTTGTGTGTTGTGCAATCACAAAATACTACAGAAGCTATACTGGAAATTAGTGCACCTCGGTTAAGAAAAAAAAGGCATTTTCCTTCGGATTTGTCCAGAGAGGGACAGACTGGAGAAAGTGCCTTAAATAAAAGACTCCATCATCAAATTATAGTACTCAAAGTTAAGTTTATCCCTGGTGGACTGGATCAATAGGCAAGAAAGTGAACGTATAACTCTCTCTACGCATAAGTTAAAAAAAAATGGAGATCTTAGCCTCTTTCCTACGTCAAAAATGATCAACAAAGTAATTTAAATCGAATAGGGTGGAACTGGTGGTAATGTTTATAGACATGTTTTATAGACTACCATCTTAAACCAACATGGGAAAGCGGGGGACCTCCAATCTTTAACACCCATTTAGAAATAGATGCAATGTGATTTAATACACGAAACAGGTTCGTATGTATAAACTGTGAAACAAGTTCGCAAGTTTCCTGACTTCCCCAAAACAAGAAACAACTACTTCAATTCGCAGCACAGCTCAGAGGACTACTTGGGGTTGGTTAAGCTCAAGCTGAAATCCCATAGTTTTTTGGCCAGTTCTTCATCTTTAGCCAAAGAGCTAGCTTTGGACAGGTTACTGTCCATGAAATATTCTCCGCTTACCCCCTTAACTTGTGGATGCAATGCCACATAGCATGTAGTTGCAGCTCCCTATAACCATATAAAAGAAATTAATAAGCTATGTAGCGTTTTAGAGGCAGTCCAATAATTGCATATGGATTTTATAATTCAAATTAATCCTGGGTCATGCTGCCACATATTCCATGGAACCGAAGAACATACCTGTTGAACATTTTTGAGCGCAAATCTGCCAACCATAGTTACAACACCTGCATTCAACACAACAAATTTAATCCAGAAGCAAATCCCCATAGGCCAAGAAAATCCTCGTATGGGAACCAAAAACAAGTCAGATATATCAGAGTATTACTATTAATAACACTGTGGAAACGTAGAAGATTGGTCATAATTGATCCAGGATGAAGTGAATTAGCAGTTATATTGACCCCTTCTTCCTGCATGGGCAAAAGAAAAAGGGAAATAAAAAACGAGCTCATAAGAATTTATTTTGGACAAAAATGTTATAACTATGAAAGTCACAGCCCAAATAACATGCTGATCAACTGTTTTTGTCATCCATGATTTGTACTGATTTAACTAAAGAATCTTCAGCACCAAAAATCTATCTATTTCAACTTCATCAAATAAGGTGAGCAAAGGCAATGACTCATACTTCCACTGGAAACTATTCTAAATTTGAGAGCCACCTGGTCTTTAACCACAAGAAGGTAAGATTAAATCTCTGAAATGGGGAAAAGAAGAAAAAGAAAATCCCAATTTGCAGTTAGGGAGCAAATTTAATCATCTCAATGGCAGATTGCTGTTTGGTAAACTTGAGACCATGGACTACCTTAAGGCGCCTAGTGAGCTCATTAGCATGCAATACATTAGCAAGCTTTGATTGTCCATAAGCCCAAATACTGTTGTATCTGCAAAATTATCAAGCACAAAAGGGTAAAAACAAGTAGAATTAGATAAAGAAATGTCAATCCATATATAATACATGAACAATTGACTAGTGTCTGGTGTTATAGCACAGACTGAGCAGCATTCCAAGACAAGATTCACAAAATGATACTGAGAAAGTGTTACCCTGATTCATCATTGATTTTATCAAAACGAATTCCCTCACTGTATGCAAAACGGTGAGCTTCTGATGATACGATAACAATCCTTCCCTCTCGATTGCTTTCAAGTGCTGTCTTTTTCATGGTGTCCAATACAAGGTCTGTCAGAAGAAAATGGCCTGCAAAATTATAAAATCTCTTAAGAATCCAAACTTCTGCACTTGGCAATATGCAGCATTTCAAATTTCCCAACATTGAAAAACAAGATTTGGTGGAAAGGGACTTTCTTCTTCTTTTTTTCCTGTTTTTTCCACAGCTATCAGACTAATGTTTATTTATTTTCATCATCTTCATTCACAATAATTGATAAGACTGATTAAATAGATAAATGAATTTGAAGATTACAGTATTCACAGACATGTGAAAAAAGAGGTCAAGTTGTGTTCTTTTTGTTGTTCAGTATTGTGGCTCTCAAGGTATCCATGTTCAAGAATCTCATATTTGATAACACGAATTTAAATTGTCTATGCTGGATCATTTTTATTGCACGTGCTCTATTTCCCTTCATTTAAAGATTTAAATTCTATTCTCTGGCCTTTCATTATCATAATAGATACTGCAATCAAATTAATGGCAGATATGCAAACAATTTATAATGTTATGTCCAACATACCCACATGGTTGGTTGCAAATTGCATTTCTATGTTGTCTTGGGAAAGCATGAAAGGAGCTGCCATAATGCCTGCATTGTTACTTAACCAAGAAAAGATAATATTAATTCTCACTATTAAATTACAAAACAGTTCCTAAATGTGTGTAGGATGTCTTCAGTGGGCACAGTTAAAGAGGTGCATTGCCTCTTAGCAAGTTCCATTTACGAGCACAAACACATTGACTACAAAAAAGAATGAACAGGAACAACCAACATCATAAGTGACACAGAAAAGTTAGCCATGGAGACCCAAAACGGATATACAATACAAATAAGATGCATTGTTTCAGTTTTAGTCTTCTTACATTAGGAGATTCAGTGGAAGACCCAAAGATATAAATTCCGATGCAAATTTCCTCACTGATTCCATTGAGTTGAGATCTAGATGCATAACATCAATCTTAGCAGTAGGGAATTCCTTGAGTATTTCTTCTTTGACTTTCCTACCAGATTCCACATTCCTTACTGCCATAACTACATGGGCACAACGCAAAGCAAGAACACGTGTGGTCTCCGTTCCAATACCACTCGAGGCTCCTGAAATGGAGTAGGCATGGAATGTATTAACAGATTAACCAACCAATTACTAAAAGTGCAAATGTATATCTATTGCCATCAGAACCCTAAATATAGCAAGCTGTCCACAACTGATCAACACACGAATAGAAAAATTCTGATATAGGAACTCCATTCTGATGTAGAAAGTCTCGCCCCAAGAATATGATAAATCATAAGTTCCAAAATGAATCCCATCTGCAGTGGACCACTCTCTATAAACAGGAAGATAAAGAGAACTCCACTCCAAATATTAACTAGTGATCCCCACCTATGGAGCATGACAAAACTGGTATAGCGGTATGTAAAACCTCTCCAAATATAGTTATGTGAAATAAAGTAATTAAATTCCAAACATACCACGATTACAAGCTACCCAGGCCAAATAAGTTTATTAACATCTGCAAGCGCCTAGAACGAACTAGAAAGAGAATTTGAAGCCCCGATATATTCACCAGACATTTTCAACTTCGTCTCTATAGATCTTGCACGAACTAAAAAATAGCTTAGCATCCATGTACAGAGGAAAAAAAACTGGCAAAAGCACGAAAACCCAGAAATGATCACCCAAAGAAAGAAACTTTGCATATTCCGTTATACAAATGAACAAGAACAAGTCTTAATTTTTCCCGTAAGTTTCAATCAGAACAAAAGCAAAAAACAGATATCATCATCACGAACCTCGAAATTTTTTTGACTGCTTGAAACGTTGAACATAACACAACTACTTGGATTAGTTGACTTCGTCAAAAAACATACACAAACAAACAGAGTATATGAGATTCATGGGTCTATTTTTCATTTGTTTTCCTTCGCTTTTCCAAGCAGCCAAACAAGACTTAAACTTTGTGAGAAGAAATGATCGAAGTATGAACATGTTAGATAAAAATTAAAATCCTAGAGTAAGTAGGTTCAAATACTTGTGCGTTTAGTTTCTAACAGAAAAAAGCATAAAACTTGAAAACAAAAGAAACCCGGATCGGCTTCAGACCTGTAACTATGGCAGTGAGACCAGTTGCATCAATCCCTTGAGTAACTTGCTCGGCTGTTGATCTAGGTGAGAACCCAGATGGTCCTTTCCACCAAAAAGGCCACATATTTTCCGATATTTTGATCAAAACAACAAACAGCTTTCGAGTTTGCAAACTCTTTATGTGCTCATAATCCTACTGTGATGACTATATGAATTGCAGAAAATGGTATCCCGTCATGGATCTATTGCATCATCCCATGGTAATGATTACAACATGTTATTAAAAAAAAAAAAACCCGAATACGACATCATCTTGTTGACGAGGATTCCCATAGGGTGTTTTTTTTAATTGTGGTAGAGGTAATTTCTTAAATATATATATATATATATATATATATATATATAGTTTTCTTTTGCTATTTTTATATTTTAGTGTTGGGATCTATTTTCCGAGGGTTTTATTAATATTTATGCTTTAATGATGATCGTGGATGAGAAATTAAGTTTCTCAGGATTGGTTGTTTGAACGGTTTAGAAATTAAATTCATAACGCATATCACCTTCTCGTGGCCATTAATTCAATGACAAAATAGGTTTATACCAAAGGCTTGGCTCCTCCTCTTAAATTCCTAATGATTCCAATGGACCCGGGCCCTCTGTAATTATTGCTACAATGCTACGTTCTTCAAAGCCATTAAAATTCAACTCCCTCAAGGGTCTATATCCCCAAATCAGATGACATTAATAGCTCACCAACCAAAAATACTATTGAAAGTGTTTTAAAAAATTATTTAGGTTAAAATTTATTAAATTAATTTTTTTTTCATGTTTTATGATTTAAAAATATAAAATATAAAAAAATTATTTTAATATATTTTTAATTAAAAAATATTTTTAAAAACATCCACACACAATAATAAATAAGTATTTTTTTGTTTGATTCTGTTTTGGGTTAATAAACCTAATCAAACCATTATTTTTATTTTTTTTAAATTGTTAACTGAACAGAATTGACTAACCGGTTCAAATCGAATAATTTGGTTAGATTCAGTTAGGTTTTTCTTCCAAACCGATTAAACCTATGTCAATTTTTTTGAGCTTTTATTAGTGGGCCTGGGCTTTTGAAATTTTGCTTTGGGTTTTTTAACTGTGGCTTTAAGGTGTTTTGGGCCCTTTCTTTTTTTTTCTTTTTGTTATGGTCATGAGATTTTTATTTTTTTTTTGCCTTCACATCACATCATGCTATTTTTTTTTTATTAAGGGCCTAGGAGTATTTTGTTAATAATAACAAAATTAAATATTCCTCTGAACTCTGAAGGTTAAAGGCTAGTTCCCCATCATTCTATCAATTCTTAAAAATTAAAACGAAAAAACCAGCACCGACTATTACACCCTTTTTTTATAGTCAAATAATTAATAAATCGGAGCATTTGTGTTCGTGCCTCCAGCTCTTGGAGCTGGAGAAGAAACTTGTAATGTCTTGGAGTTGGAGAAAATATATGGAACAAGCTGGTGTTATGTTGTAATGGCTCGTACACCTCCTGCAAATTCAAGGACGAAGACTTTTTAAGTTGTAAATGCAACAAAATACGCTCTGGTTGTCCACTGATCAATCACTTTTGATAGCAAAATCATCAGCTAATCATTTCATTAAATCAGAAACATTTGCTGCTCGGAATGAGTTCGTGTTTGTAATTCAGTGAAAACTACAACCAGGCTGCAACGAGTTCATGTCTGTAATGCGATAGTCAATTGCTATCAGATTAACACTTTGCTTCTTTTGTTCAGACCATACAAAGTATATACAAAATTAGCAGAGGCAAAAAAAAAAAAAAAAATGTTATGAGAAGAGTAGGTCTGCGCTTATGATTAGTAGAGCAGGCATGTTCCATCAGTATATGAGAACACCAGTTAAGAGATGGCATAAATACTTGCAGAATGAAGAGTACAGGACTCAGTAGCCATAATTATCCATCCATACCAGCTGTTTCTCCCCGCACAACATCCATTCGCTTAACCTAAAATAACAATTAAACAAAGCTAGAGACTTTGGTGTTGATATCTATTTTGCAAAAGCATTGCGACTCCTTGCATCATAAGCAATTGCAAGAACAGTTGTACCCCTCTCTGGGCAGGCTTCAAGGAATTGTTAACATACAAACAAACTTCATGTTCTAAATCAGCTATGAAACTTTGTTTTTAAATGCTGAAATTTTCTCCCTTAAATTGTCTCCTCTTAGTCTCCTTGATGTGCAAGTAAATCCTGTAAAATAAGAAAAGAAACAGCAAAATAATCTCAAGCCTCCTTGCCATCACATACATTCTTTAGATAATATTAGCTACCATAAATGTTTTTTTATTTGACATGGAATCCTTATAGAATAGGTAGGTTAATACTTGCCACACATGTTTTCAAGAGCATTAAGAAATCATTGTATTGACTGAAATCCATAATATACAAGGAAAAATTCTTCAAATTTCACATATTCTTGTCACATTTCAACTTTAATTTCAAACACATCGTTCTTTTCTCGTCCGGATGAATTAGTAAGCCTACCATATACTTTCAAAAAGGTAAGGAAGTCTACTTTCCAACCCAATTTTAATCTCTGCGGAATTCTTTCTATAGCTCTAGATACAATCCAAACAGTAAATGAAGGTTCAGACAGATTTTACAAGATTCATCCAATAACTTCGACCATCTGAAATAATCTCTTTCTGAACTCCAATTGACCTGAGATTATAACCCAATGTAGAATAACATGTCTAGAAACTCCTATAAAAATCTCAGTCCAATCTAACTATTGAGTTGAAAATTATTCTTGATAGAGTAAAATTGAATAGTATAAAATTTTACGTAGAAATCTGATTATGACCTTGTTTGGGTCATATAAAAAAAAGCATATTTTGATTACTTGTAGAGGAAAATAAAAAAAAGAGAAGAAATAAAACAAAAATTAATCTGCTTTTGTTAATTAGAGAGATGGGATGAGGAAAAAGATTTGTGTGAGGAGAGGGTTAAAAGGGTGTGACTGATGGTTTGTGTCTCTATTATTTTTTTTTATACCTATTAGATATTTATTGTAGGGTTTAATGTTAGGTGAACCAATTTAATTTCATTCGGTTCAATCGGTTTTGGATTTTTAAAATCAAATTGATTCAAAGTGAATTTGTTTTTTTGTTTTCTAATTGGTTATCTTGGTTTTTTTTTTCTTTCAATTTTTTTTTTTTTTTATATTTTTGCTTACCCCGACCCTCGCATTGCTACTACCCTTACCATAATACAAACACACAGACCCTGCTATAATAAGAAACACTCGCTACACACACACACAGCATTCTTAAAGGTCCCTTAAAAAATAATGAAAATACATAAGCATATGTTGCGTTAGCTGCCTGCAATGTATCAATCCCATGATAGATGTGTACAGGGGCGGAGGAGCATAGAAGACTGAGGTGGGCTGTAGCCCAGGTAGAAAAATAGATCTTAAAAAAACGTAATATCCCATCTTATAAGTATAGCCTTTTTATTTACCTTTTTCCAAATCCGTATATGTAAATATTCCCTCTGCATTATTCCATATTAGCCATGTACCTTTTCATTGGGCTTCTTAGCCTTTGGCATCTCATTAATTTCTCTTCTTACTCATTGAATAAATCTCTAGGATTTTCTATTTTGGAGAAAAGAACCCATTTTATATATCCCAATTTATATGTATTTGATTCATAGAAAAACACTAAAAAATTTAATTTTAAAAAAATAAAATTAAAAAAATAAGTTTGGAATTGTGATTGCGGTTGTTTTTTAAAGTGTTTTTCGTGCTGAAATATATCAAAATGATGTTTTTTTATTTTTTAAAAATCATTTTTGAAATCAACGCATCAAAATGATTCAAAACATACCAAAAAATTAATTTTTAACCAAAAAATTTTGAATTTTAGGGGAACGCGGTTTGCGTTCCCAAACGCTTTCTACTCTTTAGCCCCATCTAATAGCAGCAAATAAATACTCAATCAACCATGAGGAGTGTAGCCTAATTGGTCAGGCTCTCGGTTTGCTCCCTAAAGATCACTAGTTTGAATCCCACAAACTTGAAGACCACTGGAGGTTTACATGGTCGTTAACTTTAGGACCCATAAGATTAATCGAGATACACGTGAGCTGACCCGGATATTCACGTTAATAAAAATAAATAAATAAATACTCAATCGAACTTCATGATATTTCACGCACTTACCACATTTTTTGCCACCTCCTTAACTCCCATCGGTATGGAGTATGATTTCTTAGCTTATCCTTCGATTTATAATGCGAAAATTTCCATGCATCATTAATGAAGTGATGGAAAACAAAGGGTCTAAAACCAGAGTGTCTATTCAATGATGGATATTGAAAAACAATTTATGTTTATTTGTTCATAGCTCAGGATAAAAAAGATTTCAGGGTCTAAAACCA
>Ga0307511_10006272_pt1 | contig 11991 bp, 12 predicted proteins | sample 13_EM_MG_FD_200266 | JGI IMG/M metagenome (GOLD analysis project Ga0307511, IMG submission 200266) | Populus trichocarpa ectomycorrhiza microbial communities from riparian zone in the Pacific Northwest, United States - 13_EM | ecosystem: Host-associated > Plants > Roots > Unclassified | place...
ATTGAAGCATCCTGAGCTTGGTATGGAGGAAGAGGTGGTGGAAGGATACTTTGAGAAGAAGATCGGAAAGAATTATTTAACCCGCTTCTTGAATCGCCACCCTGAGCTAGTTTCGAAGCTCAGTAGTAACTTTGATAAGCGGCGCATCAAGCAAAGTGGTCCGGAGCTTATACAGCGTCATTTTGTAAAGATTCAGCAGGTGCGGTGGAAATATTCAATTACCGATGCAAATACCTACAATATGGCTGAAAAGGGATTTCGACAAGGGGTATCAGACCGAGCTAAAGTAATATGTCAGCGCAGAGAAAGAGGTATGAGTGGGAAGATGGCAACTGATGGTACATGAGAATTGATTACGGTTATGGAGACAATATCTGGAGATGGGCAGGTGTTGTTTCCATTGGTGATATATAAGGGGGTAGTACATTATATGGGCTGGTATCAGCATCTTGGCTCCTTAATCGATACATGCAAGGATTGGAAATTTACCTATAGTAAGACTGGGTGGAATAACAGCTATTTATGTATTGCATGGTTAAAGCATTTTGATAATATCACTAAAGGACGATTGACCTCTCAACAGCAATATCGATTTTTAATAATCGATGGTTGTGAAATACATATTCACATTGAGCTTGTGGAATATTGTATTTCTCATCGTATTATTACCTATTGTCTTCCATCTCATACAACTCACCTGCTTCAGCCATTGGATGTTGGTCTTTTTTCACCCTTGCAGAAAGCATATGGCCAGGAGATTGATCGCCTAACTCGTTTTGGAAATGTCGCCATTAATAAAGGAAATTTCCTACCTCTATTGGTTAAGGCTCGAACTCAAACGTATACCAAAAGCAATATTGTTGGAGCCTGGCGTGGTAGTGGTTTAATTCCATCAAATCCACGAACAGTTTTAACCAAGCTGCCAACCTACCAAGATCCTGAAAAACCACAATCAAACTTCCCACCACCCATACCTCCTACACCTCGCAACTCAACTGCATTACTACATAAAGCTAGGCAGGCTAAGCTCTTACTTAAGCGCAAAGACCAAGACCTTGATCGAGAGGAATTGGCTGAACAGCCAAGGCCTGATTACAGGGATGGTAATCGAGGTCATGGCTACAAGAGGGGATCAAGAACGAGGAGGAGAGGATCTTTTTTTTTCTGTTTCTAAACTTAAAATCTCAAGACAATTAACTTTCCATCAATTGGTGGATAGAACAAGTCACCCTATCGTACACCTCAGTTACAATGTGCAATATATCTATGGCAGAAATACCGTGGCAAATTAGCCAGATATGAGCAAAAACAACCTAGGAGCACACGTTTAGAAACGAAGACAAACTGAACACACAACATAACTGTCCTACAAGCTCAAGGCTTACTCGCCGCACCCTTCGGCCTCCTCAAACTCTCGGTGCTCTCTCACCATTCTCCTCAGATCTTCGACACTGGCTTCAATCCTGGCTTGAAGTTCCCTCTGCTGCTGGAACTCGGCCCTTATCATGCTCATTATTTGCAAAAATCGCGCCCCAACCCCCTCGGCCACCTCTCGTGGCTCACTACCGGACTCAGGTTCGTTGTCCGCGAGATCATCGCCTACAACTGAGGATGATGAAAGTTCCACAATTTCTGGGGCCACTGTGATAGACACCAGAATTCATCGTCAGTATGGCTTTGTTATGCATTACGGTAGCACAAGTATTGAGTTGCGTACCTTTAGTTACATCGAACATTTCGGCTGGATCTGGGGAAGCATTTTGGGGGGACAATTCCCTAGTATTTGGCCTCGGCTGAAGAATTTGCGTGCGATTCTTGGTGGGGCACGGTGGAGGGGCAGTGTCCATGATGGTCGCATCTCCGAGCGGAGAAGATGAACGTACCGACTGAGGACTATAAGGTTATTGCTCAAGGCAGGTTTGATAGGGGCACTGAGCACTCACAGTTTGGCCATCAAAATGGCGGACGTGATCACTACTCGAAGCAGGAATTCCCGTAGGGGTTACAGGCTCAAATTCGGCCATGGGTCACTTCTGGTGAAGCACTTCAGTCGGTGAGCACTTTCTTGAATAGAAAATTCCCATGTAAGTAAGTACTTAAGACCTCGAAGGTAGTTTGGGCACCGAAATCTCAGTATGGGGGTGTACTCACTAGGAACGGATCAAGATAGGGGGGGCTAAAGATGAAGAAACCAGCCTAGTTGGAAGGAGAAGCGAGGTTTGATCAAAGGAAGAATGTGGTTTAATTAGAGACACGAGGATTGGTGGAAGGGGAGACGAGGTTTGATCGATGGAGAAGAGAAACAAAGTGGAGAAGAGAAACTAGGTGGAGAAGAGGAACAAGGTTTGATCAATGGAGAAACGGGTTTGAAATGAGGTTTGATTGAAGGAGAAACGAGGTTTGATTGCAGGACAAACGGGGTTTGATCGAAGAAGAAATGAGCTTGGATCGAAGCGGAATTCCAAACCGGAAGATACAGCAACCGGACTAACAATACCCATGGAATAGACCCGAGATAAGATATACACAGTAGGTACACACACCAAGTTTATGGAGGCCAATCGAATGAGGCTTTGGGTGGGGGCTTACTCCAGACTGTTTGCCCCGAATTTCAAGGTCTGAAAAACCCCAGTCTCTGGTAAGCCTGGCCGCACTACCCCTCTTTGATATCCTCTCTACAAAGGAATACTCAGTACCTGTATTCGGTCCTGGTCAGGGGAGATGGCATGCACCTATTTTTTTGGCGGAAGGAGGAAGATTTTGAGAAGTGTGTCCCTCGAGTTGAAATCAGTTCATTTCCAAGCTTCTCCTAACAGAACTGATTTCCATCGCTATCTTACTGAGCTGAGGCCCCCTGGTGGTCATCGTGTCATTAGTGGTCTACCTGCCCTCTGACGGACGGGTCTAACTATTCTGTTCGATCGAGTAAGGTTACTCTAAAAGCTCTTGGGTGATTCATTCGGTCCCATGGGCCTTGTGCTGTTTCGCTCTCGGTTTGTCGCCTGACATTTTGTTTCTCCATTGGATTCTATCCTTGTGTCCATGTACAGATGACTCTCGTTACAAGCATATCCCCCGGACCGGGAGAAGTATGCTTATAACCAATATACGCTTATATTTAGAGAACATTCTAACTAGGTAGGAACGCCTGCGGAATGCCACAAGAAATACCAGATATGCATACAAATACGTAAGAGGCATCGGGGAAGAGAAGAAGACGTTCCGGAAGGACGTAAAAAATCCGTAATCCTGCGCTGGACGTGGTGATGCCTGCGTTTTACCTCAAGAAGCTCGATCCTTTTTTTCTCACGCTTGAGTGCATGTTGTAGCTCCGTAGTATTGGGCGTGGGGTCACCTTGCGGTGTGAAGAGAAGCAATCCTGCAATGTAAGCTGCATGGCTTGATGTATCGCCATGTTGAACCCGGGTTCTGTTCCGCATATGTTCTTATCGCCTGTCGCTCTGCCTCTGACCATGGCTGACGGTGGGGAACATTTGAAGAACTCTGTGCAGAAGCCATAGAAATGTAGAATATATTGAATATGTGTCATATGGTATTGTGTGTCGATAGACCCAGCTTGAGTATGGTATTCGTAACTTCCTCTGGCTGAGTTAGAGCTGTGCGGGGTTATTTCTAGGAGAGCGGCTTGCGCCAACCAGACTAGGTTATTTCTTATCGATAAGCCTCTACTTGTAGTTTAGCGCTTCTCTAGTTATATGGTAACTAAGCAGAAATCATAAGTAATCAAAATATGCTTATTTAGTATGTGGGTCGGGCGGAGGAATGCTTCTAACCAATATATGCTTGTATCTGGTATGCTTCTAACGAGAGCCATCTGTACTGGTGAAAGGATTTCATCAACAATTGGATAGTGACTTTGCAATGTGGTCATCCGCAGGTGGTTTCTTATTGCTGAACACAATATGCTGCTTGTGCTATTTGCATGAGCGGCTGGAGGCATCGTATACTTCGAGAGGCCCGGCACGAGCGTTTCACACCATTGACGTCCGCCTTTGCCACCAACCTATTTCTCTGTGGGTCAGTTTTCATTCATCTTTGGCCGGCTCATCGGCTTTCCGCCAACTCGCTAAGGTCCACATGACCAGCTGGCCTCTGATCGATGGCAAGTGCGATAGAACTCCCTCATTTTGACCTGGCTAACGACATCCAGTAATGCAATCACATCCGATATGTCTTGCACCCCTGGAAAAGACTCCCAACCGATCCGGATAGCCCTACTCCATCTCCTGCCCGGCCCAGCTGTTCTTTCTTTGCTCACCCCCTGACTCCTCTGCCTTCGGCTTCGCCTTCCTCCTCACCATTTTCCTCCTTCTGCAGTGCATGCGTGGTATTCGTACGTCATACCCGCGTATGAGACCATCATCACCACAGGCTTCAGAACAAGTTGCCGCTCGGTGTAACTGCTTTACCGTTTTGAATATTAAGATTGTACCCCGCTATATTACCCTTCTGCTGATTGGGTGGCAAACGTAAGCTCACAACCCCCACTATGGATTTCTTCCTAATGTCGTGGGTATAAGAGCTAAGGTAATATCTAGGAACCCCAAACCGAGGGTTTTCAAGTTGATAACTACCACCCATCACGGGGTAATACATCATCACCGGGAAGTGCATCAATTCACGCCATTAATTTCTTGCAGTGCTAGACCTATTTACACGACGTACAGGAGATACATGGTGAGTTCTAAACGGAGTATGGGGCAATGTGGGAGGTTGACACAGGTTGGGCAAGGGGGTAGCCATCATAATAACGGATCCCAGTCAGGAGTCCAGGTCTGCTAGATCCTAAAGATCAGATTCCCAATCTTCCATTGTATATCCCGACTCGTGTTGTGTTTCCTGAGATATCCAAGATGCTTCAGATTCTGCAAAGTGGACTGATACCTTGTCGTTGCCTTGCCTTCATTATTCCTAGACACTTGCTGAGACATCCTCTGCGCCCGGGCTTCCTGTGTAGCCCCTTTCTTCTTTTCAGCACGATCTCGTAGTTGATAGAGCTTATGAAGGACTACACCATCAAGTATAGTGCCCTCTGGTATCTGTATTTCCTTCCTATTGACAGGATCTGCCAACGTTTGCACTTGTAGGCTCCCAGAATATTATCCTTAGTCCTGGTCTTCGTTCGCGCCTTAACTACAGTTGCAGGAGACCTGCTTCCCATGCGACTTCTGCAGTGTGGAAAAAGACCAACATCCAACGATTGAAGATGAGTTGTTTGAGAAAGAAGATAATAAGCAATAATACGAGAAATACAATATTCAATAAAATCAATATGGATATGAATCTCACAACTATTAAGAATAAGAAATCAGTGTTATGGTGGTGAAACCAAGTACCCTTGAGTGATATTATCAAAACGCTTTAACGATGCAGCACTCAAAAGGCTATTATTCCATCCTATACTGCTATAAGTGAATTTACAATCCTTGCAGATATCTATTAAAGAATTCCAGTGCTGATACCACCTCATATAATGTGCCATACCCTTATAAATAGTCAGCAGGGAAAGGGCCATTCCGTCCCCAGAAATACTCTCCACTACCGTAATTAATTCTTGTGTACCGTCAGTTGCCATCTTCCCAGCCATACCACGTTCCTGACGTAGGCATATAACCTTTTCTCGATTGGATATTCCCTGGCGAAATCTTTTTTCATCCATACTGTAGGTATTTGCCTCCGTCATGGAAGACTGCTTCGGCACTTGCTAAACCTTGGTACAATGATGTTGGATAACTCCTGGATAACTTTGTTTGATGTGCCGCTTATTAAAGTTCCTGCTGAGCTTAGAAACTAGCTCAGGATATTGATCTAGGAACCGAATCCAATAACTTATTCCGATTCCTCCCTCAAAATATGCCTCAAGAGCTTCCTCCTCCAAACCGAGCTCTGGATACCACAATATCATAATATCTTCCTTCACATGACGGGGTGAGAATCCAAACTCCTTTAGCCGGACCATGCATCTCACGATTGCTTCTCTTCTGCTGGCATCCAGAGTTGTTGTTGCACATGTATGCCTGGGCACGAGCCGAGCCGGATCGAGCCTGGTAGCTGGAAAGACTCGAGCCTGCCTTGAAACATGACGAGCCGGCTCGTGCCCAGGCATATGCACATGTGCTGATTTCTGAGCTTTTGCATCGTTTAGGCACCTCCGTTTAGTGGAATAGTGAACACCATAAGCTTTCGTTGCCTTTCGAACCGATGAAAACCGCCCTTGTTGTACCCTATCGCATGCACCCTTAATTCCTTTCTCTCGATAGGCCTCCTCTTTGGCCACCTGAAGTTGCCGTTGTTTTAGCTTGCCAATTGCTGCTACTAGTACTTCATAAGTATTAAATGCGAGCCCTTACGGTCAGAATTTACCTACCGTCACTTCCATAGCGTCCTCTGACTTGTGTTTGCCCTAATATTCATGTCGCCTGTGAGGATCTGGTTGATATTTACCCCGCATCCCAGCTGATATAGACGAGATAGGGATAGTGTGGGGCTGATGCACTTCCGGTGATGATGCAGTACCCCGTGATGGATGGTACTCCCATCACCAGAACAACCAACTTCATCACTACTACAATCACCCCAACAGTCACCGAAACTACCAGTCCATCCGCAACTATGTCGGCCCCGACCATAAGGAAAACCGCCAATCGCTTTACCCCTAGAATCACACCGACCGTTACCAAACTAGGGAGTCCCTTCACGACTACAGTCACTCCTGGAGGCACGGAAAAGGCTGCCCCCGCAGCGGCCGCTTCCACGGCTAGTTCCTACATCAGTGGGCACAACTCCCGATTGTGGGAAGGTAAAGCTGCAGGGACAGACGGACTGAAGGGCTAGAGGGAGTTGGGGAAGATCCAGGGGGACATAGAAGCCGGGATGAGAAGGGAACAATGGCAGAGTAACAGGAGCCAACAAAGATGGTGAACGGAAGCTGAAGAGGACAGGGACTTGCTTCAACGCACTCCCAAGACACCCCAGTTACTCTGACGAAGTCAGTCAACCTACTCTGTGTTCTATGTCTGGATATCTTTTCATTTTATTCAAGTTACCCGAATCTCCCTGGTCATCATATCATTTACTGTATTCTATGTCCAGATATCTTTTCATTTTATTCAAGTTACCCGAATCTCCCTGGTCATGATATCATTTACTGTGTTCTATGTCCGGATATCTTTTCATTTTATTCAAGTTACCCGAATCTCCCTGGTCATGATATCATTTACTGTGTTCTATGTCCAGATATCTTTTCATTTTATTCAAGTTACCCGAATCTCCCTGGTCATGATATCATTTTCTTCTATGACGGTTATACTCTAACTGTATGTGAGGTTCTTGCTTGTTGCTTTTTTAAAGATTCCTGGATGATGGAATACTCCCATCCTAGTCCGCTGTTACACTCAAACTTCGGCGTACATGTCACTCCAATTCTCATAGATCGTCGCTCTCAACAGAAGCAGTCTTTCACTCCCACCGCGGGCACGGGCGGCTAACTGTTCCATTGACCGGGTCCATCGTATTTTACTATCTACAGGCTCTACTCCTTTGTACTATGTGCAAGGGGCGGGAACCCATACAAACGTAACGGGCAAATGTACGCTAGATGCACAACCCCTCTTAGAGAACATCGACGGGGTCAACCCGACGGAGAGGTGTTTCAGCCTAATATAGACCTTTGTATGGTACCATAAGTTGATTGCCGCTTTGAGGGTTGTGATAAGTAGCTTAGTTAATTACACATTTCGCGGCTGAAAAGTTCAGCGCTTAACTATTTAAGGTCCGGTGCTTATGGATTGGAGTTAGTCTGGTTAATTAGAATAGTCACTGCCCTTTCGGAGAATCTTACTAACCTTTTGGCGTTAGTTTGACCCTTGTATTAACGCTAGCGATGGCGATTCAACCACTTCAACTAGGAGAGGTAAGGCCAGACGAGCAGGGCAATAGAAATTTGGCATTCGAGTTTGTGCCGGGCCTCTTTGTATCTATGTAGGGCCTCCTAGCCTAGCAGATTAAATCTTGAACGTAGCTGCTCATGTTTGGAGTTCCCGTGGTCAATACGCCATGGTTGCGCTAGTGGGTGTGTGTGCCAAACTATTATTTTAGAAGCTACCTCGACAATGCCGTCCACCGCTAACTGATAAACCAAGCAAACTCGGATGAGATCTCCCCAGTTTGTCGACACTCACGCTAACACCGGTGGAAAATGTGATTGACTTCCACAGGAGATCCAAATTCATACGAATCTTCACCACGTACCCCCCAAGGGTGATGTCCAGAACAGCACCTCTGCTGGAATGGGAGCTGCTGCCTGGACGGCATCTATTAACGAAAAGGCATCTACTGTACCTCTCACGCCTATGACACAGGTACAGTCGAACCTGTCTACATCCCCTCTAAGCGTACATCCGGTTAAAATGCGTCACTGTCAGGGCCAGTACTTCCGGTCCTACCGTATGAATTACATAAATGGATCAAAATTGTACTGACGGAATTGATGGATTTAGACACGTTCGGCATAGCAGGACACTGGCTCCCCGGCGATGATTGGGCGCCAATGAGATTTCGCCACTCTACTCCCCACTGGGACCGCCTACCATCCAACACCTAAGTACAGACGAACATGTCTAAATGCATCACAACCCATGATGGGTAGATGTCACCAGTTACGATGGAGAAGATTTTGCTCCCACCACAGTGGCCAGCAAGCTTGGGCGACTTTATGACCCTGTGCTTGATGTGGGACCAAGAACAGGGTTTCATCCTTACAGGTACTAACAGCACGAATATTTCATGATCCTTTCCGCCCAAGATCCACTATTGGATCTAGAATCCTACGAAGCACTCAGAGCTTACCACGAGACAATCAAGAGATTCTGTTGACGAACCAACTCTATCCGCAATGACGTCCTTGTTCAGGAAATGTTTCCTTGGGTCATCCTCAAGGGATCCTCCTATTCCAACTCCAGTCATTGTTACAACAAGCCGGGTTTTTGTTCCAGGCAGCACTTCTGGTCTTGCCGCATAGATCTGCTTAGATGCATCAAAGGACGGAATTGATGCAATCAGATAGGTTCGACTGTACACAACAATCTAGCCAGGCCCCATCTTGTGGACCCAACTTTAACCCGTTACCTATCGCCTTTACACCAACCCCTTCCCTATACGATGTGCTATAAAACCCAAACTTGTTTTGAGGGAGAATATACACCCTGTGGATTTCTATGGTAATACAAATGTTTCGCTATGCCTACCTGAACACGAACCGGATATTGACCACTTTGTGCAAGGTATCCAAAAGCTGACAAGGGCTATTGCAGAGCTTGAAGTGCAGGATCCTGATGGGGATAGTAAGTGATTCGTTGGTTCCAGGCTGGATGTTCAATGTAAGATGTTTCAGGAGTGTGGCCGAAAACCGTGTGGCCGAAAACCCTGGGACCATACTCTCCCGTGCAAGCTGTCCCTATGCCGTATTGCCACCAGATTTACTGACCATGTCACCTTCTAGGGGATACATATTATTAAGGTTCGCGAGTTACCAATCGTTGGCTACGGTACCAGGGAGAGATTGCGGACGTTGGTAGAATATCGTGCATAATCTACGATAACGGGACAACATACGAAATATGAAAAAGTCCAAACAAGAAATTGCACACGCGCAGCCCAGGACCCTGGGGGCATTCAGAGAGATTCCTTGGGTCCAGATAGCACTTTTAATGTCAGCTTTTTCAAATTTCTCCCTAGAACCTCACGACCATGATCTCACGTTAACCAAGAGTGAGGGGTACGCATAACAGACATGGCTCTCAGTGTAAGTGATCCCAGAACTGCCCCACCCTATGTGGTTGATTTTGACTTAGCCTCTCTAGGTTAGTATATGTTGGATTCATTCACTTGTATGAATTTCTATTTCGACTCGTGGAGTCAAGCTACATTTGACGCTATTATCATGGAGAAAACCATCCAAAATCTAAGTACTTCAAATTCAAACCTAACCTACATTATATCACAACCCCAGGCCATTATACACAAATATACGTTGGACAACTTAGGTGACGTTTGTCAGCGATTTTCGTCCACCCCGGAACCAGGCAACACTCTGCGCCGTCCCAGCTGGTAAGAAGAAGGAACTTGAGGACCGAAGTCTTCCTGGCTGGTTTCTGATGCAGGACACGGGTTCCGGGTGTGTCCAGGAGAGCGTAGTAATTATCAGCTAGAGGAGGTCGTAGATACTCTGAGAATACGATGGTTATGTACAGTGGGCAGGAACCACAGCGAGCGTGACGGGATACGGAAAGTTTGAGTTCCTAGCTTTGCAAGATTATCTCGAATGATACTGAGGGGTGCTGCCTCAAACGATCTCTTCCACAGTGATAGTGAATTTGGCAGATAATTGTGGATGTCAATTGAATGACTTAGGAATCCCACACTACCCGACTAGGTACATGTTAACCAACCAACCCTGCAGCCTGTCAGCCATGCACAACCTTTGGAGAGACCCCTCAACTCGCCCATTTTGAATACGTCACACGACTGCCTTTCCCGTATCTGTAGGTGTTAGTGTCCACTTGCCTTGATGTCCGTGTGCATGCGCTCGGGGTATTGCGAATGGGATCCCAAATGCTGGGATTGTCACCTATCAATATTCATAGTCTGCACCGGCATTATAGCCTTAGGAGTAGTATCTCTCATTAGGTCCGCTGCTGCGCTGTACCCCCCCCCACACGTTGCCAGTTCCATTGAAGCATGACTTCCGTTAGTATTAGCGATATTTGATGCTCAGCCTAGTGTTTCACCGCAATCATCCCTCGTATTTATTGTGTTATGTTCTAGCTTCGTTCTGTTTGTAGCTCGGGACGACATCGAAGAATCATCATCAGAAATATTCCTACTTCCCAAAAAGGCCAGGAAGGAACTGTCCTGGCAACAGAAGTTTCTGATTAACACTGGCAGAATGTGAAACCAATAGGGATCCCCCGATTTAGCTTCTAATCCCCTGATCTTACTGAAAGATGTTAGCTATTTCGATAAGATCTGTCGGGCAGAACTGGTACCCCTGCCTACCTGACCTCCAGGAGAATGACATATCGTAGTCAAATCGTCTGCGCTGGCCGTTTTTTGAAAATTATTCAGTCAATTTTGGTGATGACGTCGGTTGTCGGAGTATCCTTATCAATCCCTGCGGAAACACCATCGCCCAGGGAGACTGGGGGAGCACTGCAAGGTGAGAAGGGGCTTGTAGGAGAAATGTGGAGTTGGGTGTATCATAGGCGGGGCGAGAGCGACCCACAGGGCTGTAGTATCATCTCTGAGCCCATCCAGTGTTCGTAGCTATGCCGCCAAATCCAGGACACCGTCTTACCTATTCCATCCGAAACCATTTCCCCATCTGCTGATCCATGAGTAGGAGGAGGGTAGAGCGCCAGGGGACGGAGGACCGTTGGACCAGGGAATTGCACCCTGTATAATATCCTGTATATTAGTGAGGGACAGGACCGGTGAAGCCGGGGAGAAGTCAACGGGGGTGATCGACAACGGGTCTTACGGTCGAACCTCTATAAATGCGTCAATTCCACTTTTGATGCGTTTAGGCAGGTTTATGCGGTTAGACCGGAAGTGAGAAAACAACTGATATTTCACTAGATACATGATATCCCGAGTCCATATCCACCATGTGACTACCCAATCCACTCTCCTATTGCCCAAGCCACTTCTTAGGTGCGGCTGCTGCTTGCGTTTCATATTGAGCTCCCACATCCGGTTCGTCAAGGTAGTTATGGAGTCCATGACGGATGCTGTATCTTGCGGAGTGGCAGTACTGGGCGCAGACTGGATAATATAGAGCTGCACGGCCTCTAAAGCTTGGTGCACATCTGTCTTAGTGATAATAGGTCGAGGCTCGGAGTAATCATGGGGGGCTGCGGAGGTATCTTGTTCAGTTGAATTTGCCATGATATTGTGTGGGGGGGTATAGACAGC
>Ga0307511_10006273_pt1 | contig 11990 bp, 13 predicted proteins | sample 13_EM_MG_FD_200266 | JGI IMG/M metagenome (GOLD analysis project Ga0307511, IMG submission 200266) | Populus trichocarpa ectomycorrhiza microbial communities from riparian zone in the Pacific Northwest, United States - 13_EM | ecosystem: Host-associated > Plants > Roots > Unclassified | place...
CCTATATTTGTGTGGAAGTTCTGGGCAGACAAGGTGTATATATATCTTGGAATATCTCAATATAAGAGTTTCAAAGTATCGCGCCCGATATCTTAAGCATATCGAAGCATACTCCAGAGCCTTCCTGGCCTCTCATGTAGAAAATCCGGTGAAAACTGGCCGACTGGATCCATCTCCAGAAGAGGGAAAGTCTAGAGTTGCTCTACCTGTGCAGATTAGGAAAAGACGTTCGGTAGATCCAAGAATCTATGCACAATAGGGTTCCTACTTGGCATGATAAGCTGGTAAATTTTTAGTTGGCCAGTCATTTTATTCTTAGCTAATCTATTCGTGGGTTATATCTTGTGGACCAGGAAATTATGGTTCCAGCACCTATATCATCACAATTTCACCAACACCACTAGGATTAAGAGACTATGCGGTACAGCCGTAGTCTCATGGGAGCGGGTTACTGGTGAGATGCTTCGTATATTTGCTAGCAATGTAAGAACTAACTGATGCTGCGCTATGACTCTATTCACCCATTCGGGGCTCCAGCTGCCTTATATGCTCATATGTCTTTTTCTTCTTTTTATATACACTCAGTACTCATATGCGGCCCCGGTAGAGGAGTCATAATGAGCCAGCGGGAATCCCGCTGGTTTCAGGCGCCACATAGCTAGCTGAATTAGGGCGTGCCCGTGTCAATGTAGAGTAAGGTGAATATGAAAGATTTGATAAAACCGTCTGAAATTGAAACTGGGGTAGAAGGAAATTGTGGGGGGGAATTGATTTGAAACCCCTGGATCAACGTCGCTATCTCATGTCGGCAGAGCGTTGTTGATCTTTTTTCTGTTCTGAAAGAACTGAATATAGTCGGTATAGACTACAATCGCTACAATGCCTGAGGAATGTGAGGGCTAGCGGCAGTCCTGATGTACGAGCATCCGCTACATAAGCGAGCGCACCTCCGTGTAGAGATGATAATATCCATATAGTACGTATAGGGGCGTGTGAGCGCGTAAGAAAAGAGCTTGTATTCTTAGGGCCCAAGATACTGCGAATAACGTACATAGCTATACGTGAAAGGTGGCCACAACTTCTTGTCCGCGAAAATGGACATAGAGAATGCGACATATGAACGAAAACGAATTAAGTGGCTAGAAATTGGAGAAATATCCGAAAACAACTGCCTGTACCGACGAAAAGAACAACACAGGCTACATTCGACTTCCCGTACTCTTCTGAGCAAGACGAAATGCGGTAGGCACCAAGCCTTCCCTGAATTTTTTTTTAATTTTTTTTTTAACATATTCATTACTCATATGCGATGAGCCCCCTGGAAACCCGGAAACCCGGGAAGCCTTCCCTGAACGGACATGTATGGTTTTTAACTTTCTTTCTTACATACTCAGTACTTGTATGCACATCGCTAGGGGACGTATGAGCCACCTGGAAGCCCGGGTGGATTCAAGGGTTGGCAAGTTAATCTGTCGTCCCGCGCATGAGAACAAACGAGGAATGCATGAGGAGGAAGTAAAGTAGGAGGGAGGACCTTGAACAGACAAGTCGCCGCGCCCTACTGTTGGCTTCATTACCTAGTCCACGTATGAGAGGATAGTGGGGGGTATTTCCCACCAGGGGGGTTTCGCTGACTTTCTTGCTACTGCTATGCCAATCGTTAGGTAGTACGGAAAGCACCCAAAGTTAACGAGAGCGAGCTAGTTACAGCGTCTGGCACAACAACCGGGCAAGTGGGCGTGGCAGTCAAAAAGGTCAAGGCAGTCAGACGGGAAATGTGAGTGTCAAGTACCGCAAAAATTGAGAAGTAAGACCCCCTGGGCAGAGTGATACAACGACTTGACCGTGCTGACCTGCGCCGCATAACTTTAGGTTGATCAGGCGTATAGACTCCCAAAAAAAATTTAAGAAAAAGACCCTGCTGACCAGTTGTTGTGCCAGACGATGTAAATTGTATCCGGCAACAGCATTTCGCTTAGTCCTGGTTCATTTTGCTAAGCTACAAGATAAGCCTAGTTGAGTCCATGGCAGGTACTTTACGTACTCACGAAGTAACGCACGCTATAGATGTAAAGAATATCTTAATCGCAAGAAGTCATATTTAGTCTTTTAGTCTGTTCCAATAGTTGTGAAATCCGTCTTGCAACTATGGCTTGGGCACACTCCTGCTTCTGAGGGCTGTGCACATAGCAGGAATCCACTCTCTATCTAGCCAGACCCTCACCAACCCTAGCCATAGGAAAAAATTAAAGAGACCTATTTCCGTCTCAAGGTTCCAGTGTTCCTCGTGCTGTATGGCATTATGCATCACTACACGCTCGTCCCCATCCACAAAGATAATACCCCACCTACCATGGGAATTTACAATTGAAACCGTAAGTATAATGAGGCACTTGCTTCGAATTTCATCTTCATCTATATCATCAGGGTAACCTGATGCCTCCGGTCCCGGATGATAAGAGTACTGGATTGGGTGCTGATACCAATGCCGCAGACGTCCTGGGTCCTGAGACCAAGCTTGCCCACCAAACAAATGTTCATCAATTGACCGTAGCAAGGCAGTACCAGCGACTGCGAGGCGATTCTCAGACCTCACGCGTTCCGACTCCAGATCCTCTTCTGAATGGTCTAGAGGAGATCTTACAGGGCAATCAATAATTAGCATAGGGATCCCCCTATGTTGGATACCTATCCCAAATGAGTACAACGGGGCACTAGTGTAGTCAGGATTGGGTGCACGAAGTTTAGAGTTGAAGAGCTCGTAGGATGGATGGCTGTGGCTCATATTGAGGGTAAGGATATTGTGCCCCTGGGTGTATCTGGCAAGTGCGTGGGACAGCATGGAGTCGGGATTGCTCCACAATGGTTGGAGAAGCTTGGGGACCTGACTAAATGGACTGGGGGTGGGTACAGGTGTTAATATATAATCCGAGCTTTGTGTTGGAGGCTTGTAAGGTATATATATTACGAACAGTATTGATGCTTGATAATTAGGAATGTTCTCAGCAGCCCCAGCTGGAAACAGCCCATGCAGCTCAGGAGAGATTAGTGGTTGTTCTAGCAGTCGCAGGATTTCCTCTCGACCGGAGTAAATTCGCCTCACTAGTTCTGAAATCGTACGGATTGTGCCCCGTAAGCGAGGCCTGGCGTGTTCCAGTGGTCGCGCTACGTTCATATCCTCAAGTTCCTTATAGTACTTCAGTGACCCTAGTCAGTAATACGGGCCACAGGAAGTAATTATTGCTCGTGTAGCTAGTTGTACTCACCTTCCGCAGATGACGAAATAAAACTGGATGCCGGCACCCCGATTCAATTTCTCGCACCCTCTCTGCCTCATCAGGGATATCCAGGCTGTTCATTAAATCTGTAACAGACGGTGGAATATTGACCTGAATCCTGACCCCTGGCATTGGGCGAACAAAGAGAATGGGTGGGGAAATCTTCTTCAGGAAAGATCGGACGTAATATCCATCATTAGTCATTTTAGCTCGGAGAGCGTCTATGTTATCGCAATCGCACTCGCCGCTACTCAAGAAGGGTTGCGTATCCGCAGGTGTGTCTGTTGAAGTCGCAGCATCCCACGACGAGGGGTTACTGGTATTTATATTGGGAATGGGAGCATTCCCCGGATAGGCAGCACCACGCCTTGGATTTCTTTGAGACTGGTTGCTTCGAGTAATATTCGTGTGTGCAAGTTTCGATGCAGGTTTAGAGCGCTGCCGAAGGGTGGATAGGCGCATAGATCTAGAGGTGGAGGCGACCACGAGTTGCTTTTTGGATCCATGAGGCTGAACTGCTGGTATGCTTCGCTCCTTGGGTGTTTTGGCGGCAGTGGGCCTGGTAATGATGGCACTATGTCGAGTGGGGTTTCGTTTGGGCGCTGCGGGGGATAATAGCCCTGGTGGATGGGATTCAGGGTCAAGGCCCTTGAGACGGCGTGAGCGGCGGGGGCGAGGCGCTGGCATCGGGGGTTATGTAAGGGAAATGCGGGTTGATTATATCTAGATCTAAGGACTGCCAGTGAAATTTCGTCAAATATTAATTAATGGTGTAGATAGTCGACTTGAATGGAGTGTGCTATAATTTGCCGATTGTGGGTATCACGGTACTGGCGCACAAGTGTATTTCTTTGTTACTTGCCCGCATGACATGCGTATTTTAGAGACTAGCAAGTTCGCTGCTGGGCGAAACCCAGGAGGCGGCAATGAAGTCATTGGAACAAATGTTCTACTAAAGTGCAAACGTGCAACCCCAACTTGGAGTCCCATATGTATGAGGTCCAAGTCTATTGAGGCTCGTCACGGCCCGTGGTTGCGCTTTGCGGCAGCGATGGGGACCTTTCAATTTTCTTGCACAACTCAACAACTACGCTCTGTTCGGAAATCGAAATTTCGAACATAACGAGTAGACAAGAAATCGATCTTCAGTGCTGGTCTCGTTCGCGAGATAATAGATAATATACTCGTATGGAAGAGAAGACTTGCTTAAAGACATCTAACTAAGAGAACGTGAGGAAAACCACCGACTTAAATACCCTTATCCGGGGAATATAATCAACCCGAGAAAATAACGTTAGCCGCCCACCCCACTGTTCAGATCATTCAGCCCCGAGGCCCTGCTCATGCAGTCATCATTTCGGACCCCATGCGTCGACTATTATTCCGTCTCAAGGTAGACAAGTACCGGTATTAAAGAACTAGTATCTACAATAGCACTCTAGGTCTATATGGTGTAGCTTGATCGGGGTCTAGCAGGAACAGACAGCAAGGAACCAGGCGAGGCAGCCAGCAAGGCCACCTGGTTGGCGTTGTTCGGCAAGTTTCTCTATGAAGACACTCCAGAATGGCTTTCCACGAACCGTCATGTACTGCTTCTGTGACGGCAGCTTGTTACAAGATGAGGGGAATTCTAGTGTGGTTGGGGGTATACCCACCTTACATGCTCTAGGCAATGATGTCTTCCCTTCTTAGCCGAAGTGCGGAGAACATTCTAATATCTGCCCCCCCGAATGGTAGTATCTGTAGGAAATACTCTCGCTGTGGCACAGGATCACGGGGATAAGCATTGACGATCATGGTAGGAATGGAGACAATTTCTTATGAAGGACTAAAAGGGCGACCTAATGGAGACAATTTGGATATGTCGGAGGAGGATAAAAGAGCTGGAATCCGCTGGCGAAATGAGAAGGAACAAGGCAGTAGAACCATAGCATTCATACTATAGCGATATCTACATAGTCTTGACAAAATACATCTCTCTCTCTCTCTCAAAATTCCTCCGCTTATAACCTCGTAATCTTTACAGTATCCACTGGTACCCACACATAGTTTAGCAGGTTCCATCATCAGGCAATAACTTCAACCACTGTATATTTGAGTATGTATATCTAGGGGGACCACTTATTTCTAGATAACCGCTCAGGTGGGTTTCACCTAGTCGTTTCTAGGTCGAATAGGCTCAAATTTGAGGGGCATAAAACATATGTGTGGGCTCATAAAACCCACCATCCGAGCAATGAAATGCTTTTCCGCTTGAGAGCACAAAGTGCCCACTTAGCAGTACTTTAAACTCTCGATATAAAAACATCAGCCGGAAGTGGGTGCCATATTCTTGTATCAAAACACCATACAAATTTTGAGCAGCTTAACATGTGGAGGCAAAGTTCAGCAGGAATAACCACAGGTAATGGAAATGAAATAGCCAAGTAATGGAAAGTACTAGATACTTTTTCTTTTTTTTTGTTAGCTCAATACTCGCATTGATACGCATCCCGGATGGCGACCCGGCTGGATTATCCCACTGCTCGGCCGCTTCAGCCGCTGGAACAAAATCTTTTTCTATATATATATCCCTTTATCCATTCTCCCCGGTCTCCCTCACCCCTTTCCCCTTAACTGAAACCTCCGTTTTCTACCGCAGGAGGAAATCCGCCACTTCTGTCCTTGTCCATCCCCCACCTCTTTGCTGTGTGCGCTGTTGTGGGTTGCTCCGCACTCGCATGTCCAGTCGTCCGCTCTCCCGATTTTATGCAGCCACTGTTTAAAAGTTCCCCTGCCTGTCGCGATGTAGGCCAGACCCTTTAGGTCTGGTCTGTACCAGTGTTGTACCAGTCCGCTTGGATGATTCAGCCGATGGATTTAAGTAAATATAATAGATGATTTACTTAGATAGTTCAGGGTAAGAGTTCTCTAGGAGCATAGGATTAACCAGTGGGACTCTTAGATTGTTCTATCCACCTGTGTGTCTGTCTCTCTGAGCTGTTACGACTGAGATGTAGACCGGGGTGATTACCACCGAGCGTGGTGGGTGGCCCAAAGCTGACCCCGCTTTCCTATATATATTCGCACCTACTGTATATCGTTATTTTTTAAGAGTCGAGCGAAGTCTTGTATCTCTGGTCAATATTATATTTTACTAGAGAATTATCTCTTGGGCACCCATACGTGCGACCAGTTAGGCCCGAGCCGTGATAGCCTCAGAATACCAATATTCCGCAGGATGAGGGGAAATTCAGTGGCATGTATATGTTCTGGGCCACGGGCGGCAAACCCACTGTGCCGCTCACTGGCAATTCAAATAATTCCTCGATTTGGAGTATAACGTACTTGAATTGATAAAGCTTTACGAGTACTGATTTACAAAATACAAAAAAGACTTAATAAAGGTAGACTTAGGTGGAGCTCTGCAATAGATCCATATATTCCCAAATCGATTTCTCCTCTAATAGTCCAATTTGTGTTCTTTCTGCTAGAACTAAAAGATTACCACCGTCATGATCCTTTGACACCTTCGCACTCAATAAATTGATCATTCTGAAAGCATCCGCAGAAACACGAGTAGTTGTAGATGCCTGGCGAGCAACATTGGCTAATGTAATTGTGGTTTGCCTAGCAGTCGGAGTATCTGGAATGTCATTCTCCAGGCCCATAAGGTTGGTAGCTGGTGAGAGGTCTTTAGTTGGATAAAGGTTTAATATGCCAGACTTAGTTAACAATTGATGGAGTTCAGGCTGTGGTTTTTGTTCTCTTCCCTACCCTCAATTTGGGTTTCTGGCTGGCTCATCATGCCATCGGAACCGCACATGAGTATCTGAGTATTTAAAAAAAAGGAAGAAAATATCACAACTTCAAAAGTATAACATCTCTTAAAGCGTTTTGCCATTTGGTCCTGCTCAGCCTGCCTACGGTACTGTAACACAGCATCCAATTGTTGCATAAGTCTAGAACCTGCTTCGATTTGGTTTTAAATTGTGGAATTGAAGGTACCGTAGAAATCCGCATAAAGGTATTATCATTGTCCTAAACTTCACTGAATTCCATACAGCGCATTAATATTCAGCACAAGGTGGCCGGACCTGATTGCCGAGCTATAAGGCCCTCATGTATAACAACCCTGGTGGATTCAAACCCCCCGTTGATAAAAGATTAATTTCAAATGCCTATTGCATAGGAAATATTGTATGTTTCTACAATAGCAATGAACTCAACATCTTCCTCTCCATTCCATACCTTATAAGAGATGAAGATGATGAGTTGTTATTGTCATCAGCATCTTCTGCATTCGAAGTACCTAAGGCAATTTTCCTGGAATTCTCCTCTTATTCGATGCTCGGCGAGAATGCCTGATGCTATTTCTTGTAGGTCTATGATCCGCCTGGCATACGCTCTTGCTGCCCACCTGATCCTCTTATTCAGCACCAGCTATTCTAAATCCCATATTCCGGTGATCTAATGAATCTTTTCCTAGCTTCCCCCCCGGTACGCCCTAGTTATCCATCTGTTGCATTCCGCCAAAAACCTCTTCCTTCCCACTGTGCATGTCTGGTGTAGCCCCGCTCCGTAGATTAGGATGGGGATGATCTGGCCCATGAATATTTGTCTTTTGTTCTTCGGTGGTAGTTTCAAGTTGGACGCTGGATTGGATATTCACAAATCAAAATAGATTGTAGGCACATGACTGTTGGGAAAATATTATAACGCCTCAAGGCTCCAGCGTGCTTCTAGAACCAAAGCGGCCCCTTAAAGCTAGAAATAGGGGAGGATTAGAGTCCCCACTAGTATTAGAGGCCTCTACATGGTGTATAAGGATGCTTGAGTGGAGGCTTGAGGGTAAGTCTAGGATGGGCATTGATAATATGGATGTCGTTGATACAATGAGACGCCTTGGAATTTCCTATCCTACTAGGTTAGTACCTGTAATTAAGGCTATTCTAGCTTGCAGTTTTGTGACTATTGCAGATTTAACATGAATATAGGTGCTTGAGAAGCCTCCTAATACTTGTAGGCTCACCTGCCTGATATTCAGCCTAGGGTAAGGCTAATGGAGGGGGTGGGGCTATCGAAGGGGAGGCTATATTGCAAGGAGGGGTTCACGATATTAGGTTGATCATGGCAGGGTGTGAGGGTAACTATGTTGTAGAGCGTATTTGTTTCCATAGACCTTAATCCAGCGAGAATGGCTTCTGAACACTGTTCCTGTATGACACCACAGGGCGCCTAAAATGGCTAGTATGTCAGCTGTTCGGTAACTCGGTGGTGTTCGGAAACCCGGTGGGGCACTCTATGTTGCTCCTCCCACAGCTCCTCTGCTGCTACCCCAGTTGCATTTCGACCCCGAAAGGCATCCAACAGGACTCGAAAGTAGCAGGCCCAGCACAGGAAAAGAACGTTGGTCAATCATCTCGGGGCTAGGGGGTGGCCAGCTGCTGACTGCTGGTAGTTAGGTCATTGGTTAGTTTTTGGACGTATATCCGGCAGCCTTTTTCCTCTCCTCCGACCTGCGAATTACTCCGCAGGCGGCTAGCTACTGGGGGGGCGGATTCCCAGAGAAGTGTAACCACTAAGGTAGTCTCGTGACAGACCATCGTAGAGGGACTAGGGTTATATATCGAGAAGCCTAATTCGGAAGCGACTACCAATTTAGCGAATTACTTGGGCCACTCTACAGACAGAGGCAGAGGCGAAGTAAGTGGGGATTGAGGTTGCGAGAAAGGCAATAGGGAAGAAACGAGAGAAAAGGAAAAAGTGAAGGCAACGGAGGACCAGGGACAGGAAACCAAATAGACCCTTGATGCACCCTACCTGAACTGGTTTAGCGCGCCGTCATTCATGCATCCCAGACCGTTCCTGAATGAGACTGTATGTATAGGACGGTTCAAGTCAAGGCCTCTAAGATGCTTGGGTTCTCAGAACGAGTTCCTCGGCCGGGCTTTTGGAATCGGGGACGACGAAGATCAATTGTTTGTTTGTGTAATATGTATGCTAGGGTTGTTTGAATGGAGTGGGAGTTGTGGGGTGGGTTTGGGAGGAAGCAGCGGAAAAGGCCTATATTTATTGATATGTGATACCTAGTAATGCATATGGAATGCTGCACTGAAAGGTTACCCTGCATACGGACATTCTGACACATACAGTACAACTTTGGAGGAAAGTCCTAGTTCGAGTCACAGCCACCCCGCCAAATTATGTATTTCCTTTGTTGCAGTTAAGTGATTTACTCTGATTACGGGTTATGTAATCCGCTGCGGATAGGACTCTGTGTAGCATACTACAAAGTTATCGTAGCGTAATAAACTCAGAAGAATAAGAAGGACTTATATGATAGAAAAGGCGTATATGGTTCCCAATTGGCATGTTAAGCTGGTAAATATTGAGTTGGCCCCTGTCGTTTTATTCTTAGCATCTCTTTATTTAATCGTTGGTTATATCTTGTAGACTAGGAAATTATCGTTCTAGCGCCATAAGTGTAATATCATCACCATTTCACTAACACCTCTAAGATTACGAGACTATGCGGTGCAGCAGTAGTATCATCGGAGCGGGTTACTGGTGAGATGCTTCGTATATTTGCTAGCTATATAAGAACTGACTGACGCTGCTCGATGACTCTATTTATCCGGGGCTCCGGCTGCCTTATATGCTTAGATGTCATTCTTTTTATATATTCAGTGGTATAGTACGTATAAGAGCGTGTGCGCGCGTAAGAAAGAGCTTAAACCAAAGATACTGCGACTAACATATCTATACGTGAAAGGTGACCACAACTTCTCGTCCGCGAAAATGGACATAGAGAATGCGACATGTGAAGAGCTACCTAAATCAACGAAAAAGAATCAACTAGCTAGAAACAGGAGAAGTATTCGAAAACAACTGCCTATTACCGACGAAAAGACTAACACAGGCTGCATTCGACTTGCCGTGCTTTTCTGAACCTATGCAGAACAAGATAAAATGCGGTGGCCACTAGGCCCGCTTACCTTGAAAGGACAAGTATTTTGTTTTATTTATTTTTTACATATTCAGTATGTGCATGCACATCGCTAAGGGACGCCTGACGAGCCACCTGGAAGCCCGGGTGGGTTCAAGGGTTGGCAAGGCAATCTGCCGTCCCACGCATGAGAACAAACGAGGAGAGTGCGAGAAGGAAGTAAAGTAGGAGGAAAGGTCCTGGAGCCGTACCGTACTTTTGGCTTCATTACCTAGTTGGCGTATTAGCGGATCGAGGGAGGTATTTCCAACTAGAGGGGTTTCGCTGTCTTTCTTGTTATTGCTATGCCTATCGTTAGTATTGAAAGCAGAAATAGACCCAAAGTTAACGAGAGCGAGCTAGTTAAATTCTATCCGTGCCCTCAACGGCATTTTGCTTTTTTTATCTTAGGCTATGCGGCGGATAGCATTTTGCTGGGCCTGGTTCATTTTGCTAGGCTACAACCCAGATAAGCCTAGTTGAGTCCATGGCAGTTACTTTAACATAGACGCGTACTCGTTATAGCTCACGAAGTAACGCGCGCTATAGATGTAAAGAAGATCCAAATCGCAAGAAGTCATATTTAGTATTTTAGTCTGTTCCAATAGTTGCGAAGTCCCTCTTGCAACTATGACACGTACACACTCCTGCTTCTGAGGGCTGTGCACATAGCAGGAATCCACTCCCTATCTAGCCATACCCTCACCAACCCTAGCCATAGGAAAAAATTAAAGAGACCGATTTCCGTCTCAAGGTCCCAGTGGTCCTCATCCTGTATGGCATTATGCATCACTACACGCTCGTCATCATCTACAAAAATAACACCCCACCTACCCTGGGAATTTACAATTGTAACTGTAAGTATAATGAGGCACTTGCTTCGAATTTCATCTTCATCTATATCATCAGGGTAACCTGGTGCCTCGGGCCCCGAATAATGAGATCGCTGGATGGGACGCCGAGGCCAAGAGCTAGGACGTCCGAGGACCCTTGGCCAAGCTTGCCCACCAAACAAATGTTCATCAATTGACCGTAGCAAGGCAGTACCAGCGACTGCGAGACGATTCTCAGACCTCATACGTTCCAACTGCGCAGCCTCTGGATCTTCTGAATGGTGCAAAGGTATCACAGGGCAATCAATCATTAGCATAGGGACCCCGATGCGTCCTATTCCAAATGTGTACGCTGGATAACTAGCGTAGTCAGAATTTGGTAAACGAAGAAGGGAGCTGAAGAGCTGGCTGGATGGATGGTTGGGGCTCATATTGAGGGTAAGGATATTGTGCCCCTGGGAGTATCTGTAAAGTGCGTTGGACAGGATCGCGTCGGACTGGGGCCACAAGGGCTGGAGAGACTTGGGGATCTGGCTAAATGGACTAGAGGGTTCGCCTGAGTGTTAACATATAATCCATGAGCTTTGTGGTGGGGGCTTGTAGGGCATTTGTTACGAACAGCATTGAAGCAGTATAATTATGAAGGGTCTCAGCAACCCCAGCCGGAAACAACCCATGCAGCTCAGGAGAGACTAGTGGTTGTTCTAGAAGTCGCAGGATTTCCTCTCGACCGGAGTAAATTCGCTGGGCTAGTTCTGAAATCGTACCGATTGTGCTCTGTAGGCTAGGCCTGGCGTCTGCTAGTGGTGGTGCTACCTCCATATCCTCAAGTTCCTTATAGTACTTCAGTGACCCTAGTCAGTACTTTGGATTATAGGAAGTAATAATTGCTCGTGTAGCCATTTGCACTCA
>Ga0307511_10006274_pt1 | contig 11990 bp, 3 predicted proteins | sample 13_EM_MG_FD_200266 | JGI IMG/M metagenome (GOLD analysis project Ga0307511, IMG submission 200266) | Populus trichocarpa ectomycorrhiza microbial communities from riparian zone in the Pacific Northwest, United States - 13_EM | ecosystem: Host-associated > Plants > Roots > Unclassified | place...
GACTTTTGGGCCATGGCCCAAACGGCAAGCCAAGTATATAAAAAAACAAAAAGATTAGAGCTTGGATGTTAGAGATAAGAGTTAAGACCGTTGCAGCCACGTCTTCAGCTTTCGAATATGATGGGAAGCCAGAATAATCGGCAAAAGGAATCCCAATAGTGCCGTTTAGCTTTAGGACTATTGTTAATTAGAATGGTATTTCTTTCGTGCTCGTGCAATGCTGTCCGAATTATTACCTAGCTAGCTTGAAGAAAACCCTAAATTAACCTCTGGGAACGGAGAATGAGAGGGGGGGTAACATCAGCTTCAAAGCTTGACCATTAGTGGAGGCTTACAAGAACATATCATTAATTGGATGGCTTTTGAATCTTCGTGTCTTTTGTCTTGGTCAATTGTTGAAGCATCCACAAGTCTCTAGTGCCAATCCTTTTATACATTGTATGCGTGTCTTTTTCTGAAGTCATCGCGGCCCATTCTCATGCTTTTATTTTAACCCTAGAAAGTTCTTTGATTATACACCAATCCACCCCTTTGCCACTAATTAATGTGTAGCGTACGCTGATTCACACATGTTCTGCCATTAATTTTATACGTCATTGGCGATGTTATATTATAGCTTTGAACGGATCTTATACCTAATTAAATTGATTAAATAAACCGGACAACACGAAACTTGACAGACGACCCCCATCAATTGCTCTCTCGTCAATTTACCTTCGGATCCCTCTCTTTCCCTCTCTCGTTCATACTGGTCTTTGCTTTCAAGTCATATAGACTGAAGATGGCCATGTCCTGTACAATAGTGTTGTCGCGTCGATTGATTTGGGATGTTATTCACCTCGAATCTGATCCAAATTGGGTCTCTTGAGAGACGGTGAAAATTCATCGGTTCAAACTTGATTGATTCATCAAAATTTGATTTGATTTGAATTAAAAAATAAAATAATATTGTTTTAATTAAAAAATAAATAAAACTTCTTTTTATTGTTTTAATTTAAAATAAATAGAATATCTTTTTAATTGGCTTAGGTTGACCGCTCAATTGCTGAAAAATTCAAAAACAATCTAGTTATTACTTTTTCAATCTAAGATCTACGCATCCAGCAAGGTTTTAATAACAATGCTATACAAAGGCACTTTTTTTTATCATGTCTAATACCATGCCTCTAGGGTTCTAAATTTTTAATATATATTAATTACGGAGTATTTTCAATTAAATCTCTTGAAAGTTGATTTTTTAGCTACCATTTAAAACTCAAAAGGCAAGAAGAATGATCTTATATTGGCTTAATCCATCTACAGGTTCATTAAGCTGGTTAAAAATTTGTTGTGGTTATTTATACGAGTTGTATTCTATTTTACTTTCAATTATCTCATTTGTATTTGAAATTAAATTTAGATTATTATTTTTTAATTCCGAACTTTAAATAATTTGCCAGGCCACGCAAAACGAAGCAGGATGTTATCTTCTTGGTAAAGAACTTGTATTGTTTTCTCAAGAAAAAATTGAAAATCAACTAATTAATCAACTCCTTTATAGCAAGGGAATTAACTTGATTAAAGTTTATTCTGAAACAAGGAACAGATTTTGCCAGAGAGATTCAAATTCCCTGTCTTTGCCAAGGAATAGGGACAAGATTCTTCAGTATAGCATCCAAGAGACTGCCAAAAAATTCATCGTCCCCTTACAAAAAAAAAAAATTCCTCACTTGTAGCCACGGCATCTCTCATTTTCAGATTCTACGCCTACATATATATCCTTTTAAATTAATTCCTTTTTTTCTAAAAATTAATAAAGTAAAATAATTTACAAAAATAATAGGGTAATGGAATCGTTTCATATTAACGACAACCGACACCCTCCATTCCTTCTTTAATTACTCGGCCGGCATGCCGCCGAACCGCCACGACAAATCCACAAACTCGGTCGAGTCGAAGCAAGCATTAGAGTACTCGAACAACCCATCATCGAACGCCACATACCTGCTATTATAATCAACGTCCCCTGCTCCCAGCCCGAACGAGTCATAAGTCGGAATCTGGTCCTCAAACCCCCATATCTCTCCACCGATTCCGGATGACTCCGCCGAGTCAACTCGGACCAACTCGGTCTCTTCTTCACCCTTGACCTCCCCCCTCGAGGAATTCATGGACGGGGGCAAGCCGAGCTCATCATCAGAAGCTTCTAGAAGGTACCCTAGATCCGGCCGGGACTCGCCGGATTCGGACGTCAGGTCGACGACGGGCACCGGAGATGATGAATACGCGGATATCTCTTGCTCAAAACTCTTCATGACGGAGTCAAGATCCTGACCCAGCGAGTCAGGGTCGGAATCATCGATGATGCCCAATAAATCCTCTCTGATTTTCTTCACCTCCGGCAAATCCAACTCCAGCTCGAACGAGTCATCCCTGACTCGTTTTTTATTGTTTTGCAGCTCTTCCATAGGGAGATATTTGGAACCAAACAAAGTTTAATTAAAAAAAACAAGAGAAGGAACCCCCTAGGATTAGGGTTTGCTCTTTTCTTCAGGTAAAATAATGCTTGTAGTGGTTGTGGCGAGAAGCGGCAAACAAATGAGAAGTTTATATAAGGAGACAACTTGGAGAGAGAAAGTGGGGCAAGAGAGAGAGAGAGATGATGTGAAAGGCAGGCGCGTGGTGGGTGCAAAAACAGAGGCCATCACGGACGTCTTACTTCTTTTCTTTTTTTGGTTTCTTTTTTTATTCGGTCCAGGCCCTCCAGGGGTTTCCATTTTCTAACCACTATACTTTTTTTATTTTATTAACCGGTTTGAAATCTGTTCTGAAGTCCGGTCTTAGTGGGACCCACATGCCTAGTCAATCACGGCCTGTGTGTGGCTTTTCTCTCTCTTAGAAGTGTTTTTTTTTTTGGCTCGGCTCGGCTTTGAAAGGGAGGTGGTGGGTGCTTGGTTTGTGATTGGGTGTTGTTTGCTTGTTTGATAGGGGAATTAAATTTCAGGGTTAAGTTTTGAGGAGGGTTGTTTTGGTCAAGTACAAATTTGGATTTATAGTTGGGAATTAAATAAGATTTAGTGAAGCTGCTGGGTCTAGGTGGTGACATGGACTTTCTATGTAAACTTTATGGAGGATAAGATAGTAATGAGAGCGCATTTGTTTGGATATTTTATATATATAGATATATATGTGGAATAAGAATTGTGATGGTGATGGGCAGCATTACACCTAAGAAAAACACCTGTCATGTAAAAACGAGGGGAGAATCGTAAGAAGAGTATCGACTATCGAATACACATTTAAAAACTTTTGTAAAAGTCTAGTAATCTTGAAAGATTTGAAAGCACATTTTTGTTGCCCGTTACTTTGTTTTTTCATATTTTGGTGCGCACATATTCTTGATGACGTTATATTTTCCTTTTGGATATAACACTCCTCGTAACTCTAGTCTCGTTTGGGATTGTGATGAAATAAAGATCAGTTAATTTTTATTTTTTTATTTAAAATTAATTATTTTTTATTTTTTTATATTGTTTTGATGTACTTATATAAATTAAAAATATTTATAAATAAAAACACTTTAAAAAAATGAATGCCACATTCTCCACCATCCCTTTAACATCTTTGCCTCCTATGCTCGAATTTTAATTTCTTTGCTGTAAACAATAACAAAGATCATCTAAATAAGTAACTTTCTTAGCAAAAATATGATTGTGCCGATGACTGATAACCATTTTTTCCATATAAAGAGGACAATAACAAAAATACGATCAAATATGAATTTCTTGGGGGCAAAAAATTAGAAGGATGAACTTACTGGTCTGGTAAAAAAACGACGAATTATTTTAACCCTTCAAGCTATAGAAACGAGTTCGTTTCTCTTTTTTTTTTGTGTTTTTGGAACTCTGGCTGGAGCAATAGCTTCACCCGACATCTGGTTTGTCACTTAACTGCATTTTTTTTTTTTTAGTTTTTTAGTTTAACGTGGTTGTTCGGGTCAGCTTGCGCGCACCTAGACTAATTTCACGGGCCCTGAAGTTAATAACTATATAAGCAACTACAGAGTTCGAATCTGAGACCATAAAAGGAACAAATTTTTTAATTTCAAGCTCTTATCATTAGATCACCACCTAAATAATTACTTAACTGCATTTTGATGCCGCTAGATAGGCAGCAATATAGCCAATGGATATGGCACCTAGTTTTTGGTAGTAGATTTGCGTCGAGTCTCCTTTCCACTGTGAAGTTGCAAGATTCGACTAAATTACAAATTAGTTACTGTATATAATATGATTTTATAACCAGTCTTGGCTTTTAAGATATACATCAGTCCCATGATTATAGTTGACGGTTTGTGCTTTTCTAAAAACATGTGATACTGTGATTAAAAACAAAGGATGTTTTTGGAAAGGAATATTGTTGAATTGACAAAACAAAGAAGCTTAAAAAATATAAGATTTAAATAAAAAATTAATTTAACTAGATTAGTTGAGGTGTGCCAAACTGATCCGAACACCCATATTAATAATAATAAAGAAAACTCTCTTTCATGTTGACAAGCTTATTCTAAATATTCACTTCACAGCGACACAGATTTCATGTTATGCACGTGAAATTGGATGTGTTGGCTCATATAGTAAATGAAGTTGCTAGTATTTTTGTTTTAGATGTGAATTTAAGCAAGGAATTGGTTTTTTATTTATGAATAGACAATTTGTCTCTAACTTTTCTACAAAAGATTTTATCTTAACGTAAAAGGATGATAAAAGAATATCTTGACCACTCAAAAAGAAAAGATACAAATGAACACAGCAACAAAAAATGTATTATTGGTTTCTTTCAAATCATTCGAGAAACGTTTTTATTCACACCAAATTTTCTTTCTTGCCACCGAACGGAGTAAAGTGATGGCCGATGGGGACATCATGTGGAGAAAAACAGGAAGAGGTGGAAAATATCTACGGTGACCCGTCAACTCATTAATTCGAGCGCAGAAGGGCGTCGAAGGTGAAAAGGATTTCGAAGATTCGGCCATGTTTATTTTTTATTTTAAAAGTATTTAAAAAAAAATTAATTTTTTTTTATTTTTTTCTAATTTAAATTAATATATTTTTAAATCATTTTCGAACACTCTATATAGATAAAAAATATTTTAAAAATATATTCCCGAAGAAGCATCCCACGGTGGCATTCATGTATATCACGTGATTACAAAGTGATCATCGAGTACGGAGGAGCCATAGAAACTACAAAACACACGAGCCCACTTGTCCTTCTTAAACACCTATAGGTTTTCATAATTTCTCTCAATAAAAAAATATCTGCCCCAAGCCCCAAGTGGTAGACAACCAGATCCAATCTTCTCATTGCCCGTCCATCGTAGATTTCCAATTTGTCGGAAACCGAGAGAAAACTTTATTTTCTATCAAGATGGTACTCTGGGCCCACCATGTTACCGGTCCATGTTCTGCATAAAGTGTTTGTTTTTTTGAATTAAATATTTTTTAAAGTTATTTTAATATATAAATACCAAAAAAAAATTTAAAAAAATTTAAAAAACACTTTTCTATCAAATTTTACTTTGGGGCCCACCAAGTTACTGGTCCATGTTATGCTCGATGGGTGTTTTCAAAAAAAAAAATTAAAATATATCTTGATGTAATTACAAGAAAAAAAATTTAAAAAAACAATTATTATTATGATTTCAAATACTAAAATTAATTTTTTTTTTAGTGTCTTGGTACTGTGACGCATTATATTTTTTAAGTATTTTTTACTTTAAAATATATTATTTTTTTATATTTTTAATATTAATACATTAAAAAACTTTAAAAAACATAAATTTAATATTTTTTCAAGATAAATATTATTTTAAAATACATCTAAATATAGTTAAAAACACAATATTAAACCGACACTTAATAACCATGTCCTTTACACATCTTATGCAATGTTTGGTTACAATATGAAGACAGAAGAGACAAGAACAATAGCAACAATGATGTGTGCTGTTTAAAAGATAAGGAAGTATAAAAATAAATTTGTTATAAATACAATTTTAAAGTGAATTTTTGTACTTCTAAATCAAGAAATACATAGAATTTTTTTTTAAGATAGTATTTTTTTTAAAAAAAAATTCTTTTATATTATGTTTTTTTATTTGATATTATTTTTTAAAAAAATAAAAAAATATTATTTTAATATATTTCAAAACAAGAATTATTTGAAATATATTATGAACTTGCAAAGTTCAGGAAGTAAAATGTATTTTTTAAAATAATAAAGTTAGAATGTATAATAAACTAAAATAATAATAAAAATTTAAATATATAAATTTGACAGCATTACATGCTATGCTAAAAGTAAGGGTAAGATAATTTTTTTATATTTTATTTTATATTATTTACTATAACAAAACAGGATACAAAAATAATTATTTTATTTTTTATATCACCACTAAACATAATTTTATATTTATTTTCTTTTTTGTTTTGTTTTATTTATCTTTATTGTTCCCATTTCTTCAACTTCAAAACAATAATCAAACGTTAAGTAACATGGTATTGAGTATTTTTTAATTAAAAATATATTAAAATTATTTTTTAAAAGTTTTTTATTTTGAATATCAATATATTAAAATAATAAAAAAATGATTTAATATATTTTAAAATAAAAAATAATTTGAAAAGTATAAGCTCACTAGTGCCACACATGCACTAATTTTAATAAAATAAAAACAATCTAAAAAGCCAAGTCTAGCCCCATCCATACGCAGATATCCGAATTTAAAAAATTGCTCGGCAATGCGGTTCATCGTGTATTTGTAAAAAAAATATTTTGCAATCCCAAACGGGCATGCTTGAAAGTGTGGTTGCGGTTCCTTTTTAAAGTGCTTTTTTATTTTGAAATATATCAAATGATGTTTTTTTATTTTTAAAAATTATTTTTTAAATCAGCGCATTAAAATGATCCAAAACATTAAAAAAATATTTTTTTAATAAAAAAAATATATTTTTTTTAAACATGGGTTCACCTGCGTTTCGTTTCAAAACACTTTCACGAGCGTGTTTCAGTGTTGCTAAATTGAAGGGCTACAAGTGACTCGGACCGAATTTTGATATGCCGGCCAGGTTTGTACAATTTTAACAAAGTTTAAACACGAATTTCCCCTCCCTATGAGTCTAGTTATGAAATTCAAGTTTGACTCATTTTGCTTGCTCAGACTTGTTTCGATCCAGCCTTTTTAAAATGAGTTTATCTTATATTTTACTCCTTTCTTTTAATCACACAAATCAGCAAAGAATGTAGAAAATTTTAAAAGGTACTCTTAAATATACAACAAAATGGTATAAATTTTTTTAAAAAAAATATTAATTTAAAATAAAAAATCAATTTTTTTCAAAATATTTTTAAAAAACAAAAATATAGAGTGGTTTTCTAATTATCATCACCCTCTCGTAAACCAATCTTTTAGATTTCTTCGTATTTAAATGCAAAATTCTGCGATCTTTTCTTCACTTGATCTTCACTGGTTACGACAAAGTCTCGACGTTCTAAGCATGATTCTCACTGTTATCCCATTTTCTATCATGGCATTCATCTTTGTGGTGGCCAGGTTGTTTACAATTATGCTACTAGATATGCGACTCACACAAATCAATAATATCCATATCTGTCACACTTGCAACTTGTTTACAGCCTCTTCAGCTGATTTTGCTGTTATTTTTAGATTTTCTCAGCAACAACTTAATAATTTTAAGTTTTTAAATATTATTTAAAAAAATTACTCACGTGTGTGTTTCACGTCTCAAGGCATCATGGCCTCCGTGCTCTTCAAGTGGGGGGTGAAGGACCGTGCGATGACCACATTCCTATTTCTGTTGCCGCGTTGGTGGCGGTACGTCATCCTCTTTCTAGTTATGTAGCACGCGCTCATAAAGAAAATTGGGTTGGGTTGCGGTGAAAAAAAATTTATTTTTTTTATTTTTCCTTTTATTTCTTAGAAAAACATGCCGAACTTTTAAAAAAATAATTGTGCATTCCAGTTTGTAATCTTATCGATATTGGTCTCCGTGCTTTTAATTACTGTTTATTTAGTTTTTGATTCTTTTTAAAATTTGAATATTTTTCAGTTACATCCTTAGATATTTTATTTAATTTGGCCCCTTTACTTTTAATTGCTCTATTTTTTATGCTTTATACTTTTCTTGATTATTTTTTTCTTACAACTTCATCCCCTTTGATTTTATTGCATTTATTTTTTTAATTTATTTTTTATCCTTGTTTTTTATATTGCTATATTCTTGATGATTTTTTCAATGTTCTCCCTCAACATTTAATTTAATTTGATTTTTTATCCAGTTCCAGTCCTTCTTATTTCAATAACTTTGTTTTTTTCATTTTCCTAGGTATTTTTTTTCCAATTTATCTATAATTATTAAAGAACTCTAAAACGCGTGGGTTTTTCATTGTAGCAGTAGTTTTTTTTTTCTATTTTGTGCATATAATGTATCACTGTGCACACAGTGCACAGTGAAACACTTGACTTTTTTTTTTCTTTTTTTTTGTTTGGCCTATGGGTTTTTGTTTTTTTTTGTGTTTTTTTTTAATGAATTTTTTTTTGTTTAATTTAGTTTGTTAATGTGAAATTTTTTTTTATTTAGTTATCATATTTTTATTACATGGATCTCGGGTTTGACGAGTTAACCTGAATTTTTTTTCTATTTAGTAATCAAACTTTCATGACGCGAATCCCAGGTTTGACGGATTAACCTGATTTGACGGGTTAACTCAGTTGATTCAGATTTTTTTTCTTTTTCCTCATTGGTAATATGCTTATGTCTTTTGTTTGTTTTTGTTTTTTTAATTAATTTTTTTCGTTTAGTTTAGGTTGTTAATGTTCACTTTTTTTTATATTTCTTTTAATGAATTTTTTTTGTTTAATTTAGTTTGTTAATGTGAAAAAAAAAATTTATTTAGTTATCATACTTTCATTACACGGATCTCGGGTTTGACAGGTTAACCTGGTTTAACGAATTAACCTAATTTTTTTCGTTTGGTTTAGTTTGTTAATTTTTTTCGTTTGACCCATCGATTTTTTTTTTCTATTTAGTTATCAAACTTTCATGACGCGAATCCCTAATTTGACGGGTTAACTCATTTGATTCAGATTTTTTTTCTTTTTCCTCATTAGTAGCAGGCTTATGTCTTTTGTTTGTTTTTGTTTTTTATTATTTTTAGTTAATTTTTTTGTTTAGTTTAGGTTGTTAATGTTTAATTTTTTTATATTTAGTTATCAGACTTTCATGACACGGATCCCAGGTTTGACAGGTAACCTGGTTTGACAGGTTAGCCCAGTTGATTCCGGGTTAACCCGTCAATTTTTTTTCTTTTATTTAGTTATCAAACTTTCACGAAACGAATTCAAGGTTTGACAGGTTAACCCAGTTAATTCATATTTTTTTTTCTTCATTAGTTTTTTTCTTTCTATTGGTTTTTTCCTTTTTAATTAATTTATTTAATTATCATACTTTTATGAGATGACCTTGCAACCAGATCCACATCCAAGACTATTGGGTCTAGTATTAGAGCGAGACCTACTGGGTCATGTAAGTTTAATATTATTATTATTATAAATATTATTTTTGAGTCAGGCGTTATAGCCAAACCCAAGATTCTTAGATATAGCTTTGCAGAAAAACTTAACACTTTTAGATCTTAATTTTTTTTTATATATTTTTTATACAAAAAAAAATTAACCCGCAGCATCGCGCGGGTTATATGACTAGATATTTTTCTATACGATGTTATGGTCTGCATTGTTGATATAAACCAATATTTATAATTTTTTATTTTATTTACACCCTTGACTTGTTAACAAAAGAGTTTGCATCAGAGCTGATGCACCTTGCCAGCTGGATATTTTACCAGCGTTAAACATCGATAGGAAAAAACTCTAGAAGAATTTGTGAGCCGTTGATCCTAATTTTAATAAACGATCAAGGGTCTTATTGACTCAACAGCTTAATTATATTTCAGAAGCTTTTTTTCTATTATTGTTTTTCTTACCGTTTAGCATTATTCTTTATATTTTAAACATGATTAGTATATTCTCAATCGATCCAACGCCCATTGCTAATTAACAAAAAACTAATAGGCGTGAAGTAAGGTTTTTATTGTGTAAAATACACTGTAGCCTCTCTCATACTTCACTGGATTCGCATGGAAAATATATTTTTTAATTTTAATTATTAAACTTTTTTAAAATGATTTAATTAATTTATGGTCAAGTTAAAAACTTAAAAGTCAATTGCTTCTAATTTATCTAGGAAGGCCATGGTTGAGTTAGGGGACCAAAATAAAAATACAAAAAACTAGATGGTATTTTTAAAATCAGCACAAAAGATTAATTTTGATCCTTATATTTTTCTATTAATAATTGTTTTGATTCCTATAGTTCCTCAAAACCCGGCTACGGTTTAAAAAATTATTTTATTTATTTTTTAGTTTTTAATTTGAAAAGAATGAGAGAATTACTGGATTTTAGAGGTGGATAAAAAAAATATCTTTTGATACATTTTAAAATCAATAAATTTTATCAAATAAGAAAAGTTTTATTAGAGAACAGAAAAAAAAAGTAAATCTGATATTGACATGTTGTTGGGTTTCAGTTTTTTTTTAATTTATTTTTGAGCTATTTAAAGATATAAACAGGTTCTCTCAGGTCTTGTATTTTTTTTAATGAAAAAATAATTGAAAACAATTTTTTTAGTGTAAAACAGCCTTAGCCTAGATTTCTAGCGATTACGTGGTCACCAAAATTTGGGTTGTAGAAAGCGCACTGTCTATTGTTGACGACGCGTCGTCTACAATTTACCGAGAGAAAAATTAAGCTTTGACGAGCCAAGCATTCTTCACTGGTGTCTATTTTTTTAATGCATTTTTTCCTTAACTTATAAAAGAAAAAAATTTCATTCTTTTTAAAAAACGTGTCTTTTACTCAACTTAAAAAAAATCAAAGCATACTGTTGTTATTCCTGTACCATGCCCCTAACCTATTTGTTTTTTAACTTTTTTTAAAAAAAATACTTTGCTATTTAACTTACAAAAAACAAGCCCTTTTCTTTCATTTCTCTTTCAAGTGTCTATCTATTTTTCTTTTCTTTTCTTTTTTAATAAAAATTTGTTATTTGATACAAAAAGTCTCATGTGCATAATTGTTGTATAATTAAATAAAAAGTAATTTTATTGATATAAATTTATTAAATCATGTGTTGTGCATAATCCATATAACATATTTAACAAGTTAATATAAGTTTGCTCGAGTTTTTTTATTATATTTTTAATTATATATTTTTATAAAGTCACGAGTTTGAATGATTAATTTGGGTTTTAATTCAATTCACTTGTTGTTTTTTGTTTTTTAAATCATTCATTACATCATTATTTTAATATTTTAAAAACATCCAACATGCATTTGATTTTAAATTCATGATTATTTTTTTAAAATATATTAATAATGCTTAGCTATTTTTTGTATTTAAAAAAATAATATAATCAGTGGGGTAGAGTGCAGGTCAATGGTCTATTATGATACCAATTCTCGGTCAGTGGTCTATTATGATACTAATTCTCGGGGGATTAAATCTCATAAGTTTAGATGGTTAGACTTAAGATTAATGAAGTGTTTTGTATTGGTAGTGTAATTGTTTTTAAAAATATTTTTTATTTTAAAATATATTAAAATAATATTTTTAATATTACCAAATTTAAAAATTTAAATTTTAACAAAAATATGATACAGCCACGTAGGCAAGCGGGATCGACATGTATAAAATTATGCGATCACACTCCGTATAATATTTTACATGTGCTCCATCAAGATTCATGATGGCTTCACTATTACTAACGTTATAATAGATGGATAGATCTTGGAAGAAATATAATCTATTCAATTGTGTACAAAATTTTAGAATAATAGGATGAGACAAGCAGGTGTTTTCAATTCAAAT
>Ga0307511_10006275_pt1 | contig 11989 bp, 17 predicted proteins | sample 13_EM_MG_FD_200266 | JGI IMG/M metagenome (GOLD analysis project Ga0307511, IMG submission 200266) | Populus trichocarpa ectomycorrhiza microbial communities from riparian zone in the Pacific Northwest, United States - 13_EM | ecosystem: Host-associated > Plants > Roots > Unclassified | place...
TACTCAATTCTGCAGTGAACGGTACTACAGCACCGAGGATTTGATCTTGACGGTAGGAGAGCATGGCTTCCTTATATGGAAAGAGTGATTGGTCAGCTGACCCCATCTTATTTCTAAGATTTCTCTACTGTTGTTTCCTCTAGTACCGGAGTCAGCCATGCCGCCTGACCTGTTCTCTTTTTTATCTAATGCACCACCAGAAGAAGATAGCGATGAAGAGGTGGACCAGCTTATCTCGGACGACCCGCCAAATGAACCTCCTCCGTCAAGTACTGGCCAAAAGCGCAAAACGGGCCCGGAGGTCACCATGAATGACCAGATTCAAGAGGATGCAGAAGCTGTTGACAATTCAGATAGACCGCAAAAGCGGCTGCGCGGTGCCTCCCCCGGCCCAGTGGTGGTGGATGATTTTCGGACAGAAGCGAAACGGGAGATGGCGGCTAGCGGTGGTTTGACCGGTCCTGTTGAGGCTGGTTCACGGCTAGAGTTGAGACACCAGGCATGTACCTGCTGTACGTGCATTTGCACCATCTCACCCACCATAGGTTCGGCATCAAGTGGCTATTCCACCCGGATACAACTATATACCGATTGCTAACCACACACCGCCGTCGAAACCTGCCAAGGAGTATAAGTTTACTTTGGATCCCTTTCAGCAGGTTTCTGTGTTCGCCATTCAGCGGAACGAGAGCGTATTGGTGTCAGCCCATACTAGCGCTGGTAAGACGGTTGTGGCAGAGTATGCCATAGCACAGTGTCTTCAGAACCGGCAGCGTGTAATATACACTAGTCCAATAAAAGTGAGCAGAATTAAAATCCTGTGCGTGACCTGGGTGATGAATATGTCCATACTATAGGCACTCAGCAACCAGAAATATCGCGAGATGCTGGCCGAGTTTGGGGACGTCGGTTTAATGACGGGTGATGTTACCATCAACCCATCGGCAACTTGTCTAGTGATGACTACAGAGGTTGGCACGATTATCAGCTCGGGGATATTATGTTTTCTCATACTCCTTAGATTCTGCGCTCAATGCTGTACCGTGGTTCAGAGATCATGCGTGAGGTGGCATGGGTCATCTTCGATGAGATCCATTACATGCGAGACAAGGAGCGCGGTGTAGTGTGGGAGGAAACCATCATTCTTTTACCGCATACGGTCCGATATGTCTTCCTCTCGGCCACCATTCCAAACGCCATGCAGTTTGCTGAATGGATATGCAAGTCGCATGACCAACCATGTCACGTCGTATATACCGATTTCCGGCCTACTCCGCTGCAGCACTACCTCTTTCCGGCGGGTGGAGAGGGTATTTTCTTGGTCGTGAACGAGAAGGGCGAGTTTAAGGAGGATAATTTCAGCAGGGCAATGAGCGCTCTCCAGGAAAGAATGGGTGATGACCCAGCAGATCCTCGCAGTGGAAAAGGTCGTAAAGGCAAATCTAAAAAGGGGGGAGAGAAGAAAGGTGTGTCTGTTGCATCCAACACTCTGCATTGTATTGACAACTGTGTAGGCTCCTCAGACATTTCTAAAATTATCAAGATGATCATGATGAAAAATTATAACCCGGTCATCGTATTTGCCTTCAGTAAGCGTGAATGCGAGGCGCTTGCATTGACTATGTCCAAGTTTGACTTGAACTCAAGCGACGAACAAGATCTCGTTACCAACATCTTCCAGAATGCCATAGAAAATCTCTCCCAGGACGATCGGAATCTCGCACAGATATCAAATCTTCTACCACTCCTGAAGCGTGGCATAGGTATTCACCATGGTGGCCTTTTACCGATCCTAAAAGAAGTGATCGAGATCCTATTCCAAGAGGGCTTAATCAAGGTGTTGTTTGCCACCGAAACCTTCTCGATAGGTTTGAATATGCCAGCCAAAACTGTCGTGTTCACCGCAGCTCGGAAATTTGATGGCCGGGAATTCAGGGACCTGTCTTCAGGAGAGTATATTCAGATGTCTGGCCGTGCAGGCCGTCGAGGCTTGGACGACCGCGGAGTGGTCATCTTGATGTGCGATGAAAAGCTGGAGCCGACCTCTGCGAAGGGGATGATTAAAGGGGAAGCAGATCGTTTGGACTCTGCGTTCCATCTGGGGTACAACATGATACTTAACCTTCTGAAGGTAGAAGGTATAAGTCCAGAGTATATGCTTGAGCGATGCTTCTTCCAGTTCCAGAGCAGCGCTGGAATTCCAGTTCTTGAAAAGGGTACGTTGAGAGCTCGTTGTTTCATACGACTGAGGGTTCACGGTTTTCTGCAGAGCTAAGAAACGAAGAAAGGAAGCGGGACTCGATCAGAATTCCCGAGGAACAGCTTGTGGCCGCGTACTATGATTACCGCCAACAGTTGGATAGAATGGCAGAAGATTTCCGTGCTGTTATCACACATCCGACCTACAGCCTCCCATTCCTCCAGCCGGGGCGCCTAATACGGGTGAAGCATCGCGACGCTAACTTTGGGTGGGGTATAGTCATTAACTTCCAGAAGCGACTGCGCGCAAAGGTCAGTATCCTTCTAGATTCCTGTCTAGTCACGGAAATCCGAATGCACAATAATCTTGCAGACGAAGTCCGAATTCCAGCAAGTTGACGACGTGCCACCTCATGAACAATACATCATTGACGTCTTGCTGAACTGTGCGGATGATGCTACTGCTGTCAAGGACCACAACCTTTTGACCCCAACGCCAGGCGGCATTCAACCGTGCCCACCGGGTAAAAAAGGGATACCGCTTGTGATCCCTGTACTACTGTCCACGGTTGATTCCATCAGTCACATTCGTGTTGTTTTGCCCAAGGATTTGCGGCAAGATCAAGCTCGAGAGACTCTGTGGAAGAGCGTGCTAGAGGTTCAACGGAGGTTTCCTCAAGGCATCGCACTTTTGGATCCAGTGGAAAATATGGGTATAAAGGATGATAAATTCCTCAACCTCGTAAAGGTGAGTCTTGCGTCTTGGTTGTTCATTGTTTGACTTACACATCCCGGTACATTTGCAGAAAATAGATGTCATGGAGAAGAAAATGTGCTCCAGTCCATTACACCGAGACCCACGGCTGCCTGAGCTGTATACCCTCTATGCTCAAAAACAAGAGTGCCAGACAAAAATACGATCACTCAGGAAGCGAATATCGGCCACGCATGACATCTTACAACTGGAAGAGTTGAAATGCAGAAAACGCGTCCTCCGCCGCCTTGGGTTCACCAATTCATCTGACATTGCAGAAATGAAGGGTCGTGTTGCGTGCGAGATTAGTACCGGCGATGAACTCCTACTCACCGAACTTGTCTTCAATGGTGTATTCAATACCCTGACACCAGAGCACTCCGCAGGACTGCTAAGCTGCTTTGTATTCACAGAAAAGGTACCTAATACCGCCTCAACACTGTTTTGAACTTGGAGGCTTACCTGTGATCACACTAGAGTGAACAACAAATGAAACTCACGGAAGACCTCGCAGCGCCTTTGCGTGTTATGCAAGAACTCGCCCGTCGGATTGCCAAAGTATCTCAGGAATCAAAATTACCCATCGTAGAAGACGAATACGTTTCTTCATTCAAAGTCGAGCTGATGGAAGCGGTTGTGCAGTGGTGTCGCGGCGCTCCGTTCGCAGAGATATGTAAAGTAAGTCTGACTTGATCCATCGTTTGTGTGGGGGCTAACCTGTCGACAGCTGACGGACCAGTTTGAAGGTAACCTCATTCGCGTGTTCAGGCGACTGGGAGAGCTCCTTCGGCAGATGACGCAGGCTGCCAAGGTAATTGGTAACTCTGAGCTTCAGGAAAAGTTCCAAAAGGCATCGGAGATGCTCGAACGACCGAACTCCGTCATTTTCTGTTCATCTTTGTACTTGTAAGAAATTGGTTTCACATTACATCGCGCATAGTTTCGTCGAAATATGCCGTGGCCTACTCTCACCCACAGCTCTCATCTCACACAACCTGTGTTCCTCCTGATCAGTGCTCTTGCCAATGTTAGTTACATAAGTGTAGAGTGGTTGCAAAACACAACTGTTGTAGGCTATGTTTCCTCGCGAACCACAATCTTTTTGATGATGCCTGCTCCCAAGCGTTCGACTTCATCCAAAACGGCTTGTCTGTTCAGCATCACAAGGTCCTTGTTCTTCGTCTTCGCTTTTTTCTCCTGATGATATCAATCAGCCAACGTACATAACCTTCGTAAGATGGACCTACCGTGGAAATTGGTGTACTTGAGAACCCGCCCATCACCCTGAATGGACGAACTTCTGAGACGCTCGGTAGCCAAATACCGCCAATACAGTGACCTCCCTGAACGTCATAGAAAAACTTCAGCGTGTCGGAATAGGTGACCTAATAAACTGGTCAGACTATTGGATTACTGTGGGCAGAAACCCTCATTCACCTGAAGATCATTGAATAATAACCAGGCAGGATCAAAACCAGGATGTGATGCTCCATCATCCCCTCGAGGGTTAGCACGGTCCTTGGACCACACTGACGGGTCAGCATTGATGGCTTGATGGTACCGAGGTAAAACAGTTGGCTTGAGCTCGATAAGAATATCATAATCATCCGTCGCATGAGAAAACAGTCTCTGGAATGGGATGAGCATCACAGCGACAGAATGATGACACCACCTTACCTCGATGTCGACAGGGTCTGTATCCGCATCCTGTAATATTTTACAGGCCTCTATCGCAAGTGCGCGGAGCCGTCGAACGGCAACAACATCAGGACCGTCAGATGTCCACATTCGCCCACTCGTATCTTCCGAAGTTGATATCGTCCAAACACCATGTTTTGAACTGACAGCCACAATAGTTGGGGGAGAGCCCGTCGCCATTTTTTCGTATATCGGGACAAATATGGGATCTTCGGGTTTCCAGTCCCGAAGGAACTCCACCACAAGCGCGAAACCACGTTCTTTGCTCCTAGGTACACTCGTGGCGTTATCAGGAAGTATGTCATTTGACCCGATAAACGGCCGAGCACAAAGGATTTCGACTGCTTCTGCAGAAACATGTGTCGTGAGAAGCCAATGCGCCGCGAGCCAACGCTTTACCAGCCGGACTGTGCTTGCATAAGCCGTATAGCGATGGGCGAGGTTTGCAACTGCACGGTGGTGTCGTGGCGCATGGAGGAACTGACGGGTGTACATTTCAAGCGCTTGGCGTGCCTCGCGCTGCTCGCGAGGATTGGCTGTGGCTGAAGCGAGTGGGCGATCAGGAGTTCGTGCCGTGCTGGCGAGACGCTCCAGTAAAGTTGCCTCTCGGTCATACCATATACGCGCTGAGAATGCCCAGCCCTCCGCGGTCTGAATCTCTAGCGATGCTCTATCTTGAATGCCCGACTCACAGGGGTTGCTGATGCGCACGCTGGCACGGAGGCCCTTGTTTGCGACCATCAGTCCAGTCGCAATCACCTCGAAAAACGCGAGTTTGACTTGCTGAATCGCCCGGAGGTCTTCGGGCCATTTCATTGACTTCTCGAACTCGAGAATGATGTCGATCGTGGGCACATAGCGTAGTGGCTCCGGAAGCGCGAGATGAGTGGATTTGGGAATAGGGACAGGTCCTAAGGAGCTTGTATAACGGAGGTACTCCGATACAGGGCTGATAGTCGACAAGGTTAATGGAATGTCCAATGACCTTAAGTTTTTGGCCAGATTATCGAAAGCGGAGAGTGCAGGTTTGAAGCCACCTGGTGACCCTGAAGCCTGAAAGAGCCGCGAAACGTCGTCCTGTAGTCGTAATTTGGCATCAAAGTATGTCTGCGTGGTTTGAATGTCGTTCACAGGGATTCCAAAGTGACGGTTGAGCAGATGCCGAACAATAGTAGCCAGGATATGGGCACGTTCATCAGATGTCTTGACCTCCCAGACAACGCTTTCAATGATGCGCCCGTCCTTAAATCGCCGCAACTCCGCCTTATTCCCCCAGAGCTGACGGAACTCTTGAGTAGCATCTGAGTTTTGTTCCTCAGATGGTGGTCCGTGGTCAACAAGTCGAAAGGCGTTCTCTGAGTTGTAGATTAAACCAACATAAATTGCGGGGATCAGCGGACTCTGAGCTTCCGAGATGGGGCGTGCTTTTGATGATGGGTGGAAAATGCCAATAGCTTGAACACGGTCATTCAGTCCACGTTGCAAAATCCTGGAAACTGCCGCAAGAAAAGCATTGTCAGAGCTACCATACTCGACAAACTCGTGGGCAGACTGCTTTTTGGATGCGCGAGTGAGATTGACGCTACAAAGAGTGTCAAAAAGTACAAGCGAAATGCGCTACAATGGCTCGCCTTATGACGGCATCGCATCTTTTAAATAAGTGCGTCTTATCATTCAAGAATAAGCGAGCAAAGACATCATCGCCCCCTGACGAGCTATTCAATCGTTCCAGGGTTTCCTGGGCATCGTATCTAAGCTTGACGCAGTGTTAGATTCATCACGGTGGAATGGAACAGCGACACTCTACCATACTAAGTGATGTGGAGGGAACATCAGCGAGAAGGTTAAGGGTAGACGTCGAGTCTACAAAGACTGCAGAATGATGATGGGCATACTCGTCTGTGTACTTGGACAACGTGAGCGACGGCCAGGTTCCTCCCACAAGACATACCTTGTGTCCGGTGTTAGATTTCACGAAGACCGGGTTCCGTGCAAAGTCTTGCTTGGCTGTAACAAAGACGTTAGATGCAAGCTGTTATTCACAGCTTGCAACCTACCCAAAAAGTCAAGCGCAGCTCGAAACAATTGGTACGAACTCAGTCCTTTTCCAAGTGGTTTCCTTGCATTAGATTTGCCCGCGTCAGTGGACTCCTCACCAAGGACAATCAGCCCGAGCACTTGATTCCACCAGAATCCTTTTCCCTCGAACCCTCTTACACACATGAACCCTTCTCCGTACCCTCTCTGGTTTGCCCAGACACGAAAAAGCGTGTAAGCGTCAGAGAAGGAGGGTGCAAGGTTCTTGAGTGCGTTAGTAGAAAGTAGTGAAAGCTTGGGGTACGTAGAGAGAAGAATGTTGGTGTTGTAGATAGGCGTAGGCCGAAGATCATTTGAAGATTTTCCAGGAAGACGAACATTGACATGGGATGGAGAGAGACGTGATAGGGGTACGGGATTGGATGGAGAGATGGTGGGAATAATGTGAATTTCGGCATGGGATTTCGAAAAATCGCAATCGCCACCTGAAAGGATGAGAACAAAGTCAAAGTGGTGCTGGTACCCGAAAGCATACCTTTTCTGGGAAGTAGAACGAGCATAGTTAGACGTGGGTCACCCATTGCTGCATGGTATAATGTGTCAACCTCAAACGTAGTGGACAGAGACTGGGCAACGACAGCAAGATAGAAAGACCGTTTATGGAAATACCTGCTGTCGAGGTAGTCTTTCTCTTGGAACAAGGACTGATAGTGCATGTCTTAGCACAGACGCGGCAGAAAAGTGTGGAATTGACATACATCAGGCATCTCGACCGTTACATCGACACCAAATTGGGCACCATCTCTCCTCTTTACGCAGATTTGATTTGCCCAGCTTCCTACGACATTGATATCACTTGGGGGTTCGAATGCGACTTTCCATTTTGCCTCCTCTGTAGGATGGGGCAGAGCAAATGGAATCCCTACGCCCTTTTTGGACAGGCTTCGCGCGGCACTGACAGGATTTCGTGGTTGGATAGCGGGCATCGCTATCAGGTGAGAGCGGAGGGAATGGAGAAAGTGGTCGAGTGGGGTTTTTCTCGATTCTTTCAGGTTAGGACGGACATTTGGAAGAAGAGCGTCGATCTGGGACACAAGCGTGTGTTCCAGAACGAGACAGATGCACTAGAAAACAAAGACATACCTGAAGTTTGAAGGAACTGGACTGGTAAAGGTCGATAGCATCCTTCATCAACCTGAGTTCTGCGCCGGTTGGGGGTTTGTTGGTATGGTGTGCACTCGTGTTCGGCACTTCGGAAATGGGTTCAATGTCATCCATGACGTCCTTTTCTTCGTTACCACTTGAACGATCCTCGACCTCAGAGGAGCTGGCCTTGGGTTCTTCCTCTTCAGAGCTGTCGACATCATGGTCAAGCGTCACGCGACTTTTCTAAGAAAGTGGGTTTGGGCACAAGTGAAGCAGTCACAGAGTCTGTTCTGACCTTTTGAACGCAGTTGGTTGGTTTTACGCGCTTACGCTTTAGATTTTGAGAAGACATGCGAGGAAGAGAAAAGTAATCGGCGACCCCCCAAAAACAGGTGCAATGATCCAAAACTAAATTAGTGTACTAATCATCAATAACAATGACCTCGCCAGGCGTGCACAACCCCCTCGATGAACCTCCAGGCCCATTCCTCGATCTGCGTTGTGCACGCTCTTCCTCCTCGACCAGGTCTATAGTGTCCACTTCTCTTTGGCGTTTCCTCCCCGAGGTAGACACTCTTGATACCACTCCAACGTCTGAATCATCGATCGTAATTGCCTCGGGTCGAGACGTTAGCCTAATGGAGGCAGTGGAATCGCTCCTGTTAGTTGGTGTCTTCGTTTGTATAGCCGGTACCAGGACCGTCGCCTTCTCTTTGCCTTTTGGTGGACCACTGGCAGGTGCACCCGAAGTGGATGCAGCAGGGGCTATTATGGGTGGTGGCAGCGCATAGAGCTCTGTCCACCGTCGTGCGGTACGATCGTGTTGCTGTCGATTTCGTGTGTACTCAGTGGCAATTGAGGGTACTACACAATAATATTAATCAGACATCCCCTGTTTATGGTATGGTGTGCTGCAATGCTTACCTAGTGGGTCTTCTGTGTACATATACATGTGATCAGCTGATGGCACCTTATCGAAGCACCATGAAAGAGAACATACGAGGATTCGGATCTGTAAGCAACGATGACAAAGAAAGCATAACCTTGAAGAGGGACAATGCAGGTGACCAGTTCTGTTTGAGGATGTCGATGCATATTCCGCCTTTCTCTGAAATGTTCATGTGATATATCCTTTGCGAACGGATCGATCACTAATGATGGGATGAGCGCTGAACGGGCGACTTACCGCGTGGCAAAGGTGACTTTCGGGGCAGAGAATCTAAAACAAGTGGGGTTGAATTCCGTTTGGGTAGACGTTACACGATGCGTACGGATAATCAGCTCCGAGTTGGATGTCAACGTTGAATATGCCTCCTTCGTAGGGACTTCCCTGTGGTCCTGGTATGGTTCCCTTCCAGCGGTATAGACTGTCTTGCGTAGGAGCGAGTGTGATGGCGCCTAGGTCTTCTTTCTTCACATCTGCTATTTCGCGGTGGATACGCTTCATGGTCATCTTGGCTGTTTATTAGCCAGCGCATTCCAAGAGAAACTAAAACATACCGCAGAGGAAAGTGGGGGTGGCATGGCTGGCGAGGACAGTGATGATGTGATGGAGTGAGAAGTAGTAACTACACCGTCACGTGCTACAGGAGTCATAGCATATGGACCCTCTTCCACTTCCACAACTACCGCGACAATGACTCGAATATCAGCATTTGTTTAACAGAATCCAAAGGTATTTTAACACGCTCATGTTTGGTGAATCAGACTCGGAGAGTCCTCGCGTCCCGAGTCCTTGGGATAGTCTCACGTCGGCGTCTCCCACACCCCCGATGGGCAGGGATGCCATCGTACAGGCAATTCCTTGTCTCATCCCAGAGGTAGAAGAGGTACGCAGGATGCCTTCATTTGCATACTCCTCAATATTTACCATCAACCAGGGGAACGTCGAGTATAAACTCCAACTTCTCACACCATCCCCGGCCCGCTTCGCACGTCTCGTCACCCAGCTCAAATGGCGTCTCCTCGAAGGCGGAGGACAGGCATACTACGAAATAGGGGTAGCAGACTCCGGCGCACTAGTCGGTCTCCCCCGGCAGGAACTCGAGGAGTCACTCGAAACACTCGAGGCCATGGCTGGCGAAATTGGCGCCTCAGTCATTATTGTGAAGGAGATAGAAGTACCTCCTGCTTTGTCGGGCCTGGCTCATAGCCAGCTAGAGCGCTGGGAAGGACGGAAGAGGAAGAGGAAGGACATACGGGCTGTCCATGACGTTGACTCATCATCTGCAACATCCTATACGGAGCCCGAGACAGAGGTGTCTTTCGCGAATGTAACGGACATAGAAGACGCGCTTGGTGCATCAGGATCATCCCATGATTTTACTCGTATTCATTGCCCGTCTTCCGCAACTACACCTCTTGACTCACCCATGGCTATTTTTACGATGGATACCGACATCGACCCCACAGGAGAGCCAGAAGGTGCAACAAATGGCACCTTACAGGAGACTGTGGTGCTCTCAATGAAACTCGAGATTTCTGCGGTGTACAAGCCTAGACCCATGGGGAAGCGAGCCAAGCATGCCACTTCCCCAGCGTTGACGCGCTTTGATAAACGGGACAAGCACCCAACAGGAAAGAAAGGATCTCAAAGGAAGGTAGTACAGCCGGACCGTCAAGTAGCTGCAGAGGGGGCGGGCGATGAAGATATTCACGCTCGGACGTCTACACACTCGGCCAAAACTTATAATCGCAAGCAAACTCGAGAAAGACAGCGTGGATCGAAGAACGACTGCCTACCGACTCATGTATCTACAAGTCAGCATCGTGTAACTAACCAACACGGTGATTCGGTGCTGACTTCCAACAATGCCAGCACGCTCATGTCCAGCTTCGAAGGATTGCATGCCATTGTCGGCTGCATCACCTGTCCGCCTGCAGTAGAACCGCAGACAACCGCTCCGGTAACTCCCCTAGAGGGCGATGACTATAGTGATGCAGAGGTCAAGGATGTCCACCGGCCCTCTATTAATGAACCAAGGCTTATTGTCGAAGCTCTGGTCGTGAGGAAGATGTCTCTCGAGGACTCGTTCTTAGACTTCGGAGGGTTCGCATTCTGGTGAATGGATTTGGACAGTTCAGAATATCGTGTCGCTGGCAGCCGTTACTTCCTCAGCTTGTAGCAAAGGATTCTTGCATGACTAGATCCAGTCTTTCCCATGACTTGTAAATTATATGTATATAGACTGGAGCCTGGAGGTGATCTGTACATGTTGATATCTTATCTTACGTTTCCTCCAACGCTTACCATAAGTTACCATACTGTTCCTGCTATGTCTTGCATGACGTTTCGCCACACAGCCCCACCTGCACTATCTCCCTACCCCTGCTCCTTACTCGAGGTAGGCACATACGCAAACACAGCTGAAACTCACGGGTCCATCGATCTCGGGTTACCAGACTGGTGGGTCACATTTGCCAGCACTATTGAAGAAGTCTTGTTTTCAACCAACTCATAGCTCAGTTGGAGAGCTTTGAAGCTAGTCAGTTTAATTAGTAATGCAAGTTCTGGTTGATTTGAAAGCAGTATCCCTTACACATCAAGTGGTCCAGGGTGATGTTAATGATATTTTTGCAGAAGTCATCTTTATCTGATTCATGTGGTTTGGCACTGGAAACAGTGGCCAGAATGGCAGCTCTGACAGTCACTTGAGCAATAGACTTCTTGTATTTCTTCACTGCATATTCCAATGCATGTTTCAGATGCATTGAATTGTGCTGCAGAAAGAAGGAATATTTGAGGCATTTGTTTCCTCATGAAACTGCTGCTTCAGAATCAGCCACCTACATTATCACACAATATGTAATTGGTAAAGTCCATTTATTATTTTGATTTTTCTTTTCTCATTGTTACATGTTGTACAGAAATATTGTTTGTACTCAGAATTGCTTCCACATCCTTCCATTGTGAATTTTGCTTGACCTTCTAATATACAATTTAGCACCAATGTGATTGATATAGGTTGAAGATTTACCAACTACATAGATCATGGTCTTTGGTTGAAAATGTTGACATTCCCTGAAAATGGGGTAAAAGACACACCAACTGCATAATTGGTGAGTAAGTTGGAATGGAAGCCATAACACCTGGATAATTGCATACATTCTAGCAAATGTAAATGTATGAGAAAGTTGTCCTATAATAGTGGCTGA
>Ga0307511_10006276_pt1 | contig 11987 bp, 9 predicted proteins | sample 13_EM_MG_FD_200266 | JGI IMG/M metagenome (GOLD analysis project Ga0307511, IMG submission 200266) | Populus trichocarpa ectomycorrhiza microbial communities from riparian zone in the Pacific Northwest, United States - 13_EM | ecosystem: Host-associated > Plants > Roots > Unclassified | place...
AGAAAAGATAAAATTTCAGAACATAAACTGCAATTTTCGTTTCAAGGATCGGTTCTAATTTCCGTAGGTAAATGTGTGCTTGAGACCAAGATTTGTTTTCTTGATAAGTTTCGGTTTTAATTGATTTTGTTTGCTAGTTTAATTGCTGTCATAGTTTAGATAATCACAAACCAAATCCCCCCAATTACATAACATACAACATAAAAATCTGACTTGAAACTTCCTCATGGAGTCGACCCCTTGCTTGCTCTATACTATCTTGTGTGTTGTGTTTGAAGTTAGGGTAATTAATTTGTGCGACCGCGACGTCGCAACAAATTTTGGCGTCGTTGCCGGGGAAGTAATTTTAGTTGATTCTTGTGCTTGTACTATTATTTTTAGTTGCTGTGATTATTATTTATATTTCTAGAAAAAAAGAGAGATAGTATAGAGCAAGAAAAACAAACTAAATTGAAAATAAAATTTATTATTTTGTTTAACAAAATTTTCTTTTCTTTTAAATCTTTCCCCATTATCTATTTTTAAAACAAGAAAAACAAACTAAACTGAAAATAAAAATAAAAACATGGAACCGACAAAAATAATTAATTTACAAATAAAATTGAAACACAAGGACTAGTTAATTAATTTTTGAACTAGAAAGATTATTTATTTTATTTTATAGAATTAGAGGGACTAATTTAAAATTAATTGTGCACTTGGGACTAAAAAAGTATATTGTTGCCTCTAAAAAATAAATATTATTCACTTCATAACAATTAAATAATTACAAATATTAAATAGATTCACTTAATCTACTATAATACATTATCTAAACTTTTAGTAATATAATTAATTATTTCATAATTATGATAGTTATTAACAATTAAGTATAGCTTCAATAAAAAAAAATATTAACTTAAAAAAGAAATAAAGTAATTTTTAAATTATATAAAAAAATATTCTTAAGAGATTACGAACTAGTAAATATTCAATTCAAAAAAAAAAAAAAAAAAGAGATGACAATCAAAATTAAAACAGGGAGAGGCTTCGTACAAAATCCGAGCCGTGGGTGCCACAAGTCTCCAGTGCTTGCTTGCTGCCATTTGCCTAAAACCCTGCAAAACCCCCAGCCTCCATCTTTCTACCTTCCACCAATGTCATCAGCGTCAAGATTCTTACTCTTTGGCACTTCGCTCTTTCCCCGTACAACTCATTATAGCCATCCCCACAAAACTCTCTCTCCATTTTTCTCCTTTAAACCCTTCCCTTCCCTTCAATTCCACCTCTACTGTTCTTCCTCCACTGCAGCCACCGCTGCTACAGCCACTACAGATAACACAGAAACCTTGAACTCCCTTCTACAAGAAAGGAAACAAAAACAACATCCGTGGCCTGAGTGGGTCATTTTTGTTGATAAATTGAAGGCCAGGGGTTACTTTATGCAAACTTCTGCAAAAGAAGAGGATGGCGATACTACTAGTGAGATTGCTTACACTGACATGAATCAATTAAAGAATGCTTGTCTTAGCTTTGCTCGTGACAGATATGATATTTTCAAGTAAGCCACTTTTATTTCCCTTTCAGTTGGATTGAAATTTGATTAGTGGTTTAAAAATGAAGGGAAGCTTAAAAGATTGAGAATTTGGATTTTCAGATATTTGAGAATTAAGAAATGTTTATTGGGTCTTGAATTTGTTTTGTTTTCACTTTTGCAGATCATTGTCTAGACCTGATATTCAAACAGTTGTGGAGAGTGGATGTCCTAATCTGCTTCGAAAAGTTGTTAATTCAGCTAAAAGAATGAGAGCTTACGTGCAAAAGGATGAAGGGGATGTATGTTTCTTTCCTTTCTTAATTTCGTTCATGATTTGTTAGTGATTAAAAAGATGCATTTCAATAGAAATTTTCAAGTGCCTTCTGGCATTGTGTTTTATGAACTGTTAAGACTCTTGCTTGCAGGCTTGTGGTACTTGTACTCATCGGGGTTTTTGTGATAGAGCGTATGTGACACTAAAAGGTAATGACGCAGAAGGTCGTACCGTGGACATAGTGCGGGTCTTAATGTTCCATGCACTAGATCCATTTGTTATTTCAGGAGGACAGAAATCTCCTGGTAGTGAGCTCATTGAAACGTCTGCAAGGAAGCTGCTTTCTGAGTTGACTGAATTAAGTGAGACACCCCAAGATCCAGCACTACCAAAGCATATTCCCAAAGCCTCCCATAAGAAGGAGCGAGATGTTGATTTTATGGATGGCCAACTGTGTGATAATGTCGAAACGAAGAAAGAAGATTGGATGTGTACCAAGTAAGTGACAATTAGAAAATTATTAAATATATCTCTACAATTCTTTCCGTTATAACTTGATAAACTCTGCATATTCTTGAATGATGTGATCAGAGGGGAACTTTTTCTTAATGCAAAAGGGATCAAAGTTCGGATCATTGGATAACCAATCCAACTTTATGATCCTTAATAGCTTAAGTAGATGCATGGCCTCATTGGGAATTGTTTTTGTTGGCGTGCATGTTAGAATTGTATTTCTTTATTTTAATGTTTGTGGGATTTTCATTAATACCACCGAAGATTTCAGGAGGACTTCTTTTTGGAATTTGGGAAAAGGCTCCTTTGTTCTCAGTTATTCTATGGAACCCCAACCCCGCCATGTTATTTTGGTTTATAACAATTCCTTGATAATATAATTATATTACATCCATTTTGGATTGCCCCACAGTTCAAGCATTGCATCCTTGCTTGGAATACTAATTTATTGTTCATTATTGTGCGTCTTACAACTGCATCATGAAGGTATGTGCCCAAAGAGAAAATATGATGGAATCATTTCATTATTCGAGGATATTGCTTAGGCTTAGACTTCAACTTTTTAGTTGTTGAGAGCTTGAGGTCGAAAGATCAAAAGGAGTTAGTTAAGGGGTATTGAGAAGGAACAAGATTCATCTCTTCTGTGCCATTCCCTTGCATCTATTGTGTCCTATGAGAGGCCAGTTCTTTTTCAGTATTTTACCACTAATCACCCCAAGTCACTTACAATTAAATGATGTCCACGGCTGTCTCCAGTAACAATTCAGTCATCTAATAAGACTAAGCCTGAAACAGAAGGTCCATTGTCTCTAGTACCTTGATGATGTAGATTATAGGAATGTTACATTTGTGCTCAAATGCGTGCATGCTAGAGCTTTCTTCGTCTTTGCACAGGGGAATGCCCATGCATGTGGATGTTCAATATGAATCTGAAGCCAGAACTTATTATATAAGTGTCAAAATGAGATGAACATCACCAATGCTCCTATTCTTTTTACTTTTTTTTCTTTTCTTGGGAAGGTGGTCGCTGTTGGGAAAGTGCAGCTCTGTATTAATCCCTCATTTTTCTCTTGCTTTTAATTGTGTGTTTATATGCTTGTGCAGACACCAGATACAGTGTGACACCCCGTTAGAAAAATTTGCATTTTGTTTATTGAAATCCTTGGTATGTTCTTGCAGATGCAACTTTATGAACTTCTCAAAAAATAAAAGATGCCAAAAATGTGGTGAACAAAGTGCGAAGAAGGATGGTGATAACAATATTGAAGCTAAGAAAGGAGATTGGATATGCTCTGAGTAAGCTCCCTATCATCTTATTTTCTTTACACTGTGATTGACCTTTTTAAGTTTTTCACTCTATCGACAGTATTAGGGGAAAAGAACAAATGTTTGAACTTCGAACCATGATTGATTTTACAATTTTAGCTGTTATATTTGTGCTGTATTTTGTTGGTCCAGTTTCATTATGCCTTTGGAGTTCCTTTGCTAGATTCAGAAACCATTTATTTATCCAGTTTTTGCATGATTTTTGTCTCTATTAAAAGCCAGTTTTCACCTAAATATTAGGGCAGAATGCCATTTGCTATTTTTTTCGGGTAGAAAACTGTTCTCACACTTGTTGAAAGATTGGTCTAGAGCATTTAGTTCAAGGGGCATTTGATTTTCTTATAAATGTTCTTGTGACTTTTAGGATCTTTTGATGCATTTTCTGACTGTTCTTTTCTTTTTTATAGTTTCTAGTAAAAACTTTGATTTGTCAATTCTCAGGAACCTATAATGTTGTTCAATACAGACGAGGGTAAATCTCACAGTATTATGAGATCACAGGGCCCTCTTCTCTAAGTTCAACAACTGTAATGGCGATTCCATGTGTGAGTTGTAAAGACATAAGAGCCATCGTGTTAATCAAATGGAGTAATTTGTAAATCTACCGGTCTGATTCTAGAAACTAGAGGGAGTTCTTTGTAATTATATTATACTGCAGGGGTGGCCCATGGTAAACAATATTTGAGGAACAAATTCCTAGCCTTTCTATTTATATCTGTTCCAAAAACCCAAGGAAATCCTTTTGATGCTTTTTCTTTTTTGAATTGTAGAGCAATAACCTACAAACTCCAGTTTCTGTAGTTGAGTCGATGTTATTACTTTCATAGTGGTCTAACATAATCTTCTCTATGTTGTCATAAACCTGTTGCATCTCTTATTACATCCTTTGTCTCATTCAATCCATTAACTGGCACATTCCATTTCTGTTGCAGCTGTGAATTCGTGAATTTTTCTAGAAATATAAAATGCCTAAAGTGCAAAGCAGAGGGCCCAAAGAGGCCCGGTGTAGATGATGTGAAAATGAAGAAGGGAGATTGGAATTGCAACAGGTAAACCTTATTTTTTTGTCCTAGTAACAAGCGCAATGTAGATATATACAATTGACATTGTGGTGGGAGCATTTGAGGAGAAAATAATGTGTTCTTCACCCTAATGAGATTTTTATTTGATTAAATTTTGAAAGCATGAAAGCTTGGTGCTTTTGAAGAGGGGGTTGTGGATGTTATGACAGAGCAGTTCTTTGTACCTTTTATGTTAAACACAAGATGCGTGTCTGCCTTTTTATATTGGGGGCATATTGTTGCCCTAGTGAATCATTTTTGTTACCGTATTGTGAGGCTTCTTGCTTTATGACATCCAACATAATTTCATTGATAGTTCTTGTCATCAATAATTCTATCTAGGATTTTTTTGGGACGATGTTTAAAGGAAATTTATCTTATGAAGAATGCACAAGTACATTAAAAAAATGTAATAAATGCTATTCTCCCTACGAACCACTACCATTAAATCCCTTGTTTAGTAAGTATTATGTCAGTAAAAAACACATGGAAATATAAAAGAAACAAAGAGGAAGCCTATGAAAGATGTGTTCCAGCTTTCATATCATCTTTATTTGTCTATCTTGAAAGCTATCAACTTTTTATGGAAGTTTAATTCGATATTGTTTTTTTTTTTTTTCATCTTATTGTCTGCTTTTGAAATACTTCTGTCCATGTCACTTGGTTTTCTGTTTGCAGCTGTGGGTTCATGAATTTTGCTAGCAATAAGACATGCTTACGTTGTCGAGATCCACGCCCTGAAAGAAAGGCTGGAGAGTGGAACTGCCCATCGTGAGTCTCCCTCGCTCCTGATTGATTTGTCTTTCAGGATAAGATCCATCTTACTCTTTGCTTTCTGTTTCTGCAGGTGTGACTTCCTGAATTTCAGTAAGAATAAAGTCTGCCTAAAGTGCAATTGTGTGAGCCCCAAAAGAATGGCCGGAGAGTGGAACTGCCCATCGTGAGTCTTCCTCACTCTCATCATTGAGTGTCTTTCATGAAAAGATATGTTTAACTCTTTTGCTTTCCGTTTATGTAGGTGTGACTTTTTGAATTTCAGTAGGAATAAAGACTGCATCAAGTGTAAATGTAAGGCGCCCCAAGGAAGCAACAACCGAATATGAAGAACAGATATGGAAAAGCCCTTGTTAAGTTATTAGTAGATAGAGGATGCATGATGCAGGAGGATCTGAATAGTAAAATATGGATATGTTGCATTCACATCACGTGGAAAGAAAGCCTGACATATATATTTATGAACCAGATGGACTTCTACAAGCTCAAGAAAAGGTTTGATTGTGCCAAACGACCTGTCTAACAGAAACAAACATAACTTTTGATCTGACCATTGTATTGTGCTGAAAGTTTTTTAGAAGATTTTGCGAGCCAACCGAGGTCAAGAAGGCTTTCAAATTAGATCGAAAACTTTTTTTCTCTCAATTTTGGTTTTTTTCTTCTTAATTTCATACTTTCAGCCTTTATTTTTTCATGTTTGATTAGGATTATTTTTCCTTTCCGGTTAAGGTCGGATATAGGTCTATTTAAACTATTATAATCTTTATTTCTTTTCAAGTTAGGGATTGACATGATAATTTTTAATTAAAATAAATAGGACATTTATGGTTCCTTTTCAACCTTTTTCGTGAATTTTGTCTTATTGTTCCTTTTATTCTTAATATACTTAGATTCGGTTGCGTTAAATAGCATCAAAGCCTAGTGTTCTTAGTTGTTTTTGTTATTACATTGTTGGAATAGTCATAACTAGAAGAGGACACAGAGCATGATGTAGTAGTGTGGAAAGGGAATGGTTTTTGATAAAGAAGGTTTCATTTTAGAAACAAAACGTTCACAAACTAGTGATCGAGAACTTATAAAGGCAAGTTATAGAATTAACTTGTCATTTGAAGGAGAAAGATTTTGAGGATCAAAAGACGAATGATCACGAATTTATGACTAGTGTTGAGAACTTGTTTAATAGGTGTGAGTAAAGGACATAGCCTTATGATTGAGATGAGTACCATAAAAACTTGTGTTTTGATGACACTTCATGAGTTTGCAAACACCTTACAGGCTGGGGAATTCAATTATTGGTTACATGAAATGGAGATGATTTTTTAATATAAAAAGGTTCTAAAACAAATAAAAGTGAAGTCAATCACTATCAGATTTAAGAGGTAAGCTTTTACATGGTCGGAACAATTAAAGAGAACTCGTGAGTGAAGGATAAACCCATGATTTATGACTAGGAAATGATGAAGAAAAATATGAATGGTCACTTTTTTCTTTTTGAGTACATGTCAACTACTGATCAGAAACGACCTGTTACAAATAAAATATTACTTGGTGACGTGATACTTAAATAGGTTATGACAGTCCATATAAGATGTGCTTTGTTTGCAATTGTTGTGGACAATTTCGGAAGCTTATCATAGGGCTTTAATAGTGGAGAAATAGTTAAGGAAGCCAATAAAGGCACTCAAGTATACCAGAGTACTAGAGGTGTGCGCACCAATTACTAGCAAACAATCAGTCAACCTAAATCTATTCTTGAGCAAACCATATGTCATAATTTGGTGTTATAGATGTGGTGAGCGATGTTATTGTGCTAATGGGTGTCATAAGCCAAAGATTCGTACGAGTAAGAGTCTTTTAATAATGATGAGTTCGAAGAAAAGAGTGAAGCCATTAGATAGCCTGTTTATAATGATAAAGGTGGCAATGAGATTCTATATAGAGATGATAATGCTACCTCAATCATCCAAAAGAGTTTGCTAACTTCCAATGATGATTTAGGTGAAGATTGGTTATATACTAACATCTTTCATACAATTTGTACGATTAAAAAAAAGTTGTGCAACCTAATCATTGATGGTGAGAGTTGTGAGAATGCAATATCAACCTAGGCAATGTAGAAGTTTTAACTTAAAATAGACAATCATGTTTGTTTTCATTTTTCATTTGCACAAAGTGTTTTAATAATATTTGGTGTGATATAGTGTCTATTGATATATGTTTTATATAGTTAGAGACAGGTCTTAGCAATATGATAAAAGTGTAGTGTGTGAAAAAAAATGATGCAACATGTACACCCTTAGCATTAAAGAGAAATATATATTGGTGCTCAAGAGATATGGGTATTTTACATGGTTCAGATAGATAAAGAAAAGAGTTTGTTATTCATGTTTCAATTTTTTAAGAAGGTTAACAATGAAGGAGTGGTTTTTACGCGGATGTCTTTAAATAGTCTTATTGATGAGAATAGTGATGTTTTTACTCCCGTATCCATGTCATCTCTAACTTGGCTACAGGTTGGACTGACAACAAAAAAAGAGTCAAGCTTTTCTTAAATGAAAAAAATCAAATTAACTTACCCAAAATCACCATTGGATGTTGGTCGATCTATTAGAAGTTACAGGGACTGGTCTAGCCCACTGATGGTGGGTTGTTGCAGTCTTTGTGATGGAATTGACGCCGCTAGCTCCATCGTCAAGAACATTGTAAACCCCTGTAAAAAAAACATAGGATCAAAGTAATGAGGTCTCGATGAGTAATGAAGATTTGGTATGAAAGAAATGAATAAATAGTGGGAATGATAATAAATGTGTCATGTAAGAAAGAGAATGGTCTCCATAAATAAATTTAAAGGTATTGTTGAAGACTAAATGAGGGTTATGATTTTTAGTTTAAAACTCGTAACATTGTCAAAACCAGTGATAAGTTTCAATGGATACAAGAATAAGAAAAATGAGAAGATATGTAAACCCGATCAAAAAACTTATTTTGATAAATTAGTGATAAATGGTTAATATTGCATTTATTGAGTATAAATTAAGGTGAAATTTAATGATGATCTAAGTAAATAAATTAATGCATGAAATTCAAATTTTGGCGTAAGAAACACTGATTGTCTAGTTTTACGGTATTGATGATATATCTCAATCCGATCGTTGGATCAGACTGAACTTTTATAAGGAATCTCCAGACTTATTGCTTTATCTTAGGTTAAAATTTCATGTCAATCAAAGTTTGGAAAGGCCTTACGAGAGTACTGAAAATCAAGTAAATTAAAGAAGATGACACACGAGCCATTAATAAGGGTATTTTGGTAATTTTATCAAAACAAATATTCTTCTCTCCTCCTTTAAAGACAGCCCATATCCTATGCAAAAGGAAAACAAGAGGGAGACCATTTGTTCTCCCATTTTCTTCATCTTCTCTCTATTTCTTCAAGTTAAATCAAAATGGAGTGTTCTTGGGAGGATTATATCCAAGAAAAAAAATTAAGTGACTAAACTTAGAGAGTTATAAAGCTTGAGAAAAACAAAGAGAAGAAGCTGGAAATTGGAAGAGAAGGACATGATGTTTTGTAGAGTTTTGCAAGAATTCACTGAAATAAGTTAAAGTAGTAAAGGTAAAGAACATACCCTAAAGTAATTTCGTTTTTCTCTCTTGTTCTTACATGAGGAGAAGAAAACCTCAAAGCTTAAAATTCTAGGGTTCATGTAAATATTTTAGGAGAATAATTGTTCTTGTGGATTTTAAAGTTAATTGCATGATAATGACTTGATTAGCATAAAATAGAAGGAATAAATTGATTTGTAACTATGGGTTTTGGGATGGCAACAAGGCAGAAACTTCAGCAACCATATCTTGGCTTTCCAACGTTGGATATGTTATTATGGTCAATGTTACCTATATTTTTACTGGAGGGATTGTCTAACAGACTTCGTTTGAGATCTGTCACCTGAGAAACATTCCTAGAAAATCACCTTCAAGACAGTCTCGTTCGTTGGCTATTACTCATCTTTCCACCGTTGCATTGGTTTGGATCTTGCATATATTGTTCATCCAAATGTTCTATAAATTCTAAACGGTTGAGATCAAAAGCAAACACTCTCACCAGAAATTATACTTCCTGAACAGTAGGTCTCTAATTTTCAGGTCAATTTGGTATTGTTCTGATATAGGGAGATTTAACCGTTAGATGTATGTTAATTTTGGATATGTTATTCTAATTATGATGATGTATAATGTCGCCGTTTGGATTTATTGAATTTTGAGTTGAAAGAATAGTATTTTAAGTTTGGTTTGAGAAATATTGAATGAGAATATGATGTTTAGCATAAAAATTATGTTTTGGGCCTAACGATAATTGTAATGGGTTTAATGATGATGGAAGTGTTTGAGAATTGTTTGTGTTGTGTTTGAGTCATGTTTGATGTGTTGATAAGTGATGTGTATAGTTAAATTCTATATATAAAAAAATAATGATTGATTTATACTTTGGTTGTGTTGGTATAAGAAACATGATATGGGAAAATAGTTTGGGATAAATTGAAACTAACTTTGGAAAATTAACCCCTATTGTGACTGGCCATGTTAGTTAAATTGGTGCTGAAATGTTTGGTAAATTACGTGTTTTGATGAAGAAATGAATGGGAAATCATGGTAAGGGATGTTGTAAATTGAATTATGATATAAGAAATCATTTGGAGTGTGCTTTGGAAAAATTTGACATGTGTAGTCATTGTTGAAATCTAAGCTAAATTACATTGTTTGGCGATAGATTAAATGTCTTGGAAAATTAGAAAATCACTTATGAGAATTCATGTCTCTAGACACTAGAAAAAAATCGGTAACGAAAAGTCATGTTTTTTGGACATTGAAAATCATTAATAAAGAATTGAGTTAATTGAACATTTAATATTCGTGTAAATAAATTCTAATGTAAATGAATTTAAATGACAAGCATTAAAATAAAATACATCCATAGAAATTGTTTATGAAAGTATTCAATTTTGTGAATTTATTTACGGAAGTATTTGATTTTGTGAATTTATAAATAAATTGGGAAGATTTGAATATTGATTCAAGATGTTATATTGAAATGTAGGAAAAGCTTTCGAAGGGGGGTCCAACTTCTTAGGAGCTTGTATGGTAGGAGGGACCACAGGAGGGGCACAACAACAACGAGGAAGCACGAGCCGAGCTTCTGCAGCAGGTAGGTGTTTTATACTTACACTTTTTACGTAACGTTAATTTTACTAACTTGTTAAATTCTCGGTCTTTGCTTTTATGGGTGAAACCACGAAGAGAAAGGATAAAGTGAAATAAACAAGAAATTAAAATGGATTTGGGTACTTGATTGATTTAATAATATGAATTACATTAATGGACTTCGTTGATGATCGTTCCTCAAACTTGATTAACTGGTCCCGAATACGGAGGCTAATGATGTTAGTAAGGTTTATTAACATTGGCATGATCATCCTTGAAAATAAGAGATATTGAACTTGATTAACTATTCGGGTGAGAATAGTTAATGACATCGACTAGTAACGTCGATATCAACAATCCCATAAAACTTGATTAGCTATTTCTGAAATATAAGCTAATGATGTCAAGAATCTTGACATCGGCATTTCTGGAAATATTCCAAGGTATTATAGAAAGAAAAATTTGATTGGCTATTTCGGGTTGGAAATAGTCAATGACATCAATCAGTGGCATTGATGTTGGCATTTAAAACAAACTTGATTAGTCGGTCTTGATATTGGCGACGACACTAATGAAAATTCATTAGTGTCGGCATTCCCTTCCAAGTTTTAGGGGAGAGGTGTTATAACGGTATTCACGATAAGGAATGATTAAAAGTGTTAATGAAATGGGGATTGACATCTTGAAATGATTATTCATTCAGCCTTAAAAAGGCGGATATTGATTGGAAATTGTGGAATAAAATAGGCAGAGGAACTAGTTACCCGGTAATGGGCTGGTGACATCAGTTTTTCTAATGACTGGACTTGTGTGGTGTTAATATTATCAGGATAACTACTTTGTCAGATTATAAATAGAATGTTGAATGAAACCTAACTGTTAAACAGAAGTGGTAAATTGTGTTTATGTTGTGGATTATTGAAGAAATAAAAAAAATTAAATTGATGAAGATCTAATCCTTGTGAAGGATGTAGGCAAAGATCGTATCGCTTGGAACGTAAGAATAGAAGTTTATTGACCATGGTAGGTGTTGTACAATTGAGGTATATATTATTTTGAATTATTTGATGAATTGTAATTGATACAATTTGAGAATCGTGTATTGTGCACATGGAGGATGTCAAAAAAATTATGACTCGCAACGTAAATATATTGTATTAAGGTTTTGTGTTGTTGTTGACATGATAAGAATTTGATAGTAATTATAATAGTGTAATAAAATGCTAATAACAGTGATGAAACGACGTATGACAATGACTACCAATTGTTCTACCAATTGAGGTATAAGATCATAGAGGGCTTGGTTCAAACATTGAAGATG
>Ga0307511_10006277_pt1 | contig 11987 bp, 11 predicted proteins | sample 13_EM_MG_FD_200266 | JGI IMG/M metagenome (GOLD analysis project Ga0307511, IMG submission 200266) | Populus trichocarpa ectomycorrhiza microbial communities from riparian zone in the Pacific Northwest, United States - 13_EM | ecosystem: Host-associated > Plants > Roots > Unclassified | place...
GATTCGAGTTAGCATGACCAAGTGATACATGTTCCACTAAGCGAGGGGTGTCTTATAGGAGTCTCACTTAAGCGAGGGGTATTTCAAAGGTTTTCTCGTAGCAGCAGCGGTAGGAGGCAGATACCTAATACGATACTCCATACCTGATACTTACTTATCTCTTGGCTCACGGAGCACGCCGCAGACCGAGGCCACACTGTATATCGACACAATGTTCTAATCTTATAAGTAGCATCTGGGGTCATGTTGCTGTACATATGACAGCAGCAGTTTAGGTAGATTATCTCGACCAGCGAGAGGTACTTAAGTATAGTATGGAGTGGAGCTTGTGGCATGACAATCGGAAATCTAGATAGTCTCAGCGCCCGGGACTAAGTCATGGGCCCCACATGAACTCCAAAGCCAGTGTGTTTTGAACTTCACGTTGAACTACTGGATTTTCTGACCGGTTATTTCCTATAACATCGACTAGTTTATTTACTATTTACTTGCGGGGTAACAATCCCCAAGATGAAAGGTTCCAATGTCTAGAGTTCAGGCTCGCCCAATCTGTTAGACCCTCAAGATATCTGTGTAGGCAGGACACCAATCGGCAAAAACCAAATCGCGGAATCAAATCCGCAGTCCAGCATTACCCACAAGCCGGTGGGGTGCATAGTGCAGTAGAGCCCGACCTGTGCATGTATAATCCGAAAGCTATCCTGGTTATTGGTAAAAAATTGTTTTCACGTGATATTTCACATGACTTAGCGCCAAGACTTCAATGTCTCGAATCTTCTTAACTTCTTGATGTCAGCTTTGACATACAGGTACCAGCTTCGCCCCAATGTCAACCCTTCGGTGCCTACATCCAGCGACCCGAGCTATACTACCAATACGATGTGCCTATAATGTGTCGATACCACCGGCTGCACAGTTCCATAATTCGCCTGCGTTAGAGGCTCGAGCTCGCACCACAAGGGATAATAATAGGAACAGAGGGGTATCTGCAATTCACCGAAAATATCCGAAGGACCCATTATCAGTGTCCAAAGTGCCACTTCCAGAACCTGCAGCCCCGGAAGAAAAGCGGCCCGTCACCGTGGACAGTGATCATGGACTTTACGGCTTCTTCGCAAAAGGTGGCAAAGTGTTGCCGACCCCGGAGGAGGACGTCGGGCATGGTATGGAATTTTCGATGTAGTGAGTGGAGCGAAGGGGGTCGAGCTCAGTGGAGCTAATATTGCTGGGTTTCTTTAGGGAGGGCGTGGTCTGTAGAGGAGTTGCGACGGAAGAGCTGGGAAGATTTGCACAAGTTGTGGTGGCTGTGCGTAAAGGAGCGTAACATTTTGTACACTCAGAGCCTGGAAAGAAAAAGGCTCGATCCTGGATTTGGTGAATATGAAGCCAAGAGCAAGGACAGAGAAGTAAGTCTCACAAATACTGGACAAAATGAGCCTCGTGAGCCCCGCTAACTTGCATTCTCAAGATCAATCGAACTCAGAGGGCCATAAAACACGTGCTCACTGAGAGATATTATGCATGGCAAGAGGCGAAGGAGCTTGCGAAGTTAGACCCCCAGGTTAATTTGACTGGCCACGGACCTGCATACGATCCCATGATTTTCGAGGTAAAGTACAAAGACTCTGAGGGTCAACTTCTGGCTTGCTAATGGAAGACTTAGGAACCATCGGCGCCAGCAGCGAGTGAGATACTTGAAACACCACAGCAACAACAGACTCCGGAGGGCAAACAGATGGCATGAGGTGCGGCAGGAGAAGGCGTTTCATTGTATAGTTTTACTCCCTTCAACATAGCTAGAACTTTGGACATATCTTCGGTTCCGGACCACGCAAGCTCACGTGGAAATGATGGAGAACAACCAATGAATTTGAGTTAGATCAGGGGCAGCGGCCCATGTTGCCCAATTGCAGTTTGTGTGAATTTGCCTTGACCAAGTTTGAGCTCTCTAATGAGTGCTGAATCTCAAAAGTCAGTGCCCTACAGCGCCGAGCTCAGTGCACAGATCAGGAGCACCCGCGCTAGCCTGTATTGGTATGGACACCGTACTGCTTTCGGCAAGAAGCGCTAAGTCAGCAAGCTGGCCTGGGATACGTGTGTGCACACCTGAACCCCTCCTTTCTGACCTCAATCCTCTCAACTTAACCTCCGTCTTCGTGCTTCTTCCCACGTCAACAACCAGTCAGTCCACTATAGACAAAGCCCCAGTACCTAATATCTTTATTTTACAAAGCAATTATGGATGACTCTGGATTGAAGGACCAGTATGACGTTATCGTCGTTGGAACAGGTAGCTCTCCTTTATACCCCACTATAGAAGCAACAATATACTAAAGCAATAATTACAGGATTGACCGAGTGTATCCTGTCTGGGTATGTTGAGTGTGGGAAGCTTACTAGAGTTGGAAGTCACCTAACATACTTGGTCAAATAGTATTTTCAGTGTTGAGGGCAAGGCTGTCTTGCACATTGACAGGAATTGGTACTACGGAGGGTACTACCCCTTACTCCATTATTGGAGAGCCTAATGCTAATAATGCTATAGAGAGAGTGCAAGCTTGGATTTGGATCACGTACGCAACTATTTCTCACTCCATACTCGGGGTATGCTAACTCTCTAGCAGTTCTGGAAGACCTACAAATGGACCCCTGAACAAAGGGCAAAAGATACGGAATATCAAGCTGCTTGCCAGAAGATTGATAGCGAGGAGGAAGCCAAAGCTCGAGCTTACAAGAAGGATCACGGTGGCTCCTTGGAGGGATATCAAGCTACCGACCGATGGTCATTGTACCCCCCATCCCCTGGCCCCCGTCTTCCAGCTGCATGGATCAAGCCAGGGGCTACAATGAACGAGCTTCCTAGAGAATGCAACAAGTGGCACATCCCATTGGTGCCCAAGTTCCTTATGGCAGACGGAGAGCTGACCAAGTTTATTCGCTCAATTCCTGCGCTCCATGACATCGAGTTCCTTCAGGTCGGCGGCTCCTATGTTGTCCGTAGCGGCGCTCCCCACAAGGTCCCATCCACCCGAATGGAGGCATTGTCCTCCCCTCTGGTGTCGAGCATGCAGAAATTGTACCTCCAAAACTTCCTCCAGTTCATTGCTGCGTATAAGGATGAAGATTCGAGCACCCATAGGAAAGGTGAGTCAACTGTGGGGGCTCGGCATGCATTCACCTCCTAACAACCTTTCATAGGAATGAGCCTCGACTCCAACACCATGAGGGATTTCTACAAGAGCTTTGGTCTTGATGCCTGGACCTCTGAATTCATCGGTCATGCCATGGCTTTGTATGTGGACGATTCCTATCTTGACAAGCCAGCTAGGGAACCAATACAGCGAATCATTCTTTACGTGAGGTCGATGGCCCGCTTTGGAAAGTCACCTTATATCTTCCCAAGATATGGCTTGAATGAGCTCCCTGAGAGGTTCTCACGTGTTTCTGCTGTATATGGGGGGCTTCATGCTTTGAACACACCTCTGCAAGAGGTTGTGTATGTGGGAGGAAAGATGACTGGAGTTAAGATCCTCCATCCAGAGACCAAGGCAGAAGTAACGATCAACACCAAGACCCTGATTGCCGATCCTACATACTTCCTTGGTGACTCCACAAAGATCCGTCAAGTCGGAAAGGTCGTGCGCGCTATTTGCATTATCAACCACCAGATCGAGGGCCTTGCTGGTGTTGACTCTGCACAAATTATCATCCCAGCCAGTCAAATGTCTAGGAAGAACGGTACGTTACCCCATAAGTATGGCGTTGTGGGCGATTTACTAATGTACAGTAGATGTATACATCTTCATGGTCAGCTCTACAAACTTCAAGGTTGCTCAGGAGGGCTACTCTATCGTCTCTGTGTCTACCATCGTTGAGGGTAACGATGACCAACCCGAGCGGGAGTTGGAGCCTGGTTTCGCCAGAATTGGTCTTGGCTCTGGTTACCTGGGTAGAAACGAGGAGAAGTGCGTCAGGTTCATAGTTGCTGGTATTCAATTTGACTAACATTCTTGATAGGTTTATCCAAGTCGTCGATCTCTATGAGCCAGTTGCCGACGGAAGGAGCGATAATGTTTACATTACCCGCAGTTACGATGCCACAACTCACTTCGAGACCTGCACAGGTATGTAGAGATCTGAATACAATGGGAAAGGCTTTTCTTACTGACGGTTTTGAATTAGATGATGTCAAGGATATCTTCAAGCGTATCACTGGAAGTGAGCTTGCAGTTGAGAACCTCAAGGTGCAACAACCTGTGGAGGAAGATGAATAAATATAACATACCAGCGTAATCGTTTCTTGTATCACGGGCACTCTTTCTTTGAACTTATGGGGATAGTATATGGTGTAATTTGATGTTTTGATTACTGGGAAGCATTCATTAAGCACGATCTTGCCTATGGTGTAGTTGTGTTTTGGTTGTGCTAGGTATATCCATTGATTGAGAGACCGGAGCGAATGGCTCTTGAGGAACTGGAATGCGGACAATCATAGATATCACTACTACCTCTCTTTCTGTACTGTTACTCTTTCTACTAGGTTATTAATTGAACTTGACTGCTGTCCTGCCGCGCTTACCTGGGCTTGTACTGCTGATGTAAGCTGTTCACATGCTATAGTCTCAGGCTAACAACTAGAGAAATAAACCTTGCCACTCGATATTGATATAAGTATCCGAACAACTGATACACGGCAACCGAATATAGAGTCAAAACAACGGACCTCACTCATACCAAGGTTCGCGTTTACAGCCAGGCAGTATCTTTAAAAAATCAGAACCCAATGGCTTATGAAGGCACTCCCGGCGGCTCATCTCCCGGTATCGGCATCCCCCAACTCGCTGCATGTCTTCTGATCGGATACCTCTTCTTTCGATGGTATAATTCCTCACCTCCCCCCGCCAGCTCTGCCGCCGGGTCAGCGCCCTCATCAGCAGCTGCAGCAGCACACCGGCGACCTCCTACTGCACAAGACCTTGCTAGACTTCAGCAGCGCGCGGAGATTGTACATGGAATGTTTCCGCAGATTTCGTTAAGCTCGATTAAATGGGAACTCCAGAAAAATGGGGGAAGTGTGGAGATTACGACAGAGAAGATCCTGGCGCAGGGATTCTTGCCAGAGGTGCGTCGTGCGTTTGATCATCCCCGTGTAATGGTACTGATGTATCGGCTTTAGCCGCCTGCACTAGTAAACCAAGCTGGATCGACTCCAAGGTCGAGAGCACCTACTCCTGCGGCAGGAGTTGCGGGTTCTTCATCGAGTACACCGAAGCCATATACAGATTTGATTACGAGGTATAATTTGGCTGATAAGCTTGCTGCCTCGTCGTCTGAAGATGAGGCGACGGCACAGGGAGGGGGGAAGGCTTTGGCATGGAGTCAAGATAAGCAAGAGAGACAGGCACTGTTGCAAAAAAGGAGAGAGGAGATGATACTGAAGGCTAGAAGAAAGCTGGAGGAGCAGGTGGGGAAGGAGAAGGCGTCATCATAATGTCCGTGCCATAGGGTTTGGGTGCTTGACACTCTTACACACAGCTACATATTACACACGAAGGCTCGATAAGCCGTAATCTCGGTAATATACTGCTTGAAATTGTGTTTTGCTGGCCACTTTCGAGAAGTTGGGTTCTTGGGGTTCTGCTCTACTATACTCCCCTCTATATCTTTTCTTTATGTGCTTTTAGTTGCTATTGCTCTTTGGTGCATCTATTGTCTGGACAAAAGGCGTTTCTCTGGTTTTTACCTGGGGGGGATTTCGCCACCTAAGAGAAATAATACAAATAAATATTTATTAGGACGATCCTCCGATCGAATCGAATATATCGAGATGTATATGCATAAGGTATATATTTGATTTTGATGCCTCAAGTGACACGTCCAGAGTGTTAGGGCTCTAATCCCATCCTCCATGTCACATGACACCCCAACGGAACCCCTGGAGCATTGCTTTAATTCATGTGTGCACTTAAGGTTCTTTCACGTTAACCTTGCCCAAAAAAAACACGCTCCGAGAAATTCCCCCAGCAACCAAGGACACCGAATTCCCCGCGCGCGTGTCGGCCATCGTAGCAGACGACGTTCTAGTGAAACTGGGGCTAGGTAGATTGGAGCTGTATTGTAAGAATGAGGGTTACGGAGATTATTATTGATGTGAGCTTTGGTCAGGGGAGGAAGTTGGGTTGGAAGCTAATGTGAAGATTTGGTGGGGAGCGTAGGGCTTTAAGTCGTATGCGGTGCGAACGGTGATTTCAGGATGGTGAGTTTATGGCGATTGTTTGGCTTTTCTTTGGTTGAGACGAATGAGTTTCAACGGAGGGAGGGCCATGGTTGTGGGGTTGTATCATCGGTTGGAGTGGAGTTGGAAGAGCTGGGAATGGTATTGGGGGTGGAAGAAGGCGGGGTGGGGCGGCTGGAGGCCGGGAGGGAATTTGAGATGTGGGGGCCATAGACTGACTTGTGGGTTCTTCCTGTACCCAGGGACGAGTCATTCAACTCCATCACCGGCCTCAATGGTTCCGGAAAATCCAATATCCTCGATGCGATATGTTTTGTCTTGGGGATAACGAATATGCAGACTGTGCGAGCACAAAACCTGCAGGTACGGGCACATCCGAGGCCATGTAGAATATAGGAGGTCGGAGGAAGCGTGGCACCAGGGCAGGAGGGTGAGAGGCAGGGCTAATTTTGGGTGATGGTGAGTGTATAGGACTTGATATACAAACGAGGACAAGCTGGAGTTACGAAAGCCAGCGTGACTATTGTTTTTGACAACTCCGACGAGAAGACTAGTCCGTATGGATATAATGAGTATCCCCAGATCAGTGTTACTCGCCAGGTACCATCCATCACCTTGGGCATCATTTGCCCGCATACATGGCTAATAGAGGATATTTATACAGATTGTTCTCGGGGGCACAAGCAAATACCTCATCAACGGTGTCCGCGCACAGCAACAAGCCGTACATAACCTCTTCCAATCCGTCCAACTCAACATAAATAACCCAAACTTCCTCATCATGCAAGGTCGAATCACCAAAGTACTCAATATGAAAGCTATAGAGATCCTATCCATGATTGAGGAAGCTGCTGGGACACGTATGTTTGAGGATCGAAAGGATAAAGCCTTGAAGACTATGGCGAAGAAAAATAAGAAGATTGATGAGATCAATGAATTATTGCGGGATGAGATTGATCCAAAACTAGATAAGCTCAGAGGGGAGAAGCGGGCGTGGTTGGACTTTCAACAAACTCAGAGTGATCTTGAACGGTTGCAGAAGTTGGTTGTGAGCTATGATTATGTCAAAGGCATGGAGAGGTTAACGAGGAGCGGGGAGGAGCTGGAAGAGAAGAAACAGAAGGTAATGGACTTGGATGCTAATGCACAACGATTGAAAGCAGAGATTGCAAATCTGGAGGAAGATATCAAGCGGGTTACTGCACAAAGGGAAAAGGAGTTGCGGAAGGGAGGAAAGCTCCAGGCGTTGGAGGATGATGTCAAAGCAAAGGTCCACGAGAGTATTAGGTTACAGACAGTACTGGATCTTAAGGCTGGGGGGTACAAGGAGGAACTTGAAAAGAGGAAGGAAGTTGAAGCGAATGTTCGGGAGCTGGAGAAGACGTTGAAGGAGAAGACGAAGGTGTATGAGAAGTTGAAGAAGGGACATGATGAGGCTAAGGCAGCGTATGATGCTATCCATGATGAAGCTCAGAAAAAGGAGGAGCTTTTACAGACACTTCTTACTGGGGTAGGATCTCGTGAAGGGCAGGAGAACGGATACCAGGGACAACTCCAAGATGCCAAAAACCGTGTATCAGCCGCTGTCACGGAGCAGGAACAAGCGAAGCTGAAGATTGCGCATTTGGAGAAGAGAATTAAGGAGGAGGAACCGCGGGCGAAGAAGGCGAAGGAACAGAACTCGACGCTGATGAAGGATCTTGATGGGCTGCGTGCGCAGGCGAGGAAGGTTGAAGCTGAGTTGGCAAAGCTCGGGTTAAGTGAAGGCTCGGAAGAGGATCTGCAGAAGGAGGAAGCGGTACTTCAACAGCGGATCAGGGAGCTTAACCAACAAGCTGATAATCTCCGACGAACACTACCACAAATTGACTTTGACTACTCGGATCCCCATCCTGGGTTCGACAGGAATAAAGTCAAAGGACTTGTTGCACAGCTCTTTCACCTTGGGCCCGAAAAAATGGTTGCGGGTACTGCGCTTGAGATTTGTGCGGGAGGGAGGCTATATAACGTTGTTGTTGACACAGAGGTAACAGGCAGTCAGTTGCTCGATAAAGGGAGGTTGAAGAAACGAGTGACTATTATCCCGTTAAATAAGATTGTTGCACAGAAGGCGGCGGGTAAGAAAGTGCACACAGCACAGAGACTGTGTCCCGAGAAGGTCGATTTGGCACTTACGTTGATTGATTATGAGCCCGGGGTGGAGAAGGCTATGGAGTATGTGTTCGGGAGCACTTTAATTTGTAGGGATGCGGATGCCGCGAAGCAGGTTACGTTTGATCCTAACGTGCGACTGAAATCCGTAACCTTTGAAGGAGATGTCTACGATCCATCTGGAACGTTGTCTGGTGGATCTGCGCCGAGTACTTCTGGGGTACTGGTTACGTTGGGGAAGTTAAACGAGATCACCCGGCACCTCGAGGAAACAAAAACCCGCCTGACAGAGCTGCAGGCTATCATGGCCCGCGACCGAAAGAAACTCGATCATGCTCGAAAACTCCGACAAGAGCTAAACCTAAAAGCCCACGAGATCCAGCTCACAGAAGCGCAGATCTCGGGTAACTCTGCTTCTGAAATCATACGCGGGATAGAGGAAATGCGAGAGGAGATTGGCAAGCTGAAAGAAGCGGTTGTTGAGGCAAAAGCCCGACAGGATGGGGCTGCGAAGGAAGTGAAGCAGGTGGAGAAGGATATTAACGAGTTCAAGAACAACAAGGGTGGTAAGCTTGCGGAGCTACAGAAGGTGGTAGAGGCTCTGAAGAAGGAGCTGGGGAAGAAGAATGCGGCTATGAAAACGGTGCAGAAAGAGTTTCAGACTGCACAGTTGGAGGTGGAGCAGCTTGGGGGCGATTTGGACGCGGCTCGGGAGCAGTTGGAGGAGGTTAGTGAGGGGATTAAGAGCGTGGAGGAGGAGGTTGCGGGACTTAGGGAGCAACAGGAGGCAGAGAAGCAGGCGCATAAGGTCCTGGGCGAGAAGCTCGCGGAGGAGCGTAAGAAACTGAATTCCTTTGATGGGGAGTTGAATGAGTTGCAGAAAGCGATCTCGTCAAAGACTGCTCAGATCAGCGAGGAAGCACTGGAGAAACAGACTCTTGGCCATGAGGTGTCGAAATTCCAAACGAATCAGCAAGCCCTGCTTCAGGTCGTCAAGGCGCTTGAAACTAAGCATGAATGGATCCTGGAAGAGAAAGACCACTTTGGGCAACCGGGTACTCCGTACGATTTCTCATCCATACCCAATATGGGCCAGAGTAAAGCCCAGCTGAAAAATCTCGAGGAAAGGTTTTTAGGGATGAAAAAAAAAATCAACCCTAAGGTCATGAATATGATTGACTCGGTGGAGAAGAAAGAAGTTTCCTTGAAGAACATGCTTCGGACAGTCAACCGTGACAAGCGAAAGATCGAGGAAACAATCGGCGAACTAGACAAATACAAGCGCGAAGCCCTCGAAAAGACTTGGAAAAAAGTCACCGTGGACTTCGGCAACATCTTCGCCGAGCTTCTCCCTGGGTCCTTCGCGAAGCTTGAGCCGCCCGAAGGCAAAGACGTCTCTGAAGGTCTCGAAGTCAAAGTTTGTCTGGGTAAAGTGTGGAAACAGTCTCTTACAGAGCTGTCAGGGGGTCAGAGGAGTTTGATCGCCCTATCGTTGATTCTAGCGTTACTGCAGTTCAAGCCGGCGCCGATGTATATTCTAGATGAGGTTGATGCGGCGCTAGATTTGAGCCATACGCAGAATATTGGCAGGTTGATTAAGACGAGGTTTAAGGGGAGTCAGTTTATTGTAGTCAGTTTGAAGGATGGGATGTTCCAAAATGCGAATAGGGTTTTTAGAACGAGGTTTCAGGATGGTACGAGTGTGGTTATGGTGGAGAAGGGGAGTAGGGGGTAGATTTGGGGGTTAGGAGATGTAGGGAGGAGAGAGAGGGGTTGTGTGTAATGCATTTGAATGATTTTCATGAGCGTGCTATTATGCCTTGCCATGCTTTTGGGTTTTTTTAATGGAATATTTGTTTGTGGTAATTTACTATTGGGTATCTGGGTTTTGGGCTTTGAAAAATTATAACTGAACTGCGACCTGTCAAGTCTTTTGAAGTTGAACTGAAAATAGAATTTCCACACTAGGATTCTCGTAGAGAGCAGGGAGGGTATTCAAGATAACTTTACAATTCACATCTCAGCTTCATTGTAGATGTTATATATCAAGTAGTTGGGGTGAAAGGGAGCACTGGATGTCCTGTCGGCCTTACGTGGAGAGCGGTGTGGGGTTGGTGTGATGTGATGTCAAGGTCAAGTTAAACTCCTGTGTCTCGACCTACTCGACACCCCGCTCCTTGGTGCCTTGGGGTCCACGCGTGTACTTTATTTTCACTGCAATCTAAGTTACGGGTACAGAGGTGGAAGGTTTCAGGGTAATGGATTTTGCTTGGCATTTTTTGAGTGGAATAAACGGGAAAGAAAGGATAGAGGGACCCAGTCGTGATAGTGTTTGTTCAAGACGAGACCCTGTATTTTTGGCTAAGGGTGGGAGTGATTTGGGTGGTGATACGAGTGTGCTCCATGTTTCTACTGAATTTTTTTTTTTTTTCAAAAAAATAAACCCCCAAAACCCCAGTAGTACTCATGTTTCTAAAGACGTAAGTGTCTATACTTGGACGTAAGTGTAAGTACCAAGGCTCTTTCCGCAGATCGCAAGCCTTGGCACCCCCTTCCAGTCGGGGTTTTTTTTGCTAAGAGTCGTTGGGTTTAACTATTCTCGCGAATGTACGAGATGCCCTAAGTTGGAGGTCAGTAACCAGAGGAAGTATTTACTTACTTTAATAGAACTACTTAGAATTCAGGACAACTCTAGTTCGGATTTCGAAATCCTCCATAGCTACGTATACCTGATTTATCAAAATCTCCCTCGCTCGGTCCGAATGTCGAGAGTGGCTTGAAGTAGATATAGTCAGGGCAAGTATACATGAAGCACTGTTAAAAAACAGACTCACTCCTGTTTGTTTTTGTCAATAGGCGGTTTTAACTGTTTTTTATCGTTTTCGCTACCTCACCCCACCAAGTCGACTACTATTAAGGACATTTCTTCGTATATTCATAAGCAGGACCCATAACTTCAAAGGCCCTCAACTGATTATAGCCTATATATGCACCTACTAGGGACTTGAGTTGTAGGTTGTCCAGTTACCCTGAATTGAGAGTTAATTGCTCTAGGTTTCCTTAGGATTTATTCACACAATCCACAATTCATTCCTTTCTCGCTCAAACTGAAGAGTGGTGTTTTTATATTCCGAAAGTCTAGAAAATATCCCTCAAAGGAAACCTGTAGCTCAGTACTGAAAACCGCTCGACGAGGTGTATGAGTAGAATCTACTCTCGACACCGTTTCCCAAAGAACCAAAGAGGAAATAGGTACTTAATTCTTGAGTTTGGCGGTGACTGGCGGTGTGAGAAGTTGTGTGGCTTTAAGGCTCTATTATCACAATCATAGGTTTCCAGGGAAGATTGTTGCTTAACCACTGCACTACGTTGGCTTTCCAGCCGACAGCTAAGGAAGAGAGGGAGTTATATAGTAGTCTCCTATCACAATGGGTCAGTAATAGCAATTTCACTCTACCCCACCCACTACTCATGCTATATTCTAGTCCAGTCCTACCTTTGCGACTCCAGCCCAATGATCTACACCCCCCTCGCCATCCATATACACCCCCCCCCCAAAAAAAAAAAAAGCCCCCAAAACAACCACAATGAGTACAGTCCT
>Ga0307511_10006279_pt1 | contig 11986 bp, 16 predicted proteins | sample 13_EM_MG_FD_200266 | JGI IMG/M metagenome (GOLD analysis project Ga0307511, IMG submission 200266) | Populus trichocarpa ectomycorrhiza microbial communities from riparian zone in the Pacific Northwest, United States - 13_EM | ecosystem: Host-associated > Plants > Roots > Unclassified | place...
CCCCCCACCCCTGCATAAAGAGGCACAAACGCTGCATATTTGAGACTTTTGTATGGGTTTAGGTGGATGACATACATTGCATTTGTATGCAGCGTCTAATTCTTTTTGCCACCTAGCTGTATATGGTACCGGTAGTATTGCTACTTAACTTTCTGTAGTATGGCTAAAAGTCGGGAGCTTGCAAACTCTGTGCTTCAAATGAGTAAAATTCTGGAACATACATTACGATCACTAAACAGTATCTACTCACGCCCAATAGGGCCCGTGATGCGATCACTAATCACGACCAATTTCTTAACTTGCAGGACTGTGTTTGTATTTTTAACGCTACCGCAACTACAAGGTATGTGCTGCTTCTGGTGGTTGGCTGTCTACTGTTCTGCAGCTGCAACTCAACTTCACGTGGGTGCAAGCCACCATCTTGTTGCAGCTAGTCTGCTCTTAGTTAAATAAGACTTACTAATCATGCGGCGAAGTAAACAAAGGAATTGTTCATGACCAACGTCTCAAGCCTGGAACACTACTCGCCTATTCTCGTGCTTACATTCCTATAACAACACAACGCCCCACCTTGCCTAGATTAGGCTCATACTTCGGATTTCCTGTACAAGATACCTACGTCTATGGACCAGATACACAACCCACTAACGTTTTTTCAGTTTATCTCTACGCCAGTTTCCAATATCTCACTTTTTTCTCTGAATCCACAATCCCCCGCCCGGGCAGTCCACAGTATGGCTCGTGTGTATGCCGATGTAAGGATCTTTCAGATCTTGGGGCTGGAGAAGCAAGCGCTGACACTTAGATTTGCTTCTAGGTTAATCAGAATATGCCTAGGTCCTACTGGGACTATGACAGTGTCAACATTCAATGGGGAGTGTTAGAAAATTATGAAGTAGTCCGAAAGATAGGTACTGTTGCGCCTGGGGGCTAACCACCACCGAGCTACGACACAGCTTGTTATATTGATCTATCCAGATGCTAACTGTGGGGCTCCCGCTGCTCATTTGCGGGGTATGTGCGGGGTTTATAGGACGAGGGAAATACTCGGAAGTCTTTGAAGGCATCAACGTTACCAACTACCAGAAATGTGTCATCAAGGTTCTGAAACCAGTCAAGAAGAAGAAGATTAAGAGGGAAATCAAGATCCTACAGAATTTGGCAGGAGGGCCGAATATTGTTGCTCTGCTAGACGTTGTGCGCGATCCGCAAGTTCGTCACCCTACACGTTTTTTTGTGTCCTATGTCCTGACTGTCAATACTATAGAGCAAAACGCCTTCATTGATTTTCGAATACATCAACAACACAGACTTCCGGACCCTCTACCCTAAATTCGAGGACTTCGATGTTCGATATTACATCTTTGAACTGCTCAAGGTAGATGGTTCAGTGGATTTTTATTGATTAGTACTGACAGCGGGGCTGTAGGCTTTGGATTTCTGCCATAGCAAGGGTATCATGCACCGAGATGTCAAGCCTCACAATGTTATGATCGACCACGAGAAGAGAAAGGTACATCAATGCATTATCCTACTTCTACTGAGTCGCTCTATTGAGAGTTTATGTTGACAGAAATGACGCAATAGTTACGATTAATCGACTGGGGTCTTGCGGAATTCTATCACCAGGGAACTGAGTATAACGTTAGAGTCGCATCTCGATACTTCAAGGGTCCCGAGCTACTCGTTGATTACCAGGAGTATGACTATTCCCTTGACCTATGGTCACTTGGTGCTATGTTTGCGTCGATGATATTTCGAAAGGAGCCATTCTTCCATGGTGGCTCTAACTCGGACCAACTAGTGAAGATTGCTAAGGTGCTGGGAACCGATGAACTCTTCGACTATCTTGACAAGTATGACATTGAGCTGGACGCCCAATACGATGATATTCTGGGGAGATTCCCAAAGAAGAGCTGGCACCAGTTTGTGAATACAGACAACCAGAAGTTCGTTTCAAATGATGCATTGGACTTCTTGGACAAACTGTTGAAATACGACCACCAAGTAAGTGAATTGGGCGATATATTGCACGTTAATGTACTGATTGTACTTTATAGGAGCGTTTGACTGCGAAAGAAGCGATGGCACACCCCTACTTTGAGCCCGTGAGAGCTGCGGCAGCTAGGCAGGCACCTCGCTCTTGATGTGCCTCTATCGATACCCCCTAAACTCACAATCTACCTCATGGCCTGGCCTCCCCCTGCCCCCGCTATAATCCCTCGCCCTCCTTTTTACGAGTTGAATATTGTGCTTTGATGCCCCCTGAGGGTGTATCAGGCGTGTTTAGATGGGCGGATCAAGCGGTTCTTACTTTTTTATTCCTCTCTCCTTTGTATTTTGCAATGCCTTGTCCTGGTTTCCTGCTATACTTTGCAAGGGTGTCCGCTGGTGTATTTGGTAATGAAGGAATGAATTTACACGGCAATAGAATCTGCGTCAAGAGTTTTAATGTGCCCAGCGGAGCGTAACTTTCCCCTTTTTTTGTTCGGTTATCGCAATCACGAATGATGCGTGGGTCGACCACTAGCTGCTTAGTCTGGCTCTGCCAAACTCGAGGTTTATCATGTTGGTATTATGTTAACGAAGGGTATGTACCTGGGAAGTGAATAGACAGAAGTAAATATTCCCACTAGTGATGGAACCCATGCTAATATCTTCTACAAAGTAGCACGCCTGTCTAGCGGCGGGTAAGGGTTGTTTTGACCTCTAAGTACTATGTAAAGCTAGAATTTTACAGGAGCGGCCACTACAAATAGATTCCGGAAAGGACATCAGCATCGTATCATATGCTATATGTAGCTGGTGAAATCGATTCCTCATCCTTAGAACTAAGATATTACATACCTTGACCCTGTAAGCAGGCTACCCTGACCGGCTGGGGCAAATTTGGTGATCCATATGACGCACAGGAAGATGCGCTGCAGATTCCCCCCCCCCCTAATGTGACTGGGTTGAATTTGTAAAGGGAGGAATCGTTGATTGGTATGTTCCCTTGTACATAGGTTCTTACATGGGTTTTTGCTTTCACTAATGCCGGTCCATAGGTAGAAGGTTCGACCTGTATCGGCATATGGTCCAAGAATCGTTTGATGTAAGTCCAGAGGACGGCCCTAGACGAGCCAGACTTACCCTAGACGCTTTTAAGGAATCTATTGAACTGGTCTTGATGGAGGAACATCAAGAAGCATGCTTCTTGAAGTATTTGCCCCTGTCACGTGGTGGAAAGTCCAACTGTAAGTATGTACCAATTCCTGATGCATGTATTATTATAGATGTATCAATCTCCGTGCGTTCTCCGTGCATAAGCTGATATTCGATACAGCCCCACCGAGGTGCGAATGCCTGATGCAGCAACATCATTTACCTCAAGAAACCGTAGAAAACATACAAGCAGTAATAAATGCATATCATGATGGCTCTCTCTTGGTTGCAGAGGGTAAAGCAAGTTATTGGTGGGGAGGAAGATTAATGCTGGGACCTATCCACAACGGCCCCGATCCTTCTTCCCCGATAGGCAGGTGACATTGGAAGGCTATGGGCAGAAACAATGAATTTGAACAACCTATGCAAAGTTAACGCTATGTAGGGGGAAATATATACACCTTCCTACTACTCAAAATGAACAACAACACCACGCCCCGCCCCACTGCAATTCGTGATATGTTTTCTGTGTTTGATAGTTGTAACTTATTGCCATCATTAGGCTTCTGTTATATTAAGCTGATCACGTACATATACATAAAACAATACCGTTTACTGTTAAAATCCTGATGCTCGAGCCCATGCTGTGTGATATGTCAAGTTTGGAACAGCCTAGGTATGGAAGGCCAAAATATCGACCAGCCGTACAATGCGGTGCTCCTGGTACACGGCCTGCATACTCAACTACTCCGTTAAGTAAGAACGACAATGAGTATATGTGCATTGATCGATTAATCTTCTTTAGGACGAAGAAATTGCTCAAAAGGCAAGAAGGTATTTTAGCCCCAGCATCGGCACGTCAGGCAGTAGATTCGCCGACCCGTTTCCACTCATGTGCGGGCCAAACTGTCCCAGACTCTCATTGTTAAGAATCCATGCAGGTTGGCCAAAGTATGTATTAGAACCCAGTGGGAGTCGCTGGGTATGTTGAAAAGGCGCTGCAGGATGTAGAACAGATAAGTGCCCTTTCCGAGGATGGCTCAATGGATATTGGACGGCTTCTGGTTACATATGGGTTGATCTTGAAGCCTTGGGCTGGGCTTGTTGCAATCGGACTATTTCAGAATTATTAGTTTCCAGCGACTTCGAGATTTCATATCATAATTAGATCTCTGTAAACCCACAGAATTTCCTACTATCAGAAAGAGGCTACCATTGGAAATTAAAAGTTGTGGAAACCATTACGCCAGACCTACTAGGCTGGTTGGCACAAGCTCTCGTAGAGACAGACCTACTTACATTTCGTATTCCCACTTGGGCATTGTAAGTGAGGGTAACTAGACAGGTAGTTGATAAGAAGGCTTGCATGCAGGTGTGAGTCAAGCCTTTTAATGCATAAAACCCCACCACAGTTTGCCCCACTATTGCAAGCATCTAACTATATTGACTTAACCGCTTCTTCGCTACCCCGATCAACCTGCTGCGAATATGGCGACAAATTCAGGGTCTGCAAATCGTTAGTATCCCCCACGGTTCCTGCACAGCAAATCAGTTCCTCCTCACTGACAAACTTCCTGCATACAACAGCAATTGGGGAAAAAACCGGACCGATGACTGAGCCCCCACCACCGGTGTCGGCCAAGACTAAGGCAGCTATTCAAGATGAGGTTCGGAAAGATCAGGTTGGCGATGTTAACAGAACACCAGCTGCGGTAGGAAATGAGGGTCCAAAAGTGAAGACCGAAAAAGAATGTAAGCATCTCATGCTCCAGGGATCAAATCAAAGTCATTGACATCGTGTCAAAGTGGAGAAGGAGCGTAAGAAGGCAGAAAAAGACGCCAAGTTCGCCGCAAAAAAGGCAAAACAACAAGCGGACAAAGCAGCCGGAGGTGCCGTGCCTGGCGACACTGGCAAGAAGAGAGAGAAAAAAGCAAAGGAGCCAGAACCCGTAGAGGAGGAATTTGTCGATGAGACTAAGCCAGGGGAAAGGAAGAGTAAGCGAGATCCGCCAATGCTCTGCTGGTATATGCTTATCGTATATTCGGCACAGTCCTCAAATCTCTCGACGACCCAGCCTATAAAGCATACAATCCCAATGTCGTAGAGTCATCATGGTACAACTGGTGGGAGGAGGAGGGATTCTTTGAGCCTGAATTCGGCCCCGACGGAAATCCTAAGCCAGAAGGATTATTTGTCATTCCAGCTCCACCACCAAATGTTACTGGTGCTCTGCACATCGGGCATGCCCTGACCATTGCGATCCAAGACACTATGATCCGATGGTAAGCTATTCCCACAGCTTGGCGTCTCTCCTCTGACCATTTTATAGGAACCGCATGTTGGGTAAGACTGTACTTTTTCTTCCAGGATTCGACCATGCCGGTATCAGCACACAGAGCGTTGTGGAGAAAATGCTCTGGAAGAGGGAGAAGAAGACTCGGCATGACCTTGGACGAGAAAAATTCACAGAATTGGTTTGGGAGTGGAAGGAGGAGTACCACATGAGGATCAAAAACCAGCTGAAGAAGATGGGAGCTTCCTATGACTGGAGCAGAGAAGCATTCACCATGGATGAGGCGAGGTCAAAGGCAGTCATTGAGGCTTTCGTACGTTTACATGAGGAGGGAATCATTTACCGTGAAAACAGGCTCGTCAACTGGTGTTGTAAGATGAACACAACATTGTCGAACTTGGAGGTCGACCAAGTTCAACTTGAGGGGCGTACCATGCTTTCTGTGCCAGATTATGATGAGAAGGTCGAGTTTGGAGCGATCACCTCATTTGCATACCCCATCGATGGCACCGATGAGAAGATTATCGTTGCCACCACTCGTCCTGAGACCATGCTCGGAGATACCGCCATTGCCGTACACCCCGATGATGAACGTTACACGAAGTTCCACGGCAAGACTGCCATTCACCCTTTCATCCCAGACCGTAAGCTCCCTATTGTGCTAGACACATATGTTGAGAAGGAATTCGGGACTGGTGCCGTTAAGATCACCCCTGCTCACGATCAGAACGATTACGAAATTGGGAAGAGGCACAACCTCGAGTTCATCAATATCCTGAATGATGACGGTACTTTCAATAACAATGTTGGGCCAGAGTTTACGGGAATGAAGAGATTCACTGCTAGGAAGATTGTAGTGGAGAGACTAAAAGAGCTTGGGTTATACGTGGAAACTAAGGACAACCCAATGAACGTCCCCCTATGTAGCAAGTCGAAGGACGTCATTGAGCCATTGATGAAGCCACAATGGTGGGTCAAGCAAAAAGCCCTTGCCGATGCTGGTATTGCTGTAAGACATTCCTCCAAGAGGCGGTAGTTGAGGAGGTGCTGACAGCCTTGTGCAGGCTGTTCGAAATGGTGAAATCAAGATTCAACCCAATGTTTCTGAGAGGGATTTCTACAGGTGGTTGGAGAACATCCAGGATTGGTGCATTTCCCGCCAACTTTGGTGGGGACATCGAGCCCCTGCGTATTATGTTGAAATTGAGGGTGAGACTGTTGATGTAGGTACTCTGAGGTATACTACGACGGCTCCATCCTAACCTCATATAGCATGCCGATGGTAGCAAGTGGGTCGTTGGGCGCACCGAAGAAGAGGCTCGGGCTAAGGCAGAAGCGAAGTTCCCCGGCAAGAAGTATACCTTAGAGCAGGATCCTGACGTCCTTGATACCTGGTTCTCCTCTGGCCTCTGGCCTTTCTCTACCCTTGGATGGCCTGATGAATCCAATGATATGTCACAGCTCTACCCAATGTCGATGCTGGAGACTGGATGGGATATCCTCTTCTTTTGGGTTGCCCGCATGGTCATGCTCGGAATTAAGCTCACGGGCAAGGTGCCATTCACCGAAGTCTTCTGCCACTCCCTGGTGCGAGACTCTGAAGGCCGAAAGATGTCAAAGTCTTTAGGCAATGTTATTGATCCTCTTGATATCATTTCTGGCACTACACTCCAGGTTCTTCATGATAAGCTGTCGCTAGGTAATCTCGACCCTAAGGAAGTTGAGATGGCCACCAGATATCAGAAAACTGCATTCCCAGAAGGCATCCCACAGTGCGGTAGTGATGCCATGCACTTTGCTTTTTGTGCTTACACTACTGGAGGAAGGGATATCAACATGGATATCAAGGTTGTGCATGGCTACAGGAAGTTCTGTAACAAGATTTATCAGGCTACTAAGTTTGCGTTAATGCGTCTTGGTGAGGACTTCGTTCCAAAGGAGAATGGATATAAGACTGGGAATGAATCGCTCGTCGAGAAGTGGATCTTGCACAAGTACACCAAGGCCGCTGAGGCCATCAACAAGGCTCTCGAAGAGCGTGACTTCTCAGGTGCTACCAGCATTGTTTACAACTACTGGTATGCTGAGCTCTGTGATGTCTACATTGTAAGTCGCCCCTCTTGTAGGCTCTCATAGGCTCACCCAACGGCAATGTTAATGAAAGTATAGGAAAACTCCAAGCCGCTCATTCTCGAGGGTACTCCAGGGCAGAAGCGCTCTGCTCAAGATACCCTTTACACTTGCCTTGAGGGTGCTCTTACGATGATTCACCCATTCATGCCATTTGTCACTGAAGAGCTGTGGCAACGCCTGCCCCGCCGCCCTAGAGACAAGAATCCTACCATTGTCAAGGCTGCCTATCCAATATACAGTCCAGAGCTCGACGACCCTGCCGCAGCTGCCGCTTACGACTTGGTGTTTGCAGTCGTTAGGGCGATCAGGTCTCTTGCCAGCGAGTACAATGTCAAGGATAACATCAACGGTATGGAAATCTTATCTTGTAGGGGATATTTGCTAATCGGAGTCATAATAAACTATAGTCTTCGTTCAGGGCTTCGATGACCTCACCTACACCACCATCCAAGAACAAATTCCCTCCATTGTTGCCTTGACAAAGGGTCTCAATGACCTCCAGGTTCTTTCTGCTAAGGAAGACCACCCAGAAGGCTGTGCGCTCAACTCAATCTCCAAAGATTGTAACGTGTATCTCCTCGTCAAGGGCCGTGTCGATGTCGACTCCGAAATCTCCAAAGCCCAGGCCAAGCTGTCAAAGGCTGAGGAGGCCTGCGCGAGGCAGGAGAAGTTGATTAGTGCAGCGGACTACAAGAAGAAGGTCAAGCAAAGCGTCCAGGAGGCTGACGCGAAGAAGGTTGCAGACCTGAAGGCGGAAGCAGAGACCTTGAGGCAGGTTATTGCGAAGTTTGAGGGGTTGAGGGCATAGAGTGACCCAGCTCCTGTGGAACAGCAAACTGCACGTGAGTGCTGTCATGTAGGCAAGAGCAAGGGTATGTATGATAGGAAGGAAATTTGGAGGAAGGTCAAGGGGTGGTATGGGAGACACTGGTGTTGGTTTATTGTGGGGGGCTTGGGGTTTACGGGTTTGGTGGGCCTTTTAGCGTATGCATATGTTAGCTCATTGGGGATTTGTGCGAATGGGAGTTGCAATCCTGGGATTACCCGTGGGAGTTAGGTAGTTGCGGAGGGAAATACGAGCATACGATGCATGGGATGAAATGGTATCAACAGAGATGATCTAGCTACTTACAAAACAAGGGATTTGAATTTTTCTATATGGTAAGTAGTCAATATAAAGAAATATCGTTACCAAAGTACCTGTATAATTCAAGGCAGCCACCACCAAGCCTAAGTAGAAACTTTTGCTGCTTACCCTGAAGGCTGACAAGACCCCACGGGCACGTGCCCCAGAGGGCTCCCGCCAAGATTCACAAACTTGGCATACGCCTCGCCTCACCCAAAGAAAAAAGTCCCAGACAGCTTCAGAGGGACTGCGAAAATAACCCAATACAGCTCGAGAAAGAACCATAGCGATGGTAAAATCCTACTTGTAGGCACCCTTCCTTGACTCCATGCCTCACGTTTATATCCCATTTTTTTCAGTGCTAATTGACATCCTCTGCAGGCGTTACGAGCACCTAAAGACATTCGGTGTGATCGCCTCCTCGACCTCCAACCCCGTCTGGACCCGGCATCCCTCGTCCACCTCCGGCAAGACCAGCGTCGGGTGCGCCATCGTCCCTGCAAACGAAGAGGTCATAGTATGGGACATCAAAACCGGCGACCAACTCTCCCGATGGAAAGACGAGTCCTGTAATGCCGAAGTCACAGTGATTGAGCAGTCGAAGCTCGACCAGGACGTCTTCGCAGTGGGATACAGTGATGGGTCGATTCGAATTTGGGATTGGAAAACAGCACAGCCGGTGATTAGTTTCAATGGACATAGGTCTGCAGTGACGGCGCTGGCGTTTGATCACTCGGGGACGAGGCTAGCGAGCGGAGGAAAGGATTCAGCTATTATTGTGTGGGACTTGATCGCGGAGGTGGGGCTGTATAAGTTAAAGGGGCATAAGGATCAGGTCACCAAGGTGCAGTTTTTAAGAGGGGGGAGTGCGTTTGATGGAGCGGAGGATGAGGAGATTCAGGATGCAGCAGAGGCGGGGGATGAAGATGGGTACTTGATTAGTACCGGTAAGGACACATTGATCAAATTGTGGGAATTATCGACACAGCACTGTATGGAGACGCATGTGGCACATCATGGGGAGTGTTGGGGGATGACACTATCGCCAGACCAGAGGGGATTTATTACTATTGGGAATGATGGCGAGATGAAAGTTTGGGCCATTGATTCAAGGGGACTCACTGGGGCTGTCACCACAACTGGAGACACACATTGCCTACTTGACCGGGGATACCTGTACCGCTCAAGCAAGGACCGAGGAGTGACGGCAAAATTTCACCCAAATTCGAACTTTATAGCGACGCACGGAACAGACAAGAGCGTGGAAATCTGGCGGATACGGACAGAAGAAGATATTAAACGAGTATTGAAGCGAAAACGAAAGCGAGCAGCAGAGAAAGGAAAGGAAGCGGCAAATGGAGACGCTGATGCAGCTGTAGATGATATATCCTCCGCTAAAGTAGAGGATATATTCGTCTCTTATGTCATCCTCCGGGCAGGTGGGAAGGTGCGGGGAATTGACTGGGCAATGAAACCGGGCAAGTCCAGTTCAGTACAGCTTCTGGTGTCATTAACCAATAATTCCTTGGAGTTATACGATGTACCCAAGCCACCTAGTTCAAAGGAAAAGCAGAAAGCCCCAGAGGTACCAGATTATAAGAAGTCTCATTCAGTAGATCTAGCAGGCCACAGGTCAGATGTGCGAGCTCTAGCACTGAGCTCTGATGATCGAATGCTTGCATCTGCATCAAGTGATTCATTGAAGGTTTGGAACGTCAGGACATCGACTTGTATCCGTACATTCGAATGTGGCTACTCCCTCTGCTGCTCCTTCCTCCCTGGAGACAAGATTGTACGTCTCTCTCTACCTCGATATTTATGCCGCATCTAACCCGCACAACAGCTCGTCGTTGGTACCAAAACAGGCGAAATCGAACTCTTCGACGTTGCCTCCTCCATAATGCTGGAGTCTTTCCAAGCTCATGATGGCGCCATTTGGTCTCTCCAAGTCCACCCTGACGGAAAATCCCTCGTAACTGGCTCCGCAGATAAATCCGCTAAATTCTGGAACTTTGAAGTCGTCCAGGAAGAGATCCCCGGAACACGCAGGACCACTCCCAAGCTGAAACTTGTGCATAAGAGAACGTTGAGGATGGATGATGATATTCTCAGTGTGCGATATACTCCGAACGGAAAACATCTTGCTGTTGCGTTGTTGGATAACACTGTCCGAGTTTTCTTTGCGGATACTTTAAAACAATTACATACTCTCTACGGACATAAACTGCCGGTGCTAAATATGGATATCTCGTCAGACTCGAAGCTCATTGCGACGTGCTCTGCGGATAAGAGTGTTAAAATCTGGGGACTGGATTTTGGGGATGTGCATAAGAGTTTCTTTGCGCATAATGATAGTATTATGCAGGTTGCATTCGAGAGGGAAGGGCATAACTTTTTTAGTTCGAGTAAAGATAGATTGGTGAAGTACTGGGATGGGGATAAATTTGAGAACATCCAGAAGATAGAGGGCCATCATGGGGAGATTTGGGCGATGTGCGTGGGGAGGTGTACGGAGTTTGTGGCCACGGCGAGTCATGATAAGAGCATCAGGGTGTGGGAGCAGGGTGATGATATGGTATACGTTTCCCTCCACTCCCTTTATTTATAAATCACATCACTATGAAAACCAAACATGAATGCTAACCCTACGGTATAGATCTTCCTCGAAGAAGAACGTGAAAAAGAACTCGAAGCTCTCTATGAATCCACCCTCACCACCTCCCTCGAACCCTCCACCACCGATGACCCCAATTCCACTTCCACCTCCGCAGGAAAACAAACTATTGACACCCTCATGGCCGGCGAACGCATCATGGAAGCCCTAGACATGGGCATCGACGACCTCAACATCCTCTCCGCCCACGCATCCCTCCAAGCCCAACGCCCCGGCGTTACCATCGCGCCCCCCCAGCGCAACCCAGTCTACATGGCCCTCGGCAACATCTCCGCCGAAACCCATCTAGCCAGCGTCGTTTCAAAGATCAAGGCCGCACACCTGCAAGATGCACTCCTCGTCCTCCCCTTCGAGAAAGTCGAGAAGTTTATGCGCTTCTTGAATCTCTGGGCGGAGAAGGAATGGAATATACCGCTTACAGCCAAAATCTTGTTTTTCTTGTTGAGAGTTCACCATAATCAGATTGTGGCGAGTAAGACGCTGAGGCCAATGTTGGATAGTGTTAGAGTTAATCTAAGAAGGGCACTAAGGAGGCAGAAGGATGAGCTGGGCTACAATTTGGCGGCGGCGAAGTTTGTGATAAGGGGAATTAATGAGAACTCGACAACGGAGTTT
>Ga0307511_10006281_pt1 | contig 11985 bp, 11 predicted proteins | sample 13_EM_MG_FD_200266 | JGI IMG/M metagenome (GOLD analysis project Ga0307511, IMG submission 200266) | Populus trichocarpa ectomycorrhiza microbial communities from riparian zone in the Pacific Northwest, United States - 13_EM | ecosystem: Host-associated > Plants > Roots > Unclassified | place...
GTATAGTCCACTCCCGGACGTTGATGATACCCTTTAGCCACTAAACGGGCTTTAAATCTATCCACTGTCCCATCAGATTTACGTTTGACTCTAAAAACCCATTTACAACCGACTGGGTTGCAGTGTTTTGGAGGAGGTACTAGTTCCCATGTCCCATGCCGCATGAGAGCGGTTAGTTCATGAGACATGGCCTCACGCCAGTGAGGTTCAGAAACGGCTTGACTGACACATGTGGGTTCAATGGTATTGGGCATGGGGTGTTTGGTAGCACTGTTCAGTTGTTTGGGTTTAAAAATTTTGTTCATAGACCGAGTGGTCATCTGATGGGGTCGAGAGATTGATGGTTGTGGATGGTGGGAAGTGATTTGTGGTTCAGTTGCAGGTTGAGTAGTGGGTCTAGGTCCTGGGGTATGATTGATACGGTGAATGGAGGGTGGAAGGGTAGGATTTGTAGGTGTGAGGGTGTTACCAGTAGAGGACAAAACCAATTGAGAAGATAAATTAGAGGAAGTAGAGACTGGAGGATTACCTGGAGGTGCAGTGACCATGGCGGGAGCATCAACCGAAGACACCGGTGGCGAAGAAGGCAGGACAGTAACTGGGACCGAATTAGGAACAGTGGAGATAGGTGAGGTAGTGGGTGAAAGGAAAGAGGAAACAGATTCGGTCAATGGTATTTGATCTTCATCAAATAAAACATGGCGTGAAATGTAAACACGTTGAGTGCGTGGATCAAGACACCGATAGGCATTTTGAGTAAGGGAATAGCCTAAAAAAGTGCAGGATCTGGATTTTGGTTCCATCTTGTGTTTGTTGTATGGTTTGGTGAGAGGGTAACACACACACCTAAATTTTCGCAGTTTGAGATAATTGGGCTGTTGACCGAAAAGAACTTGATATGGGGAAATATTTTGAAGTAGTGGTGTTGGTTGACGATTGATAAGGTACGTGGCTGTGTGAAATGCATATGGCCAATATATTAAAGGAAGATTTGCATCATGAAGTAATGTGAGACCAGTTTCCACTAGGTGACGATGACGACGCTCGGAAACACCATTTTGTTGTGGTGTGTGTGGAGCGGTAGTGAAATGACTTATGCCATGAAGGGAGAGAAAAGGTTTTAAACTCATATATTCACCCCCATTATCTGAGTATATGGTTTGGATTTTGCTTTGGAACCGGTTTTCCACGAGATTTTTGAATTGTGGAAAAATTTTTGCAACCCCAGATTTTGTTTCCATAGAGTAAAACCACATGTATTTGGCGTAGTGATCAATGAAAATGAGGTAATACCGAGAGCCATCTAAACCAACACAGTGAGCAGGACCCCAAACATCAGTATAAATGAGATTAAGAGGTGCAGTGCTTGATAGACTAGTGGATCGAAAAGGTTGTTGATGTGCTTTATTAATAGAACATGAAGGACATAGAGTTGACTTTTGAGTGGTTGTGAATGGAAGTGAAAACTGACGAACAACATTGTGAACAATTTTGGAGGAAGGATGACCAAGCCGTTTGTGCCACCCGTCAAGAGAGGTTTTTTCATGCACATTGGCGACCATGGGGAGGAGAGCTGCCGCCAATGTATTCGGGAAGATGTAAACACCATTTTCACATGCACCTTTTGCCAGGATCACCCCCGAGTTCGTGTCCTTCACAGGAAAATGAGACGGGTGAAATTCAATAAAGACATTATTTTGAGCAGTAAAATGGTGCACATATATAAGGTTTTTGGAGATATCTGGAACACAAAGTGTGTTTTTGAGAATGAAATTTTTGTGTTTTGATTTTAAGGTTAAAGATCCTATATGTGAGACAGTCAAACCTGAACCATCACCGAGCATGACTTCATCAGTGCCATCATATTCTGAATGAATTGATAGGTTGTTGAGATCACCACTAATATTATGGGATGCAACAGAGTCCATGAGCCATTTATTGTCTGTGGCATTAGCGGTAGAAGTGCAGTTTGCTGTGACTGCATGAGAATTCAAGCGGGGGCATGTTTTGGCCGTGTGACCAATTTGGTCACAAAATTGACATTTGGGTTGATACCTTTTTTGTGTTGTATGGGGCCGGCCGAATGGCTTATTATTGTACCGGTTTTCTTTGTGGGGACCCTGGTTTCGTGAGAAACCATTGGGTTTTTGATTCTTTTGGAAAGAATTACCAAACGAGTTCTTGCGATTTGTGTAATTCGCCGATGCCACAAGTTGCTGGGTAGCCGATTCCATCCGCCGAAGGTAGCTGTCATGACCAACCAGCAGATCATGAAGTTCTTCAAAATTTAAGGATTTCTCCCTCGCACGAATTGGTGCAGCAATTTCCCTGAAATCAGAACCCAAACCATGAAGAATATAAAGAGTTAGATCATCATCAGAGATGGGATGGTCGATTAGAGCAATTTCATCAGCCAACGCTTTTACTGCGTGGAGATACTCCTGAATCGATCGATTTCCTTTTTGAATCAAGGTAAGATCCTCCTTGAGTTGCATAGCTCTCAGTCGAGATCGACTAGCATACATGTGATTTAGTTTTTTCCATGCCTCATGAGATGTTTTAGTGGTGGCGATGAGGGGAGTAATTGAGGTGGAGGTGGAAGCAAGGATTGCACTGAGAATTAATTTGTCCTGCCGAACCCAATGGGTTCTTTTCAACGCAGATTGGGAAGTGCCATCAGATGAAGGACACACTGAGAGACCAGTGACGTAGTCCAGCAGATCATACCCAATTAGAAGAGCTTCAAATTGGGCACGCCATTGTGGAAAGGTGGAGGGAATTAATTTCTCGTTGATTTGAGCTGTAATGTTGAGAGCAATCAGTGGATTCTCTGTGTGGGAGGTGGGTTGGGTGGTCAGATTTTGAGATAGAGACATGTTGGAAGCAGGGATCGTAGTCTCGTTTGAGTTATGGTGCTCTGATACCATAAAGCAAATTATAACAGAGAGAGATATAGCAGAGTTCTTCAACAGAAATTTTCCACACTTTATTACTGTTGTTGAGCATAGATTTATACACAATGTATGCTGAATATAAGGAGTTACAGATGAATTACAGTAAGTTAAATATAGAATGATTTGCAATTGTTTTCCTATAATGTTGCTGCATTATCTGTCTGGATTAATATACATGATTCTCGGCTAGGAGTCTGGTGGATCTGGTTTTCCATGAGCTGTCCTAATATGGAGGATAGTGATGGGGATGAGTTAGCATTACCGGTTGAGAAGTCCTTGGTTGTGAAGGCGAACACTTCAGGTTCAGGTCAAGGAAGACGAAACTAATCAACAAAGAGAGAACATCTTGCATACGCGTTGTTATGTACAAAGTTGTGTTAATGTTTATAGTACCACCCTTGTTAGTAAACTGAATTTGTGTACTGTTAAGCATGCTAATCCATATAGATTGCAATGGCAGAATGATAGTGGTGAAGTGAAAGTGACTAAACAGGTTTTGGTTCCATTTTTTATTGGGAAATATGTTGATGAAGTTCAGTGCGACGTGGTACCAATGCAAGCAAGTCACATCTTGTTGGGGAGACCATGGCAATATGATAGAAAGGCAATTCATAATGGGGTTAAAAATAGGTATACCATTATAAAAGATGGTAAAACAATCACTCTTGTACCTCTTACACCCAAACAGGCATATGATGATCAAATAAAGCTAAAAAGTGAGCATGAGGCGGTGGGGAGAGTAGACCATCAGATTCGACTAGAACCCAAACCACTACAACCCATTCGGCCACCCATCCAAACATAAACAAATATTTGACCAACACTCCAAACAAATCAGACCATTCGACCACTACTCAAAAACACCCAAATCTGGCCGAGAGTGGAGGTAAGACAAGAGGAGTGAAGAAAGTCAGGAAGGATGATGAGAATTGTGTGGAAAAGCTAAAGAAACAACCCAATTTTTATGCTAGAGAGGGTGAGGTCACATCTGTATTTTTAACTAACAAGCCAATGATTTTACTTGTGTACAAAAAGGCTTACTTTAATACTAATGATCTTGATTATATTGTGCCTAGTGTTGCTATTTCTTTGTTACAGGAGTTTGAAGATGTGTTCCCCGACGATACTCGTAGCGGATTACCATCATTGAGGGGGATAGAGCATCAGATTGATTTAGTACCGAGAGCTTCAATTCCTAACGGACCAACCTATAGAAGCAATCTCGAGGAGACAAAGGAGCTTCAAAGGCAAGTTGATGAGCTGATGGAAAAGGGATACATTCGTGAGAGTATGAGCCCGTGTGTTGTACCCATGCTACTTATGTCTAAGAAGGATGGAACATGGAGGATGTGTGTTAATTGCCGAGCCATCAACAACATAATTATAAATTATAGACACCCCATTCCTAGGCTTGATGACATGTTAGATGAGTTACATGGATCCTGTATTTTCTCTAAAATTGACTTGAAAAATGGGTACGATCAAATTAGGATGAAAGAAGGTGATGAGTGGAAAGCAACATTTAAGACGAAGCATGGTTAGTAATGCTATTTGGACTTACAAATGCACCTAGTACGTTTATGTGTTTAATGAATCATGTGTTGCGTGCATTCATAGGTAAGTTTATGGTTATGTATTTTGATGACATTCTGATCTATTGCAAGAACTTAACTGTGCATCTTGATCATTTGCGTAATGTACTTAGTGTGTTGCGTAGTGAGAAATTGTATGCTAATCTTAAAAAGTGTGCCTTTAACATGGAGAAAATTGTGTTTCTTGGCTATGTTGTAACTGCACAGGGTATCGAGATGGATGAGGAGAAAGTTAAGGCCATCCGGGGTTGGCCTACACCCAAATTGATAAGTGAGGTAAGGAGTTTTCATGGGTTAGCTAGATTTACAAGCATTTTGTGAAAGATTTCAGTACAATTGTTGCACCCTTAAATAAAGTTGTTAAAAAGTCAGTTGGGTTTAAATGAGAGGAGGAACAAGAATTAGCTTTTGTTCTTTTGAAAGAGAAATTATGTTCTGCACTTGTTTTGGCTTTACCTGACTTTGCAAAAGCCTTTGAAATAGAATGTGATGCGTTTGGAATGGGAATAGGTGTTGTTTTGATGCAGGATCGGAGACCTTTTTTTTGTAGTAAGTTGACGAATGAAATAAAAGAAGAAGATACAAAGATTATAAGGGGCATATCCCAGATTTACAATGGGATCAGAAATGTAAAACAACAAATGGCTACAGCGTAGCCACAAAACAGAAAACTGAGACCTAACTAAACTTGTTAAGGACACCAATACAACCAGCTATATATCAAATTAAGAGTCTATGCTATTGACCCTCAAAAGTCTTTTGATCCTTATGTTTTCATCTGTTTGTAGAACGTTACTCATAAAATCAATCTTATCTCGAATGATACATTCGATTTGATCAAAGACCAAATTCGAAGTTCTAGACAAACCTGCAAAGATCCTTGCATTCCATTCTTGCCAGATATAATACACTGTAGCTGCAAAACCCAGTTTACGAGAAAAATTTACAAAACTTTTGCCATGCCAAGTGACAGTGGCCCATCGAATCCATTCATCCCAGCCTTTTGTAATTCTTGGAATGTCGCATCTGTCACAAACATCCCACCATAATGCTTTAGTATAAGAGCATTCAAAGAACAAGTGGTTGTGATCTTCATTGTTGCGGAGACATAGAGAGCACCTATTGGGACCATGTATACCAAACCGATGAAGTCTATCCTGAGTTGTGAGTTTCTGTTGGACAGCCACCCATAGAAGAAACAAATGTTTTGGAACAGCATTCTTGAACCACATAATGTCATGCCATTCAACCATCTGATTATGAATTCTTAGTTGCGCTCCCAAGCTACTTTGATCGAGAATCTCTGATTTGGCGAATCCAACCAAACAATCTCATCCTTTTGACCTTTAGGAGTAGAATTGGAAGGAATAGCTTCTATAATGGGGTGCCAGCCAATAACTTGAGTGGTAGGAATTCTCCATTCTAAGTTATTAATCAGCACATCCACCCTCGTGTTATTTGCTATACCTGAATCATAGATGAATCTTTCACCGTAAGTATTTGCGAGCGGGTTGTGGGGATGCCAATTGTCAAACCATAGAGAGGTAGTCATGCCATCTCCTATGATGTACTTCATCTTCAGCCATGCTAAGGATCAGAGCTTTAGAATCTTTCCCCAAGCCCAAGAGCAATTTTCTGGCGCCTTGATTGTCCAGAAATTCCTACCTCACAATAGATTGGATCTGATCCAAGTAGACCAGATTGAGCCATTTGAGTCATGGCGCAGGTTCCAAATGTGTTTCAACAAAGCAATCTTGTTCTAATCTGTTATCCTTTTTATTCCTAGCCCCCCCCTCCTTTTTTGGAAGACATACTTGATCCCAAGTCACTTTAGCCCTAGTAGTTCTCATATTTGAACCTGACCAAAGAAAGGATCTCATAATTTGCTCAACATTTTTTATTACTTGCCCCGGTAATAGTAAGAGAGATGCCCAGTAGACCTGGATGGAGAATAAAACTGAATTAATCAGTTGTACTCATCCTGCGTACGAGAGTGTTCTACAAGTCCAATGTCGAACTTTAGAGGTGATTCGATCCATGAGGGCCTTACAATAAACAACCTTTAGTCTGGACGAGATAAGAGACACTCCCAAATATTTCATAGGAAGCTCCCCCTCTCTAAACCCAAGAATAGGGATAATCTATTCCCTCTCAGCACTTAACAGACCACTCAAGAAGATGTCACTTTTGTTTGGATTTGGATATAGACCTAATAGATCTTGAAACTCTATGAGCACATTTCTGATCATATGAATTGAGTTTACATCCCCTTTGCTGAAAATCATCAAGTTGTTTGCAAAACAAAGATGAGAAATTTTGTCCTTCTTGCATCTCCAGTGGAACTTGAAGATTTGATTGGCACTCATCTTGCAGAACAGACCCGAAAGGATTTCCATACATAGGACAAACAAATATGGAGATATTGGATCACCTTGTCTCAGCCCTCTCCCCCCTTGAAAGTAACCTGCAAGTTCACCATTGACGTTGATAGAGAATTGACATGATGTAACACAAACCATGATCCAATCAATGACTATTTTAGGGAATCCCATTTTTATTAGCGTAGCATCAATGAAATCCCATCGACCGAGTCATAAGCCTTCATCAGATCTACTTTCATAGCACAACGAGCAGGTCCGGTAGATTTATGATAGCCTTTCATTAGTTCCTAAGACAAAAGAATGTTGTCGCTGAATCTCCATCCAGAGATAAAAGCAGTCTGATACGGACCAGGATCGGAGACCTATTGTGTATTTCAGTGAGAAGTTAAGTGGAGCGACCTTGAACTATCCCACTTACCACAAAGAGATGTATTGATAAGAGCACTTGAAACATGACAGCATTACTTGTGGCCAAAAGAGTTTGTAATCCATTCGGATCATGAATCCTTGAAACATCTGAAAGGACAAGGTAAGTTGAATAATAGACATGCAAAATGAGTTGAATTCTTTGAAACTTTTCCTTACGTAATCACGTATAAGCAAGGCAAAGAGAACTTCGTAGCTGATGCACTTAGGCGCATGTATGTTCTTTTACACACCATGAATACTATATTGCTAGGCTTTGAATATGTGATGGAATTGTATGATAATGATTCTGACTTTGCCGAGATTTATAATGTATGTGGACATTCGGCTTTTGGTAAGTTTTATTTGATGGATGATTATTTGTTCAAAGAGAATAGATTGTGTGTTCCTGCTAGTTCTTTACGTGAATTGCTTGTTCGTGAAGCCCATGGGGGTGGTTTAATGGGTCACTTTAGGGTTGCGAAAACCTTGGATGTATTGCATGAGCATTTCTTTTGGCTAAAGATGAAAAGAGATGTGCAACGAATTTGTGAACAGTGCATTGCTTGTAGAAAGGCAAAATCTAGAGTACAACCGAATGGACTATATACACCATTATCTCTATGGACTTTGTTTTAGGTTTACCTAAGGTTTAAGAAAGGTAAAGACTCTATTTTTATTGTGGCTGATAGGTTTTCTAAAATGGTGCATTTCATTGCATGCCATAAAACAGATGATGCATATCATTTTGCAGACTTGTTCTTTAGGGAGATTGTACGTTTGCATGGCAATCACAAGAGTATAGTTTCAGATCGTGATATTAAGTTACTTAGCTACTTTTGGAAGACCTTATGGGGAAAATTGGGAACTAAACTCTTATTTTCGACAACATGCCATCCTCAAATAGATGGACAAACTCCTATCAAACCTATTTCGGCTTTCCGGGATCAGATCTCAATCTTGATTGTGGGTTGCGTGACCACATGATCACGAGGTTCATATTAGGAAATAATTTGTTTTAGTAGTATATCATCTAGACAACCTCTTTTTTTATTCTTTCAAAAGATTGTAAAATCAAGCGTAAATTGGTTAGCAAGTTCAAAAGAAAGAAGATTTAAATAAATTAAAAAAAATAGATAGGTTATGAACTAAATAAATGATAAAATACCCAAAATGATGAATCTCATTTTTTTAGTGACAATAAAGAGATCATAAAAAGCTAAATTAAGAAACAATTAGGTGAAGATCACCAAGAAGATAGAATACAACCAATGAGAACCTAATTATAAACAATAAGGAATAAAATGTTATAGAATAACAACCTATTAACGATGTATAAAAATTGATTATATTATATATAAACCTATCTTAATTGCACCAAGAACATCTTTGAACATTACATTATTAGCATATTCACATGGATTCCTTTCATTATCACGTGTAATAAACATGAAATGTTCTTTCGATGTAGCTCTTAAAAGGGCAATATAAATTTGTCCATGTGTAAATTTAGGAAGATAAATCTCCATTTTTGTTAATAAACTAAACTTGACTTTTTTTTTAATAATTATTGCATAGCATGACGAACATGAAACTGTTGTCATTTGATTTAAATGGCCATTTGCTCTCATTAATGAGAAAATATAATTCTAGGAATTAAAACAATGTTTCCAATGTTGGAACTTGTTAGTATCTTTGCTTAAATAATTTTCTATGCAAGATGTGTCATAATAAGTCCTGTTCCATTGTATAATGTTATTAATGGACCAAGATTTCATAACACCATGATTGGTGTCCTTAAATTCAAAGAATTTGTGCAAGGGATCACCATTTAACTCTAGCTAATTCAGAAACTCAACAAGGTATAATAAATTAAGATTATTATTGTTTGAAGAAGAGTTGCAAATTTAATCATTGCTCACATAATCATGTCTTGCACCATTAAGTTTATTGAGGATGAATTAATTTATATCAATGACAATTTAATTTTTTAGGTTGACAATTGCTGATGAGAATCAACAAGCATACTAAAGGATCCATTAGAGGTGATAAGTAGGGCAATTACAAAGTCAAAGGCCAAGAAGATTAAAGAGGTATTCAAATGGCTAATTCAAGATATTTAGGTCAAGTTAAGCATCAAGATTATAACAAGAGCTAATCATGATTAATTAATGTAATCCATGAAAAGGAAGGAGCTAGTTTTTAGGCTTGATGCATGTGGATTGGACTTATTTTCCTAATGTGCATTTTTATGCTAATATGAATAACTTTTGATATGATAGTTGAGTCTTAGTCTTGTTGAAAATTTTCTAAAAGATTCTAAAGGTTTTTTTTCTTATAAGAATAAAATTTTGTAGTGATCAGACATCGGGAAAGATTTACAGTAAATTCCAGAAGTTATTATTTGAGATTTGCATATTTTCCTAGTTGATTTAGGGTTCCTTTTCCTTTTCTGTTTAGAAATCTTTTGTTATTTTTTTAGCCTTGTTTAGGATATTTTACGTACTAAAAGTAGAGTTATTTAGCTTATATTTTTGTTTTTTAGGTGTTTTGATTTCACAAATAATATTATATGTACAAGGTTGATCATACTCTTGGTTTTTCATTGCACTCTCCTGAACTTATCAAAGATTACTTCTTTGTGGCGTTCATCTTTATAATTCTAGTTCTTAATTCCTTATAATCAACATGTTAGGATTTTCATCTAATAAAAATGTTTTTTTTTTGTTCGGGTAATCACTAGGTTAGGTTCTTTTCAACTTCATTTTAGATTTCTTAGGTTGTGTTCAATCTTGAATGTGGATTCTAGGATTCTTACCTTCTAAATCTGCATCAGCTGATATCAAAACTAGGCTCTAAAATTAGGTTTTATCAATCTATCCTTAAATTTTTATGTATCTTTGTTCTTGTTTAATTTCAAAAATCTATTTATTTATTCTTGTTTATCAAATCTTGAATTGTGGTAAAAATTAAAAAAAAAAAAATAGGCAAAGTTTATGTTAAAATAAGTTACTGCCAAAAAAAAATTAAAAAATGAAATGAAAAGAAAGAAATTGTAAATTTAGTTTCTGTCACAAATTAAAATTACAAAAGGATTGATTTTTGTTTCATCTATGGATATTCATTTGTTTAATATTGATTTTAGGTTATTTGAGTCTACATTGGTTTTGGTTTTGTTGAGTCGTTCTTGAACTTCATTTTTATCTTTATATTTGTTTTTGTTTTCATGATTGTCTTTTTTTTATATATATGTTGGCTAGACATTATGAATTGAGATTTTTTTATTGTTTTTCAGTTTCTTAAAGAATTAAAGAGTCAAGCAAGAGAGATAAAAGATAAAAAGGTGAGACTATTATCATAAAAAGCTAAATTTTGAGTGAAACACAAGTGCAGTGACATATTTTTTAAGTGTAAACACATAAAGGAGTGTGTGAGGAGTTTTCTTTATTTACTAACAAAAATTTCAGATTTAATGATTTCTTCCAAAGGCTTGTCATCACCTAAAGAGGAGAAGGAGAACTCTTTTGTTGTTTTACACGCTATGTAACAATAGTTTGAGAGGATGATGTGATTTTTGTTGAGGTGAAGGATTAAATTGATAGACAAGAGGTCGTGATTTCTAGTTTGTAAGAGGTGTCATCCTAAAGGGTTTCCGAATACTAGAAGATTGGAAAAAACATGCTACCTCACCTATAGATGAATTTGTTGATGGGAATGAGGATGGTTATGCTGATGATTTTGAACATGCTTCATTTTGCCAAGGGAGTAGATTTTGACAACAAGAAAATCTCGATGATGAGAGATTTTGACAGTATGAAGATTATGTTCATAGAAGAGTTATGAGAGATATTAGGTTTCGTGATGGGTTGGATACAAAATCTTAGGAGTATTAAGATTAAGATGTTTTCTTTCCAAGGAAGGAATGACCCAGATACTTACTTCGAATGGGAGAAGAAACTAGAGTTGATCTTCGATTATCATAACTATTCGAAGGACAAAAAGGTAGAATTAGTTGTGATTTAATTTACCGATTATGTTATTATTTTATGAGATGAACTCTTTTTTTAAGTAGCATTTGACACATGTGATGAGATTAAGACAATCATGAGAAATTTTTTTTGTTGATAATCAATAATATTGGGATTTGTATCACAAATTACAAAGTTTAACTTTAGGTTTTAAAAGCGTTGAGGACTACCATAAAACGAAGGAGATAACTATGATTCAAACTAATGCAGTGGAGGATAAAAAAGCTATCATTGCTAGATTATTTAATGGTTTGAACAATTAGATAATAAATATTATGATGTTTAATACATTCATATTATTCTATCCTTTTAGTACCTTATTCTTAGTCTTTTATACATGCTATATCTTACAATAGTTTACTTAACTTAATTTGTGCTTAACAATGTTATGGAAACACAAAGTAAAAAAGAAACTAAATGAAGTATTTTTGATGCGAACCTCGTGATCACATGGTCACGCAACCCACACGCAAAGACACCAATTCTTGGAAAGCCAAGTAAATCAGGTTTGATAGGAGTGTGACACAAAGATAACTTGTACCTAGGCACCAGCACTATTGGAAACGGAGACCCCCACCCAACGAATATTGATTCGCGAACGAGAAGTATAAGGATGACGCCACGA
>Ga0307511_10006282_pt1 | contig 11985 bp, 11 predicted proteins | sample 13_EM_MG_FD_200266 | JGI IMG/M metagenome (GOLD analysis project Ga0307511, IMG submission 200266) | Populus trichocarpa ectomycorrhiza microbial communities from riparian zone in the Pacific Northwest, United States - 13_EM | ecosystem: Host-associated > Plants > Roots > Unclassified | place...
AATGCCATCGAAAGTGGTAGGTCCAAAAGCCGTCCATCTTGAAGAGCTTTGGCCATCACCCGTCCAACCAGCCGGAAATACTCAATGGTCTTATATATTTGGCTCCCCTCAGAAGCACTAGCAGTTGGTGGCCAAGGACGAGGGAATAAACCAAGTGGAGTCTGGACAAGATCTGCAGCAACAGCAGTACCAGATTCATTATTGGATTTTCCATTTTTGTCATCATCTCCATCAATTTCCATTGAAGGTTTCTCTGCTGCTGAATTTGACCTCCACATTCCAAGAGTGACTTTCTGAAGATCGTGACTCAAAAGCGTGTAGAACTCTAAGGTAGGACCCAACCCTGTGCCAACCTCACCAAAATATTCTACTTCAAGCACAGCCTTCTGGCTAGAATACATCTCCATTACTTTTGCAGCAGAATCCAAAATACGGTTTCGGGACACACGAACTTTCTGGCGTTGTAATCTTCCAACCCTCACCTCTCTTTCATTCGCTGATCCATGACCATCAGCCCCCTGCTGCTGCTGAAGACGATACAAAGCACGGGATAATCCAAAAGCAGTTGAATAGAAGTATTGTCGCCGGGTCTCAAAAGGGAACAGGAATGGGCATGCTTTTGTTAATTGATAACACCATGACGGAAGGCTCCCACTGCACAGAGCAAGGGCATCTTGAATTTGTCGAGCTAATTTAGGTGTGAGCTTGCTATTTATGAATTCTTCAGCAGGAACCCTGACACCAGTAGCAGTCATCAACTCATCCAAGCTTGAGATTTTCCCCTCAGAAAAGTTGTCAGAAACTAGCTGAACTCTCAGACGAGGAGCAAGCTGGTTCAAACCCTCAAGTATACGTAGTAGAGCCAATATATTATAAGTAGGATTAGATTTTTCCAAATCACAAGGAAGGTCCGCTTGCAAGATGCTATCTAAAAGTGACATGCGGTGCACTTGGGTATCTGAGTTTGAATTGGAAGAGCCACCTTTGATAGACTTTGATGCACTAGAACTTGGGCCCCCAACAGAAGCCCTATCAGCTTGGCCATCTGCCCTTTGATATGTAAGGGTATATATATCACTCCAAAGCCTACTCCCATCGCTGGAGATAAAATCCCTGCCACCGTACCTGTCTTCATCATCCTCTTCCAGAACAAGTTGTCGCTGGATGGCCTGATAGATTGTCAAATGCCTATTTAGTTGCTTCCCACCAGCAGTAAAGATTAACTTTGGAGGGTCACTAGAGCTACCAAACAAGGGACGTCCTTGTCGATCTCTTCCTCCCCTGATGCCTCTGCCATTAGCAGATCCAAGCCCAGCCATGGCAGCGGCGGCAAATGACATAGCTCCCCTAGATCCATAAGAACTACCACTCCTAAAATCAGTGGAATCCGAGCCCCTAACAGCAACAGCCCTGCTACTAGAACCAGAAGCAGGATTACTTTGGCTGTCACTTGCTGGTGGTGCAACATTGCTATCCTCTGATGCAGCACCCAGTTTCACATCATGTACCTTTTCAGGCATGCAAACAGGAAGAGAATCATCTCTTAACACCTGGGGGAGAGAGATATTAATGAAACTCGTAAGTGGTGAAACTTTACTACGGGCCTTATTGCAATTTAACTCTCCGTCAAGAACCAAAACAATAAATTAAGGTTGTTAAACAGCAAACGACAGATTGAGTTTGCAAAAAGCAGTATTTGAGGCAAAAAAAACTGATTTCCAGTAGTTCTGTAGCCTTTGTAACTCCAGGTTTTGAAAACTCAAAAATACATTTTTCATTGCTTTTCCAAGACCATGGTTATGAAAGCTAAATCCAAAAAGAGCAGTAATCAGACAAACGCTAAGCATACAGAAGGAATTTATAATATATAAACTATGTAATTAACAAAAGAGAGAAAGCAATCAGAGCACATACATCTTCATGGTCATCATCATCATCATCATCATCATCAGAGATGTCATCATCTTCAATCACCAATGCATCATCGATCTCAACAGGAGATATATCCAATTCCTCATCCTACAAAAAACATTCAAAGAGTTAATTCAAAAGCAACACTTTCAAGATACTAAATATATGAGGTGTCTTGTATGGACTAGTTTCAATTGATTAGCGGGTTAAGAAATGAGCTGCATTCAAATAAGTCCAGTTTTCTTCAGAAAAGGCTACCATAGACTTCTCGCAAGACTTGATTGATGTGAACTGCAATCCACATACAAATGCAGAGAGTTCCATACCGAGGAATGACCCTCTAAAGACTCCTAAAGTCCTATACTTTCATTACCAGAACTTATGAAAAAGTTTAACTGATTTTAAACTAGTTTTAGTTACTTGGGAGGTTCATTGAACTAGTTTATTCAGCTAAGATTAGTAAATATTAGATAGCAGTGCAACAAAGCTGGCTGACATCCTCACAGAAATAGAATTTTAAAATTCTAACGGTTTTGATATTGTGAGTTAAGACTTGCGAACAATTTAATCATGGTATCCTTGAACTACACCATACCTCGGAACTAGAATCCCCATGCACTGGTTTCATTTGTGCATCTTTATCAATGGCTGCTCTTCTACGAGCAGCATTTCTAGTTTGAGGTCCTTTCGTCTCCTCCAGGGGTGGTTTCAAAACAGCTTTGCCCTTTCCCTTTGATGTGCTTGTGCTTGTGCTTTTCTCTGGTATCGGTTCCTTTCTAGCTGAATCTCCTATATTAACAGATGATCTGGATCTTGAAGAATGACGACGAGTAGCAGAAGCAGGGATAGAGGTAGATGGAGATGATGCACCAGCTCCAGGCTGTGCAGTCCCAGATTCAGAGTTTCCTGCAGATGCTGAAGCCTTGTGACCAGTTTCACTTCGCTGCACTCGCGGCCAAAGAAATTCTTCTACAGCAGCTAAACTTGCTAATGGATCAATAAGTACAACATTGGAAGAGTAATCACGGAGAGCCTTTTCCCCTTGGGCCCGACAGAGACGCAACTTAAAAGGTTGAGATAGTGCACTTAATCCAGAAGACAGGCGTGCACCTCCACTAGATGACCTAGAAGAATGGCTCAGAACAACAGGAAAACGCTCCAAGGATGACAAAGCATTTTGAAGCTTCTGAACTAAGACTGCCATGGGTGCCGCACCCCCTTCATCAATGCTGGAAGGAAGGGCCAGAATAGCAAATGACTTAAATCTTCTAAGTGCTTGTTGCCGAAGCTTTGGCAGGTTAGCTTCTGAAATTTTCTCCTTGGTAGAATAGCCACAAGAAAAAAAATTCAGCAAGGTTGCCACAACACCACTGCCAATAAACTCAAAAGTGGATACACCATCCCCTTTGCCAAGCTCTGCTAGCATCTCGGATATCACCCCAATCAAGTACTCTTCCTTATTTGTGGAGCTGTCAATAAGACGGGATGCAGAAGCCTTTGATTTTCCCTTTGCTTTAGTCTTTTGGTCATCAACACCAGCATTCAACTTTGTGCAGAGATTCTTCAAGTGTAAAAGGTCATCAGTAACCCCGTCTTCAGCAGCCCCGGGATCTGAGGGGAAGTACTTATCTCTGAAAGCTTTAGCACATGCACTGACTGCCATTCGCAAATTTGAATTGACCATTGGGATTTCTATAGAACTTGGAGGTGAGCCAGCATTTGCAGAAATAGGATTTTTGGATTCTTCAGATGAATTTGCTTCAGGATTTGAGCTCCCACTGCGACGTTTGTAACGCCTGGAACGTGACGAAGTTCCAGGAACAGACTCATTATCCTTTTCAGCAGAAGAACCATGGGTAGGAGCAGTATTTGGGTTTCCAGCTAAGATAAGTTGATCTACAGCATAAACCACACCTTCTCTGACAAAAATCTTGGAGAAAGTCCCAGGAAGTTTTTCCATAAGAATCTCGGCTACTTGAAGGGCAGGAACCAAGACATGTGGATCTTTCCATGCTAACACCCCAGCTAGGAAACTAGAGGAACAAATAACACGGATAAATACTCATATGACTAGACGTTACAAGTGTATATCAAAAGAACAAGCATGGATTAAAGTTGCTTTACCTTGATATGTTTGTCATGCTAAGTAGAGACTGAATCATCTCTGCATTGCTGAAGTGCATCAACTTCCCAATAACTGAGAGACACTTGTGGCGAACAGGACTGTTGACACTGGAACCATAAATCTGCTTATCAAAGCAGATGATGCCATTATTATCAACTTCAGTGAACAAAAAAACAGAATCTTGCAGTTTAGACACTGCAAAGTCCACTTAAAAACTGACCTGTATCAGAACAGGAAGAAGGTCCATTCCAAATTGCTGCAGAAGTTCTGGTTGATCATTTAATAATTTCTCACGAGCTGAGACCTCAGGAACATTTCCATTGATGTCATCTTGTTTCCCAGAACTACTGGAAGGACACTTCTTCACAACAGATCCTTTGACCAACATACTAGAGCTGGTTGGGAGAGAGATAGTTCCTTGTGGAAGCGGAGGAAGAAGCTCATTTGCCAGATTGACAATCTCAAAAATCTATAACACAGAGTGAAAGAAAATTTTACAACTCATCAAATGAAGCTGCAACTTGGTTCTGAGACTGTTAAATAGGCGATTAAATACTTAAACATATATTTTCAAACCCTAAGAGAACTACAATATGAAAAGAATGTAATAGCACCACAGGACAGAATAAGAAGAACAAGTAGGTACCTGATCTGCAGGTCGACTTAGAGCAGGAGGAACAGGGGAGTTAGCAGAAACCCCAGAACCTGATAGTATCTCTTTAAGAATGCCACTGACACCAAGAAGAAGTAATGTTTTGGCTCCTAAAGGAGACCCACTTGCACAAGTGGATAGCAGTCGAATTAAACCCTGAATGCCTTGCGTCAGAAAAACAGCCTCCAAATACATGACGCGAAATTAAATGGGCAACGTAAGAAATTCTTTTACCGTATATGTTGGAGTGCTGAGAGAAGCCTGTCCACCGCCGGAACTGCTAGTGGAAATGAGAGAGGCAGCTTGCGTGACAAGTCCATGATTACACAGTTCATCTAATTTGTCTGGAGATGAGGCAAAGGCTTCAGCAATCCTTGTCAAACAAACTGAAGCGTGCTCTAAAACCTACAAACATTGCAAATTGCATTGGATGCAGAAGAAAGTAGAAGGTGGTGAATTAGCTGCAACTTTGATATAAAACAGTAAGACTACCTTGGCATCATGGTACTGAAGAAGGTTGGTCAACAGAGGAACTGCTTCCATCACAAAGTCAGCTGCATCTGAAGGAAGTTTCTTGCACATATTTGCAGCAGTAGATAATGCTACTCGCTGAAAACATAACAATGATCAAAAAGCCTCGATAAGAATGCGAACTAGTCCACAATGTTATAGCATCTCAACATGCCTATAGTTAACTAAAACAGATAATAGCAAATTGAATACCTGAACTCCAGTAGAAAAAAAATCAAGATAAGAAAGCACTGCCATAAGAGCACCGGCACGCAGACATGCAGTTGGGTGCTCTTGAGATATCTTCTTTAGAGCTTGCAGAGACTGCAACATTACAACAGAAGTAGCAGTAAATTTCACTAATAAACCAGCAAAAACCAGCTGATTGCAGTCCATCTGAATAGCGTCACAATGCATACAGAAAGAATGCAACTTTACTACTCACTAAAAGCATGGTACAGGTGTAGCTAACCAAACATAAAATCCCAAATGATTTAATCCATTTAATACACTCATAAGCCATAAAATGCTGTATGCTATATACGGGGAAAAAAACTTACCATTAATCCTAAATAATCAGCCCATTTAATGCATTCATGGCCAATCCATTTACTAACAGGTATAAGAAAAATAAAACTGGGGCATTGAAAAACTAACCTGTTCAGCAAGGTCCATGTACTCAATAGTAATCAACCTTGCAACAAAACACGAAACAGCGCCATAATGAACAACAGCAGCACAAGACGAAGGCAAGACATCACACAAATGCGTAATCGCCCTTGCAGCAAGCAACATAATATCAGGATTACTCTCATTATTCAACAACCCAACAAGAACCGGAACAAAGGAATCCACAGAAAAAGTACTCAGACTCTCTTCAGTCCCGATAGAAAGCATTTCACAAAGCTGCGTTAAAGCTTCCACTTGCTTCCCTTCTTCTCCATCCGCCCTTAACCCAGACAAAATCTTCTTCAATCTCCCTGATTGATGCGAGCTTGAACCTGAACCCATCACTGGAGAAGGCAGTAAATCATCAAGACCGGCACCCAACTTTCTCAACAAACCCTGTAAAGCACTACTAGCTGAAGTCAAATTCTGATGGAAAGCAGCAATTCCACCGCCTTCGCTGTCATCATCATCGTCGTCATCGACATTAGGGTTATTGTTGTCATTTCCAGAATCCAAATTATTAGTGATTTCCCTATTTTCACGCGAAACCCTAACTTCATGTTCTTTCTCTTTGCCTTTCTCCGATTCACTATTGCTATTATTGTTCCTATTCCGACGCGAGCGAGAAGAAGAAGACGATTCAACAGGTGTAGAGTCCATGGGGAGAGGGTGAGCACGTGTGGAGCGAGAGCGGGTAGCGGTGGCGGTTGTTGTCGTTGCTGTTGCGGTGGCAGCGTTGGTGCGGGATCGTTTGTTGGAGCGAGTAGTGGTACCGGTGGTGTTGGTGGCGGCAGATGAGGAGGCCTCCGCCCGTTTCCGGCTACGAGTTTCCATACAAGAACTAAACCTCCAGAATTACATCCGTCATCGCGCAATCACGCGCCACCGGATCGCGTAGTAATGATAAGAACTGGATGCATCAGATTGAGGGAATTTGGGAAATTTTGATCGAGACAGACAGACAGACAGACACAGAGAGAGGGGGGGGAGTATTGGAGGTGGAGAGAAACCCTAAAAACAGAATGAATAAAGAGGAGAGGAGAGGAAGAGTGAGGTAGACGACTTTTTATATGTGTTTGTTGGAAAATGATTAAAAAAAATCAAAATAAACTATGCTGTAGAGGGATTATATTTGTTCTATCGTGTGTTCCTTTGCTTCCTGCGTTTATCGTTGTGCAAGTAATATTTTGGGACCAACATTTCTATATGACTAAGCTCTTATATTCGAGATTAACTTTCATGAAATCAATGAAAAACAATCTCTTTTTATTTTCATCAAATACAAGTCTCAATCTTTCTTGGAATACAGGGTTACGTTGTTTTTTTATAAACAATTTTCATTGAATAAAATATATTGTCTGATAAAATATATTACAATGAAAATAATTTTAGTTAACAGATCATATATGTGTATTGAAAATTGAAAATGTAATAAATTATGTGTGTGGTGTTAATTTGGGGCATGAAGATCTATTGGATCGTAAATATTTTATGTGTTTTATTATTAATATAGATATTCGGGTCAGTTTATACGTATCTCGATTAATTTTATGGGCTTAAAGTCAAGGATTATATAAACCTTATATTTTTTTTTTTTTAGTTTTTTAGTTTAACATGGGTGTCCGGGTCAGCTTGTGCGCACCTCGACTAATCCCACGGGCCCTGAAGTTAACGACCATGTAAGCCTCTAGTGGCCATCATATGAGCAACCACAGGGCTCGAACCTGAGACCATAGAGGGAGCAAACCTCTTAGTTTCAAGTTTTTACCACTAGGCCACCACCTAGATGGTTATATTTTTAATTTGTTTAGTCATTGTTTAGCTGGACAAATCATGTTTTAATATACGAACATACATGTAAAAAAAATTCAAATTCAAAATTCCAATAAATTGAAAGTAATATTGTCGGCGGTGTAATTCAATTCCTTAAACCAAAAATTCATGTACTTGTTCTTGGCACTATTTTTGTTTTTTTTTTTGGTTTTATTTGCAATGGATACTTTTTCGCTGGTATCACACGCTAATGGTTTTGGTTGGTGAGAGTGGCCAGGCAAAACGAGGGGATTTACAAATGGGCAGGCAACGGCCCTTCTTCTTCTCTTTTGGGAATGTCAGTGCTGTAATATTTGTTTTTATATTTTTTTAATATATTTAAAATGATATTTTTTATTTTAAAAAAATTAATTTTGATATTAATATATTAAAATAATTTAAAAATATTAATTTAAAATAAAAAAACAAACGTCCTAATTTATTTGATCTGCATTGTAACACCTGATTTTGGGGTGGGCCGATGTGTTGTCTGGAGCCGCTGGCTCGTTCTTGGAAGCATTGCTATGTACAGGGACCAGGCTCTTGAATTGCTTAAAGATGAGCCTCCTTCTATGAAGCCCATTTCATGATTCAATGCAGGGTATGGCCTGGCCCACAATTTGTCCGTCAGGCAAATAAGTTGGTCTCGCCGTCTTGGTAAAGTTTGTGGTCTCGAGGCTAGTTTGCTTCGAGTCCAGAGGGTGGTAGAGTGGTTTAGCTTTGGTGGAAGAAGGAGAGATTCAGAGTTAGACTGGTTCCTCTGGACTTGCTTGGTGACTTCGGTGATCATGTAATTAAATTTCAATAAATTAATTCGGTATATTTAATGTAGAGAAAAGGCACCAACACCACCAATAACAATTACTACAAGAAATGAAAGCATCCAAGTAGGTGGTTAGTGATAAAAACTTAGAACTAAAAGGTTTGCTCTTCCTATAATCTCATGATCGAGCTATGTGGTTGTTAATATGATAGTTACTGGAGACTTATATGGTCGTTAACTTCAGGACCCAGGGAATTAGTCGAGGTATACACAAGCTGGCCCAGACATCCACGTTAATAAAAAAAAACTACAAGTAATGAGATACATGTAGCACATAGAAAAAATGTATATAATTGCGAATAAAATTGAAGGAACCAGAAAAATATTCAAAGACCCTAGTCTTGAAAAGTAGCATGGAAAATGAATATAAAATCAATGTTATAAGGAGTGTCAAAAACAAAACAAAATATCACTTTGAAAAAAAAATCTAAATATCAACACAAAAATAAACACCTTGACAACACATTAAAAAAAAATAACAAAATCTTGCTTCACAGGAAAAAAATCATACACTTGCAGAAAAAAACTACACAACATTAAACTATTTCAAAAACTATTAGATGATTATGTTGCATAAATATTCAAGAAATTACTGGAAAAAATACTAGGGTATTGCAAAAACAACTCCGGAAAAGTGACATCTCGAACCTAGATAATATACGAAATCACAATATTTCTTTTGTAATTGCAGGTATTTTAAAGATAATAAATATTACTCTACATGGTTACTTCCTGCAATTACTACTTTAAACAGCAATTATATGACAATCGTAAACAAATTTATCTAAACTATGTTAGAAAAATTCATGCTCGACCTGTAATAAAACTTTGTATTAAAAAAAAAGGTGAGACCACCTATACGAACAATAAAGTCAGACCCAAAACTATTGTATCCGGGTCAGCCGTCATACTCGAGGATATTGGATCCAATTATAAGACACTTAAAATTATGCTCGGCCGTCACACTCGAGGATATTGGATCTAGCTTCGCATCCAATTATAAGACACTTAAAATTATGCTTTATATTTTTTTATTTAAAATAAAAATTATTATTAACTCACTTCATAGCACATATCAATATACTAATATCTTTTAGTTTCAGAAGAAAAATCAACCACCCAACTTAAAATGTCATAGTAGACTAGATAAGGAGATGGTTAATTGGATTTGATAAGTAAAGAAGTGTTTGTTATTGGGCACAACTTTTTTAAAAATAATTTTTGATATAGTGATATTATAAATAAAAAATATATATTGTTTTTATATATTTTTTTTTTTTATAAAAGCACTATACATTGTATTACCAAGTATGCTTGGTAGTGTTTGTTCTGGGATTGAATTTATTTTTTAAATTTTTATTGACTGAAAAAATATTAAATTTATATTTTAAAAATGTTTTTTGATTATTTGAATGTGTTGGTGTTAAAAAAATATTGTATTGCATTTTCAATTCAAAAACATGATACACCATAGTACTAGTTATGTAATTGCGTTTCATTGAAAATTAAATATTTTTAATTTTATAAAAAAATGCTTTATATACAGATTTTTTCAATGTAATTTTATAATTTAAAAAATTTAACAAAACAAAAAATTTATGCACACATATAATCAAATAAACCGAGAACTGTATGCGCTAATAAATAAATAAAAAATAATTAATGACACCTAAAAAAAACTTAGAAAACCGAGAGATAGATGTAGATCAATATATTTTATCTCGCAAGATAGGACATTTGCCCCATCATGTTGGCTAATTTTTGTTTATTGAAATATTTTTTATTTAATCAAGCGATAATAAGAATAGATAAACATATTAAATTGATTGAATAATATTTTTTTAAAAAATAATAATATACAAGGCTACACAAATTAGACATATTATCTGAAAATAAATATTTTTTTATTTTAAAAAACATAGTTCATCTACACAAAAAGATAAAAAAAAAATCATGGATGAATCATAAAAACCTCTTCAAAAATTAAACGTATGACCAAAAAATCACAATTATTTAAAAGAAGTTTTATAAACAAAATAAAAGAGAAAAGAGGTATTAATGTAAATATAATTCACTTTAAAAAAAAACATTAATTAAAATAAAAAATAAAGAAAAAAAGCCCGCCTGATCCATTTCAACAGGGCCCGTGTGACTGGGCCCATTTTTTTAATTTGTATGTGGGGTGAACAACATGGCTTATGCCCCTTTTTTAAAAAAAAAAACCCAACACGTTGTCTGTTTTGTTCAAATTCCGACCACTGTGGTGCCCGAAAAATCAGGGTTTATGTTCTTTTGATCCAAAAACTTATTTTTCAACCTATTTTTTAACAAACAAAAAAACACCTATAAAACACCTGAGAAGCCATGAAAGACCTAATTATGACATAAAAAATCCAAAAAACCACCTAAAAAATTGAACTCAACTTGAGTTCAAATATATTTTTTCATGAACTTTTAAGATACATAAACACTTAATATGAACTTCCTTATCAAATGTAACAATTTGATATAAATATTCTTTATTTTGGCGATCTAGATCAGTGTCAATAAAATATTTCTCTCTTTACCGCTGGAATCCTACGATCTCTCTCTCTCTCTCCTCTTCAACCAGGAACAAAAAAATATAATAAAAATATTTTTTATACCAAAATAAAAGTGAAACAATATCGAGGGACCGAAATTGTATAATTTGCGTGATTATTTAGGTTGGAGGACCAAAATGCATTTTTTTCAAAACTTATGACATGTCACCCATGATTGCGCTTTTTTTCATTTTGATCCCCCCTCTTTCAATCCCACTATTTCATAATAATTCGAAATAAATTGCTCCTTAAATTGGACTAAACCGTGAAAAAAAGTTTGAAAATCAAATTAAAAAAATATAAAATTTTACACAGTCTATTTGTAATTAAATATAAAAGGATGAATAATAAAAAATAAACTGTGAAAATCCCACGTAGTTTAGAGTATAAGATAATAAAAAACGTAATTTATGATATATCCATTCTTATTACTTACGAGATGAGTTTCATTTTTATATTATAATTTCAATTATTTTTTTTTAAATTTTTTTATAGATCCTAATGAAGTTTAAGGAAAACTACTTACCGGTACATGGTTAGTATTTTTGTGAATATGTTATATTAACAACTTTTAAAAAATTACTCTTTAATCTTACACTAATACATTTACCCGCGCTCTGCGGCGAGTTAATATTATTATTTTTAAATATAAAAAATATTAAGAGTATAAACAATATTTTAAATTCCACAAGTCTAACAATCATCCCGGACCTAGTAACTTTTCAAATAAAAATAAAAAAGACAATGCCCTTATTGTTCTTCTAAGTCCTAACATCTACTGCGTGGTTCACAATGCAAATATTCCATATACATAATACCAACACAGTAATTTCTCAACCCCTTCATGTCCTCTTAACATTTATAATGTACTTTACAATACAAATATTTTATATGAACAATA
>Ga0307511_10006283_pt1 | contig 11981 bp, 6 predicted proteins | sample 13_EM_MG_FD_200266 | JGI IMG/M metagenome (GOLD analysis project Ga0307511, IMG submission 200266) | Populus trichocarpa ectomycorrhiza microbial communities from riparian zone in the Pacific Northwest, United States - 13_EM | ecosystem: Host-associated > Plants > Roots > Unclassified | place...
TTTTTATAAATAACTTATAACAAAAATAAATTAAAATAATTTTATGAAAAATTGAGTTAATTTTAATTTAATCAAAAGTTAAAACAAAGAATGTAACCTAACCAAACAGTTCGTTAAGTTAGAAGAGTAAAACACAATTTAAATCAATTTGTGAAAAATACACCAAATATAACCTTTAGCCTGACTTTTCGATTTTTATTTTAGTTAGATTTTAACATTTGAAACAAAGAAAAGTCATGAATATATTTAAGTAGAAACAATTCTTGACTTAAATCAAACATTTATTATAAACTTAAATCAAAATTGTACTTTCATAAGAAGTTCATTGTTTTTAACTTGTAAGTTCTCATTTAAGCTACCTCCATTCTTCAAAAAAAAAAAAATATTATTTTAAATTAATTTTACCAAACATATCTCTAACTTGACTTATTTTTATCATATGAAAAAAGAAATACAACTCAAAATCAAAAGACTTCTATAAATCATGTCAGCCATAACCTTAAGCTCTCTCATTAAAATTAAATGAGAAATTCTATTTTTATCTATCAATAGCATCACCCTCCTTGACAAAAACTATAATTTCTGGCTTCTGAAAACAATTCTATCCTCAAAAGAAACAAATGAAAAACCTGTTGATGATGAGATGAGATGAGATCAGATCGAAAGTGCAAAAGAATTATAAAACTACTCAGAACCAATGACATTTACACATTAGCTAATGTGAGCTGCTGTTATAGACAAGACATGTCCAGAAATGCGATCACACATAGCAAACACCATTTCTCACTTCTTCATAATTTGAGATTTCTTAACATACAAAACACTATTGCTTGGAATCTTAAAAATTGCAAGGTAAAAAGTCTTTTAACAATATTGCGTTTCAGCAATAAACAGAAGTTCCCACTGCTCAACCAACCCCTTAAACAACCACTGCCAGTATCTACTTTTGGAGGTCCAACACCAAAATTAGCATAAATACTTGCTCATCAGGAAAGAGAAATGCAGGTTGCCTTACAGTACCTATTAATCCACAAGTTGCTCGAAACAATGGAGCACGAGGTATGAAAGAGAATGAACAAGGAACAAGCCACCTTAACTAACAGATTATGCTTTTTGTTGCTGACAGTCGACACAAAATTATATTTACATACCTGAGATATCTGCGCAGGAAGTAGCTGCTAACAGTTGACAATAAATGATTCGATAATATAATATAAACTGTGATACAGAACTTGAGAAAGGGAATCGTGTTCCTAAGTTTCTTATGCACCATAATCTCCATTAGAATACTTCTCTTCTGGATAATAAAACGCATTCACAGTATTTCCTCCAAATTTCCTCCCATTTAGTGCATTTCTTGCGTTTGCACAACTAATGGTATCAGAATACTCCAAGAACACCTGCAAGAAATAAGAGTGCAAGGTGCTATTACTACAAAATATCTATTACTACAAGCTGCACCATAATCTCAGATTCTCTGATATTACTATCTACATGCGATAGTTCCCTTTGTTTTCAAACTAGGCAGCAAGTACAAATTTGGAGGAATGAATGCAGATACTTTCAGAAGTATCAGGAAAAAGTGAGACAGAGCTCAGCAATAAATACACAGGTTAAAAACAGGTGCAGCACAAGGAAACCACATACCTTTCCAGCGCCAGGCATTTTCTCTTCATTCTGACTTGGGCGAGGAATAACAACATTGATCAAGGTTCCTAATCACACAACCAAGCAAATATTATAAGCAGTAATAAACTGCATGTACCAAAGAGCTACATATTAGAAACAAGGAGAACAGCACTTTCCATGACAAGATCCCTGTAAAGCTACATATAGTCTGTCACCAAAGAAATTTTTTATCCAAAAGAATGCAATGAAAAACAACAACAGATTAAGAATTTGCATCTTACAAATAGTTCTAGGTTATATTTTCAATGTAGAAAAGAATAAATAGTGATGCACATGTAACAACTGTGTGGGCACAGATGCACAGAGATGTACTTGCATGAATGTGCAAGTGCTTGTGCATACCATACAAACACGCAGCCATGCATGGGTACACTCATGCACACCCCACAGGCAAAAAGAAAGAACAAGGAGGTAGAATATAATTATATCTTTATGAACATACCAAATTTACAACATTCTTCCCGCATATCTTCTAATATTTCTTCATACTCTTCATCATCTGCTAGTACTTCCATGGTAATAGCCTTTATCAGAAAGGGGATAGAAGAGAATTAGATTTATCAATCATTCAATCAGCATAAATCCATTAAACAAAAGATAAAAAAACTGATCGTGAAACAAAACCGTACGCAAAAACAGATGGGTGATCTAAGCTCACAGTTGCAATATGCAATGATTATATATTAGAATAAACATTTGGAATATCATGGCATACTTCATTTGGGGATGTAGGAACAGGGACAAGTAGAGGAAAATCATCAGAGTGCTCACAAAACAAGCTTCTAAGCATTTTGGAACTCTCATTATTTCCTCTCATTCTCCCCATTCTTTAAATAGCAGGTAGTGATAGTGGTAATAGCAGCAAAGCAGAAAATAAAACCATGAACTAGAAAAAGGCTGTATGGCACCTCAGTCAAGCATAAAACTTTAGATGGAGTGTATGCAGATTCTGCCAACGGTATCCCTACTCCAGGAAGATTCATAACACCAGCTTGCAAGGCCATTTTCTGCAAGCAAAAACCATATGTGAGCCTATACCATAGATTTAAAAGTAACTGAAAAAATATAACAAAAGACGTATTCTTTTACCTGGATAGCTATATGCTGTTGAGCTTGAGCCAATATATTTTCCTGTTCTGACTTGGACTGCCCACCACTGTTTCAGGCAACATGCATCAACTAAAGTGTGCAAAGTCATGAATTCAAACACTAATGTAAAAGTATCATCTGAAGCCACACACGCACATTCTCATAGCTTAAGGTCTGTGGAACAAACTCATAGCTTAAGGTCTGTGGAACAAACAGCATTTAGGCGCAAGAAAATAAAGTTTTTCTAAAACAAATTTTACAAGTCCCTCCATGCTTTATTTTTGTTCTTCTTAAGTTTAACGAATACAACACATTCTTTCATTTCATTCTTGATTGTGGCTACTTTTCACATCACCCACAAAACATGTGAAACAACAAAGAATGGGAAGGAATTTGATTGACAGAAATGCATCGATTTATTGCCTTCTTCAACTTACATCCACAAATCACAATCAGTCTGGTTTAACTGACCTCAACATATGGATTTTCAAAATGTAAAAACTTCAACTTAAATAAAAAAGTCCACGGCTTAATTAATGTCAAGCCCCTTACCCCCACATCCCCACCTCTCCCAACACACGCATGTACATGTCTTTTGTCTCAGTCATTTAGTGGGACACGATATTCACTTATAACCAGCGAACTTCATGAATTAGAGGGGCTAGTCAAAAGGTTCACCCTTTACGTATAGCCTTAGACAACAGATGCAATGCACAGGCAACAGTCAGCTACATCATCAACTTTGGGCCCTCCATAGGTCCACACAATCCTACCAATTAGGTTTGTAACGGTAGCAAGATTGAATGGATAGCAAAAAAGAGCAACGACACCTCAGGGAGGGTTAGTTTTTTTCATAGGGTCTCAAAACGAGTCTTCAACCATTCAACTGTATCTGGATCCAAATACCATGTATATATATTATGGATCTGCTAATTTATGCATATCTCATGTTGCAGTCATGTCTGGATCGTCCTTGAGCTTCATTTTATCTTCAGTGACTTATTTTGCCTCTGGTGTATTATAGGGGATTAAATAAAGCTTAGAAAGGTGAGGACAAAATCAAGGCCAAGGAAAGCAATAATTTCTTGCTTTTTCACTGAAAATATAAATATAAAGGCCAAATAAAAATATAATTGCTATTACTGATAGAGAAACAATAATCTCATACCGCCTTGAAACTAATCAAATTTATCTGAATAATTGTAAGAGGATTGTTTCTATCACTGAAAGAAAGAGAATAATTCCTAGACTGTTTTATGTTTCACACAACCCACTAAACACCAAAATATATTCACTGGGCCACACTCCAAACACCAATCAATCTCCAACTAATTCATTGAAGAGCGATGTGAAGGCAGAAAAACATGAAACACCTCTTGTTCTCTCTGTTAAAGCATGAATTTCAATATTTGTACTTGTATAAACTCGCACACTTGTGTGTAAGCATGCAGGCACATTTCTGTTCCCAGTCCATAATTTCAACATTAATGAATCTCATGTCACTTGTGAATTTGGAAACTAGAAGTCCCAAATCTAGAATTTATCATACTGTTGAAGTACGTGGAAATCAGCAACACTATAAGAAGACTGAGCTTCCAGAAAGCTAAAGAGAAAGAATAAGTTTTGAATGAAACTTGTGTCATCTACAGGCATGATTTCCACCAGTGCCAATTTTAGAAAAAAAAAAATTGGGGCTAAGAAACTTTACAAAAAGAAAATTTGCGAAAACTAGCAAGGCTACCATATAAAAGCATGGCAGTAAAAGTATATGTAAGGTAGCATAAAAAGGGAGTGTACCATTTTGATGCATGCGGGAGGAATGATAATATAAATTCCAGCCAAATCCAGGCTCATTAGATTAAAAAGACTAACCTTTCAGTAGCACGACGGACAGTTAGAGTTTTATCTCCCATTTTCAAGCCATTTAGAGCAGCACATGCAATATCAGTCACCGCAGGATCCTGAAGTACTTGCACATTACTCACCATTTAGAGATAAAAAAAGGACACCCCAAAATTACACACTCATAACTATACATTTGATCTAAAGCAAGCTTGAAAAGCAGGTTTTTAACAGTCAATTCTAAATCCAACCTAAGACGCGAAAAGCTTATGTTGAATTTCAGCAGCCCATATACTTTTAAGATCAAAAAATAATATGTTTAGCTGTTGAGACACATAACAAATGATTATAATGTTTCAAATCACTCACCTGATAGACACAGAAACCATATCCTTTTGAGTTCCCAGTGTCTCTGTCCTTCACAAGGTCAAAACCACGGAGAGGTCTGTGTAGATCAAGAGCATACCATTGCAACAGTTAAAACATCTAAATTGCATCCAAACTACTTAAAATTAGATTAATGAATACGAGGAGCCAAAAACACAAAGAAAACGACTGTGGCAAGAAAATTGTTAATGAATGACAAGTTTGGTAGAGCTTCATACCCAAAAGATTCTAGCAACTCTCTAATCTGTATCTCAGTAAAGTAATATGGCAATCCACCAACAAAGACACGATCAGGTCCTTCCGCTCCGCTAATTGTACTGAAAATCAGATTATGAATAAGCAAACCACAAATCAAGGAAGATCCTTCAACTGAATGTAAAATCCATCTCTGCTGATGCAAATGGACAGACAGTAGTGTCTTATATCAACAATAACAAAAACACAATTAGTAAGACAAACTCCAACTGAAATTAAATAATCATTAATGCCAGAATAATGGAAAGAGATGCTTAACCAATCTTCAAATAAAAAAAAATGGAAGCACTTGCTTACCCTGGTACGAGACCAACAGCAGCTAAGTTAAGGAGAGGACTTGGTTGACTAGGACCCAGAGTCGCAGCCAATGACGGATTGTAGTCAGTAGGCCTCCGAACTCTCACAGCAACCCCCTAGAGATACCAAATATGCATGTCAAGCAAATAAGTAGTACCAACACAGAGCATGTGCCAATTTAAATGCACTTTATGAGATCCACATCCATGAAAATGAATGCAAAAAATATTAAAGCATATAGAAATCTTTTTACCCAACTCTTGCCATAAACATCTTAAAATTAAAGCCCCACAGCATGACGATAAAAAAACCACCAAAAGCAGTAAATAGTTCATTCTTGTCAAATATCACACCAGGTTTATGAATAATTAATTGTTGACAAAGGATGCACAAAGAGGCATATCGGTTGAAGTAGATTCTTCTTTTTAATCAAACCTCTTCAGACAGCCAATCAGAAATGTCACCAAATCCCCCGCTCTCGGCTGTTTTAGTTTCCCTCCCAGGTGGAATTGAAAAAGAAAGCCACTATACATCTACATTTTCCTGATGAATAAGTTAATAAGTTACGACCTACTAACCATCTCCCGCTATTACTACAGCTAGCTGAAGCCCAAAGTCTCCCATGTAACAGAAGTTAATGACAGTCAACAAGAAAAGGCTTGGCAAGCATGGGTTTTAGAAAACTAATATACATATAATCTACATCCATATGCTAACGAGTCTTATCCATCAAACTACCATTTGCCATTTAATATTCTATACTCTGGTAGTTAGAGGAAAAATTTACATAATAATCCAAAATATCACGTTTTACTCCTTTGCTAAATGTGACAAGAAATAATGAAAAATAATTTTTGCCTCAAAAATAATTCCATCTAAAGCCATTGCATTGCTTGCTTCTTCAACAGTTCTCATCTCCACGAACGCAAATTTCTTCTCGTGATTTATGTATACATTCACCACTGCATCACCTGCAAGAGAAAAGATTAGATTTTGCACCACAATTAAATAAAATGTTTGAAATACGTACAGAAGAACTCTGGTAAGGACATTAACAAGATGAACTACCTGGACCAGCTGCATTTCCTCCAATGGAAGCCATAATATGGCTAAAGAATGCTGCAATTGTCTGTTTCAAAACATAAGAAACCATATAATGTTCCAATATTGCAAGGAAATCTCCCTAAATATTGGTAAGATGCAAGAAAGGAGATGTTCAAAAGATTCAAAGTGATAAATCCAATACCTTGACTGTAGCCAGTCATAGAACATCATGAATGGACAACCTTAATAAAATATAATATTGTATCCCCTCACATAACAGTTAGCAAGTTAGACCCTGACAGGTAGCTGCATCTACAAAAATTTCTGAAAGAACTCATGTGACATAGAGCTAATAAAAGAAAAGGTCTTCAAAGATCCACTTATTAAACTAAATTGTAACAAAATAATACTGCTTGGAAGATAAATAGTACTTTGAATGCTACAAAGGCCTTTTATAGCATTCATCTTAGAATTCCTAATCTTTACTAGATTTTTAAAATCAAATATCAAGAGTGATAACTCCTAGAATGCACTCACAATATTATACCATAAAAATTCCAAAAGCAGTAATAAAAAAATTGCAGTTTCACATAGGAAACAAAGATGGTGTGAAAAAGACAACGTGAAGAAACACAATTCATGTACTTATAAAAGCATTTTGCAATGCTAAATTACAAGTTTTAAAATGTTGAAGAATGTTAACAGTCAATTTTTTTTTTCAAAAATTTTAGAGTCCATGATAATTTTTTTATAAAAGTATGTAATCACACAAGCAGGAAACCAAAAACTGAGGTTGAACCTGTTCATTAGCCAGGGGAGGGAGACCACCAACATAAACACGCCGTGCATGCCTTGTTGCCTGAAAGACAGAAACACAGAGAATAAGATCATGGTGAATCCATAGATACATACTTTTTACAGGCAATATGAATAAGCATCATCGTATATCCACCTGCTGGGTCATGGCCTGGGCAGGCATTAATGGAAAAACTCCAAACTGTAACACGAAATAAGAGAAATTATATGCACGCGTGCACAAAACATATACATCTATAAAAAAAATGCAAGAAATTTGACATTTATATATTCTGAAAGAAAAGGTGCACCTGTGTTGTTCCAAATTGTAAAGCGTTCTGTACCACTCCTGGCATTGTTTGAGGAAGACTTGGCAGTTGTCCAGCATCATTAACTAAAAGGAACATATAATTATAGAGGAGTGAGTCATGGAGCTAAAAAAGGAAGACATATGCTAACTACATATATATTGATCAAAAAAATATCCTGCTGATAAATTTAATAACATTAGATGTATGGAAGCTCAGAACTATCAACCTCGTCATAAAGCTAGATAAAGAAGCCTATTCCATACCTAAAGTATACGACTCAAATAATAAAGAAATGAATTCCATCACTGGAGATGCTAGGGAAATATTTGTAAGTCTACCAAATGGCACTCTTTTCAGTTGAGGACGAACAAGATCCAGCTAATTGATGCATTGTTTCTCCGTTGAACATTAAATCTACAGTGGTCCCTCCGATGGGTAGGACGGTGGGACATGTAGCCCAACATTGCCTTCTTACCCAAATGATAAACACAAACACAAACAAACAACAGACAACAACCAAAAAACAGAACGATGCTTCTCAGTTTCAGTAGTAAACAATAGATAAAAACTAAAAGGAAAGGAAATAAGTGTCTTTCAAAATAAAATTTATAAGTTTACTAGAAGGTGGCGTCAATAGCAGACTGAAAATGCTATCCTATAAGAAACTACTGTACTAGATTGGTAGAACCTATGTATATATAAGGCAGAGACTAGATCCAAACCTGCCACAGCAGCACCAGGAAGCATGCCCACCTCAGATGGAGCCATGTCAAAACCACTTTTCCGCTTGCTGTCAACAAAATTAATCTTAAGAAGGTCATGATGAAACAATATAATCTTTAAGAAATATTATTTAAATTTTGACATTTCAAAGAAATTAGATTAATTTTCAATACAAGAAACGTAAGATAATCAAGAAAAGGTAATTACTCAGAGGAACAGGAGAGAAAGGAAAAGAAATAACAATAAATTAATAAGATTATGATAATCAGTAGTAGTGCGCGTGGAAATTCATCTGGTAGAAGCAGATTAGAATGGTAATCATAATAAAATTGTAATGGTTTGCTATGTGAAGTTGAACCAAGTGCAATTCTAACCCCAACAGCAACACAAATTGCAGTTATGTTTCTCTAATAGTCAGTGCCATGAGAAACTTCGATTATACTGGACAATGACAAACTCATAGCGGGTTTACAAACTTGGATAATTATTGTCCTAAGATGCCAAGATTGTCCCCACTTGCCTAGAGTTATTGAAAATAAGTCGAAGGACTAGCTAACCAGTCTACAAGCAGGCAATCTATCTGCTACATTTCATTACAAGGTTCAATCACACACAAAAAAAAAAAAAAAAAAAAAAAAAATAAAAAATTTTTAACAAAAAAAATAAAAAAAAAAAAAATTTTAGAAGGATATCGCGAACGAGAGCGTGACCTAGATCGATTCTGAAATCTACCCTGGGAATAAGAACTTGATCTGTTTCCATTCCTTCTTCCTCTATCACCATCATAATCACGGTGCCTACAAAAAGAACAGTAATTTTCATAATCACAATATCATTCCCACTCCCCAGCACTAACAACCATATCTAAAATGGATAACTAAAAGTAAATTCACATTAGAGAAGCTCGAAAATCAATAAAACATATCCAAAAACCATAAAACACCACGGTAAAGAACTTCAATAGCATAAAATAAATAAATAAATAAATGAGAAAACTATAACCTATGATAATTACGACCACGGCTACTCCTTTCATGACGGTCAAAATCACCGAATTTATCTCTTCTTCCATCATTCCTCACACTTCCATCTTTATACCCGCCACGATAGCGGTCATGATCTTTTCCCCTGCCTCGAGTCCTTGACCTATCATGTTCAGATTCCCGAGAACTGTACGTCTAACATGAAAAAAGGGCATAAACTTTATATGGAAAGAGGAGTGTACTTCTAGTGATGTTAAAGTCTAAAAATTTGTAGAGAAACAAAGAAGAAATGCGGTACCTTGTGACGGGAGACACGATCAGTCTGAGAAGTGTAATCTTCGTCATTCTCATCGATTCCTGTATCGTTGTAAGACATTGTAGCTTAAACTTTGAGAAATCAAAAACCCTAATTTCGATTTTGATTTCAATCTTAGCTTAAATGGGAAGAGGCGATGTGAAGAAGAAGAAGGAAAAGAGAAAGCTTGTTGCCGTTGCCCAGTGTTTTATAGGCCCGGAAAAAAGTTAAACTGGAAGCCCATATTCAAAGGCTTGGTTTTCTGTTTTAATGGGCTCAATAGTGAAATGGCATACCCTATTTTGTTTGTCTTCTCTTCTAGGTTTCTTTTAATTATTTAGTCCGTACTTGTTATTGATTTTTATTAATATCAAATGTACTCCAAAATTTTGAATTCTCACATAAAACCCAAGATAATGGAGGTTTACAGGAAAAAAAATGCTTAGTAAAACAATGGTCATGAAAAATCAAAATATTATAATTCAAATGTTGTTATAATAAATAACTTGTGATAAAAATGAGTTTGAACGATTTTAAGTACAAATATGTTAAGTAAAAATGACTTAAATTAACTTTTTTTAAAGAATGAATATTGTATAAATTATAATTTTTAAGTTAAAATTTTTAACTTTTGATTAAATCAAAATTCTACTCAAAATTGTAATAAAATTTTGATTTTAAGTCAATTTATTTCTAACCAAATATACTTATAAACTTTTCTTGGAATCAAATGTCAAAAAAACTTAAATTAATTTGTAAAAAGTCATACCAAACATAACCAAAATATATGATTTGGTGTCCTATAATGTTCGGAATTTGATTTCTTAATGAAGTTTGATTTTGATTCTAAAATAAAAAAGAATCGAGATAAGTCTATTTGGGAGTGTGGTTATGGTTGTTTTTTAAAATGCTTTTCACTTAAAAATGTATCAAAATGATTTTTTTTGTTTTTTAAAAATTATTTTTGATATCAGCGCATCAAAATAACCTAAAAACACTAAAAAAATATTAATTTGAAAAAAATAAAAAAATAAAAAAAAATTAATTTTTTTCAAAAATATTTTTAAAACATAAAAAAAAAATATATATATGTTTTCAAACATAAATAGCTAAATCTTAGATAATCATGTCTTCACCAAATCTCACCTGAACAGATTCATTGAAGGAGTACAACCACTCACCATGACTCACTAATCGAGATTAGCCTTTTTTTAGAAACCTAAAATTAATCCCAAATCTTTATACCCATTATCAATTAAGTCCTAAACATACAAATCTTATCAATTAGATCCCATATGTTTCCTCCATTTTCCTCGTCAATTTATTTTAATATTTTATGTTCAATTTGCATATTTTATGTACTAGAATGGTATTGGTTTAAATATTATATATATATATATATATATAACACTAAAAAAATAACATAACCAATAATAATATATAATCAGTTGAATGCTAAAGGAGAAATGGAAAAACATCATTTATTTATATTTGCTGAATAGTGAGAAAATTTAGACAATAGAAAATCAAATTATCTTTATGATGATCATAAAAGGATTGGCGATTAATTTTTTTTTCTCTTTTAAATTTAATAATTACTATGTATCTCCCTTTTAATTTGTTATTTATGAGTAAATTAGATGATTTTTAGACTGGGATAATGGCATTTGAAGTACATGTACTCTTTTATTTTTTATATCCTGTGTACTGGTACTGCATGTTTTTATTTTAGTGCTTGTACTCGTAAAATTTAATCAATCAAGTATTCTATTAGTTTTGTTAGTAGAATTCTTACTTGGAAGTCAACTCTCCATCGGGTGGGTCTTTGTTGATATTTTTTTAATATTTTTTTTTGAGAAACTGACATGTGAAGTGCTTGCATTTTATTATTATTTCTATTTGAGTGTTTGTATTTATTGTTTTTCTATTCTACCCACAAGATTTAATCAAATATAAATTATATCTTAAGACATTACCTAATAATTTAAGTTTTTGGGTTGAATTAATTTTTTAATATAATATCAAAACCTTAATGATCAAACGGTCACGAATTTGAATCTCATTATCCTAATTTATTTAATAAAAATTAAACACAAGGTAGTGTGAGTTTGTGCAAGTTTTAAACCCAAAGAGCTTTCACTTGAGAGGGTGTGTTAGAGAATAATATAAATTATATCTTGGGATATCACCTAACAGTTTAAACTTTTGAGTTGAATTAATTTTTTAATATGATAACAAAGTCTTGATAATTAAGTGGTCACGAGTTCAAAT
>Ga0307511_10006284_pt1 | contig 11981 bp, 11 predicted proteins | sample 13_EM_MG_FD_200266 | JGI IMG/M metagenome (GOLD analysis project Ga0307511, IMG submission 200266) | Populus trichocarpa ectomycorrhiza microbial communities from riparian zone in the Pacific Northwest, United States - 13_EM | ecosystem: Host-associated > Plants > Roots > Unclassified | place...
TCCATCCATCATTTGTTTAAAACTTACAAAAGATATTGACATATTTTTTATTTTGATGTGTGAGCCATGCACAGATGAATTTGGAGTATTTTGCTATAGACAGCCAGGTTTGTAATTCTAAATCATTTATCTGGTTCAATATTGCATGCAAAATATTGTTTACCCTTTCTATTTTTTCATGCATTAAATTACAACAATAGCTATTGTTTGAATCTTCATTTTTGCCGAGGAAAAGCTCTTTTATCATGTTGAGTTTCCAGCAACTTTTTAGGGATGCCTCATTTCTTTACTGATATTCCGTAGCTTCCATGATCCTTTTGTTTTCAACCAGAATTAGCATCAACAAGATTGATTTTTAGGACTAGATGCTATCTTTGTTTAAAAGTAGTTACCTTTATTTTCTCCAGTGCAACATGGTATCTCAGAAGGCATATGACATGGCAATCTGTAATAATGCCAATTTCTGAACTTTGCAGCTCTTTTGGTATCCAACTATTTATGCTTCTTTTGAGTCATTTTTAAGAGAAAAGGCCTTTTGTGTCTTGAGCTTATAACTCAATGGTAGAGATGGGATTGGGAGCAGCATACAACCTATAAATGAAACAAAAATATAGAGCTTGTGAAAGAAAAAAGAGGAAGAGAGAGATAGATGTGATTGTTCATGCATCTGGTGCTTTTGCCATAGTGACTGATGATTATTTTTAGGGCATCTTAATTGACTGAGCTCCAATGCTAGGTTCTTGAAGATCCAGTCAATGATGATGCCAATGCTTGCAGATAACTTGAAATTGCAATTTGTTTTTAGGGGAAATGAACTTTTTTTTCCTTTTTTTAAAGAATCCCCCTAGGGCATAGTTTGAGTTGGTTCTAAGCTAGCTATCATTTTTTTTTCCTTTTGTTTTTTAAAGAAATCCCCTAGGGGAAGGTTGAGGTGATTCTAAGCTAGATATCAAACTGAGCAATTTAAAACAGCTTGTGTTTTATTTCACTTTTTAAAACTATTATTTGTTATTTAAACTAATTGTTTGATCCTTTTTACAAATTTCCGATTACAGCTTATGAAAGTTGTTTTGGTTTGTAAATGTTTTATTTCCATCCATAATTTCCATTTTTTTGTGCCTATCTTCATTATGTTATTTTTTCTCCCATTAGAGGTGATATATTATTCCACACAGGGTTTTATTACTGATAATGAAAGGGCTTTAGAGGAACTTTTTGTGGATGAGGAGGATTCTCGCAAAGGTGATGCGTGTTTGAATGTGATGGCTTCTCGCATTGCTACAGTTTTTGCTTCGCTTCGGGTATATATAATGGCTTCCAAATGTTGATTCACAATCTCCTGATAATATTCTTAGGCATGCATGTCTTTTTTTCCAGGAATTTCCTTTTGTGCGATATCGTGCCGCCAAGTCCCTTGATGTAACAACAATGACGACTTTCCGTGATTTAATTCCTACAAAACTTGCTGCTAGAATTTGGGATTGTCTGATCCAATATAAGCAAAAGACTGAACACTTCCCTCAGACAGAAACATGTGAACTGCTTATCCTGGATAGATCTATAGATCAGGTCTCTCAAGTGCATGTTGCTTAGAAACTCGCTATATGCTTGTTGTATGGCTTGGTTGTATTGCTTACGTGCTTATTTTGCAATTCTAGATTGCTCCTATCATACACGAGTGGACATATGATGCCATGTGTCATGATCTATTGAATATGGAGGGAAACAAATATGTGCATGAGGTAAGTCAACAGTTGAGAGTTCTATATACTTCAGCATTTACTGATTTGAGGTTGGATCTCTTTGTTATACTGTTTATCAAGGAATTGCATTTTTCAGGTGCTCAGCAAAGCTGGTGGTCCACCTGAAAAAAAGGATGTTCTTTTGGAGGAACATGATCCTGTCTGGCTTGAGCTTCGGCATGCACACATAGCAGATGTAAGTATGGTTATATGTTTTGTTAGGTTTTAAACCTCCACTCTGTGAATGCTCTAAGCTTTGGTTTCTTTATTAGGCTAGTGAGCGGCTGCACGAGAAGATGACCAACTTCGTATCAAAAAATAAAGCAGCCAAAATCCAACATGGTTCAAGGTTGATGAAAATTCTTTATCCATGTAAATTGCTGACCATTGTCATGATGTCATTAGTGACCTAGTGTATTCTGTTAGTTTCATCAACTTTAACTTCATAGAAGCATTGCTTAATGATTCAAAATTCACAAATGAGTAATTCAATAGAAAATTCTTTCCCTGTTTTCAAAGGCACTTAGTTACTGATGCTACTTATGAGATATTGCTCTAATAACTGATCTGTGTTAAATTGAAGTTAAAATTTTTCATTAATTCAGTGTTGTTTAATTAATGGAGGGTTTTACATGTCTCCTATTCCCTTTCTTGTGATCTGAACTTCTTTTTTCTCAGCTCTTGCTTTGAACCACCTGGTTCATAATATTTTGCAGTCTGGGATCCCATTGCCAAATGGTCTAGAGTATTTTTCATGAAGAGAAAAAGGTGTAGAGAAGACTAGCCATTAGAAATCTGGGAGTAGTTGACATTGCAAAGAGTATTCTTTCATGTGCCTACTCATTTATCTCCCCTGGAAGTGCCCACATCAGGGGAGGGTTGAGAAATTTTAGATTCTTATAGGAAGTGGGGAGCACCTGTATGGTAGGTTGGTTGTTGTGAGGATGCTGATATTTTGTTTTCTTTTACACACACCTGTGGAGGGGAATTGAGAGGGATTGTTTTTTAAGGAGGGAGGTGGCCATGAAGTATGGGAAATGAGTGGACAGATGCCTGATGCAGTAAGAAGTTAACAATATCAATGGTGTTAATGTACTGAGAACAACCGCTACTCATATTATCTTAAAGCGAATTTTTTCTTGTTATGTTTCCATCCTCTTTTTTTTTTTTATAAATACCTGTCGAAGCTGGGAATTGATATGTGCTTGTTTCTATATCAACCATGTATAGTTCACTTTGATTGTTCAATTAGAGGTGTGGCATATGCCTTGTGTATTTTTGTTTCTTCCTGTTTTGTAAAAGCTACTTGTTAATCAGATTTTGAGTTTATGTGATGGTATATCTCCAACCTTGAAGTTTACCTGTGTAGAGATGGTGGTGAACTTTCTACAAGGGACTTGCAACAGATGGTTCAAGCATTGCCTCAATACAGTGAGCAGATTGACAAGATCTCCCTCCATGTGGAGGTTAGTTTCTTGCTTCTGGCAGCAAACTACCTCTTTTTTTTCCACTTTTGTTGGCAATGTGTAACATAAGCAAAGGAATACAGTTTTAATATGATGCCCTTATTTTCAAATCTGGCTCAGAAGTTTGGCTTCGTTCTTCCCACTTGTTTAGCAAAATAATCTTCAGGCTCCGGACCACTATGCCATGTGATGCTTTTGCCATGGCAATTTGACATATATTGTAGCTATTATACATGTTGGTTTTTTGAAACTAATTTCCCATTCTAGATATCCTTTCCAAACAACTTTTTTGATGAATGAATAGTTATTTTATGGGATGGGTATTTGAATCCCAGACCTTTTCTTTGAAGGAGATGTGCTGTTACCACCAGGTTATGCCTCTGTCTCACCCCTTAAGATTGAATGTTGGTGTTGTACATAGTTTTAATTACAAATGAACAGTGCTTGGCTTGATGACACCATGATTTTGCTATTTCATTCTCATGAACGATTTTATCTTTGAATTCCTAATGTTTGTTGGCATTATGGCTTTAATGGAGATCATTTTGTGTAGATTTGATCAGTAACAAAATAAGATGAGGTTATTGACCAAAGTGCATTCTGCTTTATTTCTTGTCCAAATAATTCTCTATTCATTCCATTACTGACTCAAACTAATGAGGCAGGATACTTTTTGAGCACTTTCTTGATTGTTGCTTTTTACTCTTGCTTGTCTCTATACTTGTATTTTAGCTAGGCTGCTGAAGTCCCTTTTAAAACAGCACAATGTTTTAGAGAGTGCGGCAAATGGACCCATTTTTTGTTTATCTACTTCTCAATGTTGCCTTTTTTAGAGCTTTATGTTTAGGCATCCTACTCATACTCCCTCTGAGTGCAGTGTCACATAGATATTGTTAAGGCTCTGCTTGGTTTATTTGAGGTGACTTGTTAATTAATTAACTTTCTTAACCAAACCAGTGTGTCATGATTGTGAAGCCTCACTGGAAATATCAATTAATATTAGGGTCTTCAATTCTTCCTCTTCGCTCAGTTCTCCTTCCCTGCATGTCACTTTTGAGTTTCAGATAATTTTACATAACATTATACGAACCTTGCTTTTGATACCAGTGGGTGGAGTTTGAATTTTTGCCCTGATGGAAATGCCATTAGATTATTTGGTTCCATATTTTCATTTGCCTGCTTTCTAGTAACTATGAAATGCTACACTTTTGACTGCCTTTGTAGATATCGATGTTGAATTTCTGCTTTCTGAATATTAAGTTGTGTGCTCTGCTTAAAACTCATAATTCACGGGAGCACAAATGATTAAGGTCAAATTTTTTTCCTGATGGAAGCACGAATTGCAATCAGCTTAAATTGTATTATTCAGTTTTTTCCCCTTTGGAATACACATGGAATAGTTAGTGCGTAATCAGAAAGAAAAAGAAGAACCACTGGTTGATGGAATTTTCTTGCGGTCCATGGCTTCATGCAAATTATGTTTTATGGATGCAGATTGCTGGAAAAATTAATAGAATTATCAGGGAGTCGGGGCTTCGAGAGCTTGGGCAACTAGAGCAGGACCTGGTTTTTGGAGATGCAGGAATGACAGATGTTATCAAATTTTTGACTACAAAAGAGGTAAAACTTGAAGTAAATTTTAATGGATGCATTTCAACTTGTCAATAATATTTATCAAGTAGGAGTCTCACTCTTTTGCAGGATGCAACTCGTGAAAATAAGTTGCGGTTGTTGATGATTCTTGCAGCCATTTATCCTGAGAAGTTTGAGGGTGAAGAAGGTCATAATATAATGAAGGTATTTTTCTTTGTTTCTGTGCTGGTTTTCAATTTCTTGTACTGTTTTGAGGTCAATGAGCAGAGCTTTTGCTTACCTTCCTGGTTTGATATTATTGAGAACATTTTCCATGCATATCACAATTAATTGTTCGAATTTCTTTCAGGTGGTAAGATTACCGCAGGATGACATGAATGCTGTGAATAATATGAGATTGCTTGCGGTGGCATCAGAGACCAAAAAAAGTTCAACTGGTGCTTTCTCCCTGAAGTTTGATATTCATAAGGTGAACACAAATGTTTGTTGAAATGCCACTTCTGATTGACACTTTCAAAGCTTACAGTTTCTGTTCTCCTTCCCAATCAACTGCCAGAAGAAGCGCGCTGCCAGGAAAGACCGCACTGGTGCTGAAGAAACAACATGGCAGTTGTCTCGCTTTTACCCCATGATAGAGGTACATCCGAATTCATTGTATTTGGTTTTTCATGAATAGGCTGACCTATTGTGCTTTGTTATCTGTGACTTCAAAAATTTCCTTTCAAAAAGCTTTTATTGTTCCCCCTTCATTTTTATATTGCTTTTGCTACTTGTAGTTTTGTTACTAATTCCTCCCTCTTCCATTATCAAATTTGCTTCTAAATGGGGAGAAATCATTGTGTAGATTTAGTTTACTGACTCATTCATAGACTAGGCAAATAAAAACAGAACATGTGGTCAAAATCATGCAAGACTCACACTTCATTATATGGGATCATTGAGCTTTTTATCCGTGTGCCTTGTGTCTATGGGTGAGTTTGTGGTTTCCTAAATAGGTAATTTCCGTTGGTGCGAAATGTTTATGTGATTTATCAACAGCCTTGATGCCTTAACTTTTGGTTAGATAATATGAAAGGATGGTACTCACCCTAATGCAAATCCTTTTCAGGAACTTATTGATAAACTTAACAAAGGAGAACTCTCCAAGGATGAATATCCATGCATGAATGACCCAAGCCCAACTTTCCATGGGACATCCCAGTCTACACCAATGCATCAAGCTCCAGCACCCCATTCAATGAGATCAAGACGGACTCCTACATGGGCTCGACCACGGAACTCTGATGATGGTTATTCAAGGTATTGCTGTTCTTTCATGCATAGTCAATTGAATATTCTATGATTGTCTGAGAAAATAAACCATGGAATTCAACTCCTGATATTTTCCTCTTTAAACTTAACACATTCTTAATCTTTTGTTATGCTCCTGTGCTGTATCTGTTAAACGAATTCCCTGCTTGTTTATGGTCTCCTGATTGATTTAGGTTGTTGCTCTTATGACCTCAAAATTAACCGTGCCACCGTAGTCTGTTGTGCTTGTATTTGGAGTGTTAGGGAACTTAATAGGCCAAGAGTAGCTTTATTATCCTCGTGGCTTTATTTGTAATGTTGTTTTTTTGCATTTCCCTACAGTGATTCTGTTCTAAGACATGCATCTAGTGATTTCAAAAAGATGGGCCAGCGTATTTTTGTATTCATCGTAGGTGGAGCTACAAGATCTGAGGTAAGAAGATGTTGAATCCCAGATCAATTATTATGGTTGTCTTTATGTTGAATCCCAAATCAATTATTATGGTTGTCTTTTTGGCTTGTTTGGTGTTTCTACTCTAATTAATCTCCAGCTAAGAGTTTGCCACAAGCTTACAAGCAAGTTACAGAGGGAAGTAATTTTGGGTTCTTCGAGTCTGGATGATCCTCCACATTTTATTACGGTAACTAGTTTTCTCTAGAGCCTCCAATGACCCTTATACGTTATTTTTTGAACTGAATGTCTGGCCAAAATAATAATGTCATTGATTTAAAATTGCAGAAGCTGAAACTGCTGACAGCAAATGAACTTTCACTGGACGATCTGCAGATATAAATGTGTTGGGATTAGAAGCGGAACACGAGGCTTCTCTAGGTTCTGACTATCCGATTTGTAATTCATCAACACATTCTTTCATTTTATTGTATCCATTTTTTTAATGTAAAATGTCTGCCCCTTGATAGTCGTAGTTGTGTGGTTCATGTTTCATGTTATAGGAAGGCGCCCCTGCTCAAGGCTGTAGCTTCTTGTGTGTTTTGTAATACAAGCCAAAGCTGCAGAGAAACTGACTACGTGTATAAATATTGCTTTACTAAATAAAACTGAAAAAAAAAATCAATCTAATTTTGAAACTGAAAACAATGAGTTCCCGTACTATATATGATAGTGATAAGATGTTATGGCATCCTGGTTTAATCTTTTGGATATTATGTTTTTGGCGCACCATCAGATGTTAGCTGCACCGCGCCAGTTGTGAAGGTTGTTGGGGTTCAGCGGCGACTCATTGGTTCTGCAATTCATGGACACCGAGAACAGAGACATGTTTAGTGGTGGTAAAGACGAAAGGAACCACGCAGCACTGCTTTCAAATTTTATGACTGGGATGAAGATGAAAAAATTCTCTTCTTAAATAGGCCAGTCCAGGGAAGCCGGAACAAGAAGAACGACACTTACGCGGTTTAGAAGCAAGCAAGGTGCGTTTTCTTTTTGGGTTCATATGAGAAGATCCATGGAGTTAGCATACGGCTAATCTTTCAGTAGGAAAAACCTCGACCATTATTACTCTAAAATCTCTTTGGCATTGTTTGAGGATACGAGCACATGTGCCATAATTAGAAAAGTTTTGTTGAGCAGTTACTTGCTGTGCAGCCATTTACGTAACATGGAACTCAGTCTCATGCATATCGAGAACCATCTTTGAAGAATAAATTTCTCAATGTGTTCGCAAATATTATTTTAAATTTAAAATAAAAGTACTGTGTCACGCTGTAATCCGCACCGCATGCTTATGCTGCTCCGATTACGGTACACACTCTTAACTAGGTAATTGTAATGAGGTACTGGTTCGGCTCAAGGCTGAGAGGTTAGGTGAGTTGGAGTCGCCGGAACAGATCACATCGATCTGTGTTGAAAATTTGAATACACACTAGGAGTTCACAGATAATTTTCTTTTAACAGATTATTCCTAATCTTTCAGTTAAAGCAAAACTTAACTGGGGAGCTCCTTCATTGTTTTGTGGAGCTCATTTTCCGCTTTTCTCTTCTTAATGTCGCCCACAATTCTCTTGACATAAGTAATGTATCCATCAACATTAAATTTCCGCTTGCAGCCTGCATAGTTCATATAACGTATTTTCCCAAAAATCGGTCGCTCTTTCCAACCCTGAAATCAAAACCAGAAGGGCTAGTTGATGCCACTTATTATGTAAAAGAAAGATTAACCAGAACCATTCCTAGTTTCAATTTTTTTTTTTTATTTACAGAAGAGATGAATACAACTACTGTCGTAAATTTACAGTTCAGTCAACTATGGAAATCACGCATTCATTTCACTCAAAAGTACATCTTTATTTTTATCTATACCAGCTTCTTACTATGATATAGAATGACGTTAGATGGATTTCAGGAAAGAACTTTAGCACTGCATAAAATCAGGAGGTAGCTTATCCCACTAAAATTATTGAAACCAAACCTGATCGTGGATGCCACATATTGACCACATGCAACCAACATATCCACCTGGATCCCTCCCATCTATCTCATACTGCAGGCAGGTTAGTTGAACACATTATGCTCTGGTTTGAAAATTCATGGAAGCACTATGTCATTGTAGTAAAATTACCTTGTCATTTAGATATATGGAAATCGCAAGGGCTTCTTCAGGCCCTCTTGTCCACTCAAGAATCTTTTTCGCCCAATACATACTGCACAAAGTTTTCTAGTTTCTAAGAACATCAAATGACAGCAACCAAACCAATACAAACAGCTAGCCAATATTGATGCCAACAGTCAATACTCTCAAATTAAAAGCACCACCACTTAACATGCTTGCAGATATATAAAATGACACTGAATACCATTGATATGAATGTATGTTCAAAAGATTTCACATTGGCTTCTTCATACAATCATGCTTTTGCATTTCTCCGTCAATGTAACGTCAGTTGCTTAATTTCTTTGCATTGGTTCACCTGGCTCTATTATATTCATTCATATTAGACATCCAACTTTTCCTGATTTTCATTGACTTACTATCAGACCAGAAAAAAATAAATATGAGAATAACAATCAGGAAGTTACTAGCCACACATTCTCAGAAAAAAAGAAAAGTTACTTGCCGCATGAAACCATGCATCTTCCCATGGCAAACCATCTCCAGCTGAGAAGCATTCCAAAGCTGCAAATTGATATAAGATGATATTAGCAATGCATAAGCAAAAGAAAACTATGAAAATAATCTTTGGCAGGTCCTCATAGAATAGTATTTATGGACAAAACATAGGCTTACAGGATCAGCTGTCTGTGCCTTCTCTAATTGCTCTTTCCTATAAATGCAGTTGTCATTTGAAATTTCAGAAAGTCTGGCATGCGACAGAAACTTTTGCAGTATAAATAACCAAATGAAAACAATTGCACTCACGAGTAAATATGTTCTCGCTTGTCAGAAGCATGGTCAGCCAAGGTCTTACGTGCCCACTCCCATGCCCCATGTATGGAATCATAATTGGGCTGGTAAAAGCAAAAGTTGTCCGCAAGTTCTCTACGCACAATCAACTCCTCCAAAAATGCATCGGCTGACTTCAGAGTAACAGGTACATGCACATATTTTAAGCTATACATTAGTTGTATGTAAGAACCACAGAGAAAAAGCAATTGATGAAACGATCAACATGTGATAGATTGTTAATTACGGGGGCTTAGGAAAAATTAACATGTAAAATGACAAGCCGAAGGACTAAGTAATTGTAATTATCCATGCTTCACTTGAAAATAAAATTTGAACCAAGATTCTAGGATTTGACACTGCAAACCTGAGGACTAAGATTCCTCACTTTACGTGCCTCCAAGGCACACCGCTGTGCAGAAATCTGCCCAAAATGAAGATATGGAGACAGACCGGAGAGCCCTTTAGGTTTTAGTGGGTTATTCCTATCTGTAGAATAATTCTTCAACCTTTGCGTCAAGAATCCATCTTTACTTCCCATCAACACTTCCATTGCTGCATCTTCTCCTGGCTCACACCATTTGATTTCAGGAACTTCTGCCCCTTTCCTACACATACGAAATCACGAATCAACACTACAATCCAATGAAGCTCAACGCAGCTTTACTCAAACACATTAATGTCTAACCTCAAAACATTGTCAATGAGATCATTCCAATCAATTGACTGCTTTGTAGCTGCAACCCACTTGTTCTTCGGCAGTTGTAACATTGGGAAATCAATGAGGTACTCAGGTAGCAATTTATTTATCTTACCCCTTAAAGTCCTAGCACTGTATTCCAACTTCTCTGACGCCACCCAAATAGGTACAACATTATGAGCATCAACTTCATGTATGGTCACTGAATCACTTACTCTCTTACAAATTTCATCTTGGCATGTACGAAATTGTCTAAGAGGTGAAAAATCAGTAACTAAAAGTGAAGCCCCACAGTCTTTTAAGAATGCTGGTATAGTCTCTTCAGCTTCTCCCTACACACCAAACCCCAGAAAAGCCAATAAATTTCACATGATAATGGTTTGTTTATAGCTAAGCGGGTGCAATGCAAAGTACTAAGCACATTTCGTCAAAGTTTGAGTCTTTTTTCTTTTTTGATTATTGAAGTTTGAATATTTTCATCGCCATATATAAGAGCACCCCAAAAAAGAACACAAATTACCACAAGCAGCACAGAAAAAACCAAACGGGTTTCATTCAACATTCTTATAAAACTGACCAGGAACAAGAAAAATGGGATCTGAAGTGTCTCTTCAATATGACTTTGAAGCTGACACAAACCCCTTAACATAAACCCTAATTGTCTTGCTTTGGCCCCCAAGAACTGATCAAACAAATTGAATGCCACAGCTACAGGCACATTGCTCCTGTTAGCCTGATCAACGGCATGGATCAAAGCCCAGTTGTCTTGAAGTCGTTGATCTCTAAACATCCAGTAAACAACAGGACCACCGCCCACTTGCCCTCTGGATCCTTCTTTGATGACCCGGATCCGTCCCGGTTGGACGATGGTGTTTTGGGTTGGCGGGGAAGATAGAGAGGCCATAGTAGAGAATAAGAGGGCAGCAGAGTTATAGTGCTTGGTAACGTGCGCAATGGATGCAGAATAGCGGAGGATTACGTGAGCCAGAGTGCGTACATTTAAGGAGAGGGAAAATCGGGAACTGTGGAGAAGAGAGAGAAAAATGGAGCGAAGTGGAAACAGTTAAAGTTGTGGTTTTGAAATGATAGACGTGGAGACTCTTTTTGTTTGACACGTGTTGGTTTAGTTGTGGGCCCATAAACTTTCCCGGCTGCTCCTCTTCCCGGGACAGTAAAATTGGGTTAAACAACGAAAACCGAAACTAAAATATCCAAAACTAAAATCTTTTCTCCCACTGAAACGCTATTCCTACGCCTTCCACACATCCCTGAAAAAAGCAAAAAAGCAAAAAAGCATGGAGGAGGTACTTATACCTGTTGGCCAACGACTCTTTTATCTACAGGTGTCCCTTGCTTCCCTCTTCAAAAACAAGAACAAGAAGCCTGCAAACCTCAAAGCCTTGTGCCCTAGCTTCTTTGTGGTTTACTAAGAAGAACAAGAGGCGGTTGTCCTTTGATTGTCCTTGCTCGTCAATTGATTGTCTTAGCCGTGCCCTAACCTCTCAATTCAGGTGATTATTGTCCTTGCTCATCAATTATTGCTTTACCTTTTCAATTGGCTTGCTTACCGTTCTCAAAATGGTTTTTTCTCTTTAATTATGATCTATTTGATGATTTTTTTTATTAGACTTTACCTTTTAAACTTTCTATTGTTGGTAGCCAGTCTCTGCGAATTTGAGTGTTGGTTTTGGTGATTTTTGGTTTGATTCGAAGCCTGTATTGGTGAAATCTCATTTTTGTAGAGTGATTTGAAGCCTGTGCGAACATGTAGATAATTCTTCAATTCCTT
>Ga0307511_10006286_pt1 | contig 11980 bp, 5 predicted proteins | sample 13_EM_MG_FD_200266 | JGI IMG/M metagenome (GOLD analysis project Ga0307511, IMG submission 200266) | Populus trichocarpa ectomycorrhiza microbial communities from riparian zone in the Pacific Northwest, United States - 13_EM | ecosystem: Host-associated > Plants > Roots > Unclassified | place...
ACGCCGTGGCTGACACCGATCGCGAATATCAGGAACGGGGCCAACAGTCCCAGGGGGTCGATTCCGTAGCCCAACAACACCAGCGTGCCCAACTGCCAGATCACTGCAACCAGCGAGCAACCAACGGGAATCGCGGCTACGGCCAACGATTGGCAATAGATCCATACAGCCAGCAGGGTGAGAACCAACGTCACCACGGCAAACAGGACCACGGACAAAGCACCGTCGGCAATGTCCGCCACCACTTTGGCAAAGCCGATGATGCGGACCTCCACCTTCGGCCCCTGCAGGCGGTCGCGCACTGTGTCTTCCAGGTGACGGGCGACATCGATCGGGTTCACCGGCCGACCCTGTGCGTCCTGTTCCAATACGACCGCGCTGATGAGGGCCCCCGAGAAGTCATTCGCAACCAGCCGGCCGACAATGCCGGCCTTCAGTATGTTGCCCCGGACCTTTGTCAGCGCTTGCACCGTGGGTTGAAAGTTGGCCGGGATCACATTGCCCGCTTCGATCCCGTCCTCGACCACTTCCAGGTACCGGACGTTGGGAGTAAACAGCGACTGCACCCGGCCCCGGTCGATTCCGTCCGTCACAATAACTTCGTCGGTGGCCTTGCGCAGCGCATCAAAGAACGCCGGCTGAAACATGTTGCCGTCCCGAGCGATCAGGGCTATCAGGATCCGGTTGGCACCGCGGAACTCAGCCACGTTCTCACGCAGATACGTGCGCATGTACTCATGCTGGACGGGCAATTGCTTGGTGAAGGACGCGTCGATTCGCAGTCCGCGCCACGCCACGATGAGCATCACAACCGTGATCGCCGCAAACAGCCCCAGGATCAACCTGCGGTTGTCGAAGATCAGGCGCTCGAGAATGGCGGTCATTGTGAATTGACCTTGATGAGCCGGGCGCCTCCCTCGCCAACCGCCACCAGCGTACCGCCGCCGACGGCCATTGCGGCAGACAAACCTTGACGGTCTTCTTCTTGCATGAGGAGGAACGATCTGCCTGCGTCGTGGCTCAGCAGGACCACACCCGAGAGCCCGACCGCAGCCACTGAGCGATCGCCATCCAACTTCACTACATCATTGAGCATGGCGAGCGTTCCCGTCTCAACTTTCCGCCAGGTTGCACCCGCGTCCTCGGATCGAAACAGGTTGCCGCGCAAACCGTATGCCAGAACGACATCGCCGCCCAGAGGCGTCACCCCGAAAAAGGAGCCATCGTAGCCGGACGTCAACTCGTGCCAGCTCTCGCCGGAGTCATCGGAGCGAAACAGATGTCCGCCCTCGGCGGCGATATACAGGCGCGCAGGCGTTGCCGCAACGATTTTGTTGAGGTGGAAGTCCTGCCCGAAACTGCTCTCCCGCCAGCCTTTTCCACCGTCGTCGCTGATGAAGCAGACGCCGTGAGCGCCCACAGCGATTACACGGCCGCCATTCGCGCAGGCCACATCGAGCAGGGGCTGTTGGGATTGGGGGGCAAAGTGAGCGAGGGCCCACGTGCGACCCGCATTCTGCGTGGTGAGAATGACTTCGTCATGACCGACCGCCACACCCTGTTGGGCATTGCTGAAACAAACCCCTGTCAGCAGCGCTCGGGTTGGAACGATATCGGCCTGAGTCCACGTGCCCCCGTGATCGTCACTCAGAAGAACGTGACCTCGCTCGCCCACAGCGACGAGCCGTTGGCCGGCCATTGCGACATCGAGAAGCAGAGAGCGGGTAGCCAGGTGCGCCGGTTCGGCGAGGTCCCGAGCTTCTCCCGGCTGCGCGGCGGGCGCCACAGGCACCGCGGCAATCAGCACGAAAGCCGCGGCCGCCAGATGCCGCCAGAGTGTTATCGGACGCCTCTCATCTGCAGCACACTGGGCTGGTAGTCGGCGGGGGTGCGCTTGGCCGAGAAGTCAAATGACTTCGCCTCCTCGTTCTGCAATCCCATCGCGAGGTAGCGGCCGTTGGACAGGTCCATCACGAGCTCCAGGGCCGTCCACAGATTCGGCATTTCGTAATAGTTCATCGCATGGCCTTCCTGTACGCGATACAACTGCCCGCGGCTGTCATAGCAGTCCACCAGCAGGATCTGCCAGGAGTCCTCGTCGACATACAACGTGCGACGGCTGTAGATGTGACTCGTTCCAGGCTTGAGGAACGAATCGACCACCCACACGCGATGCAGCTCGTAGCGGGCCAGGTCCTGATTGATGTGATTCTTTTTCAGGATGTCGGTGTACTTGAGCGTGCCGCTGTGCAGCTTGTACGCGTTGTAGGGGACGTAAATTTCCCTCTTGCCGACCAGCTTCCAGTCGTAGCGTTCCGGACTGCCGTTGTACATATCGAACTGGTCCGAAGTGCGCAGGTTGTCCGCATTCGTTCCCGGGTTGTCGAAAGCGACGTTCGGCGCGCGGCGCACCCGTCGCTGCCCCGGGTTGTAGATCCACGCCTTGCGGTTATCCTTGGACTGATCGAGCGTTTCCTGGACCAGGAGAATTTCACCGGCCATGCGCGCGGGCTGAGTCGTCTCCTGGATGAAATAGACGATGATGTTATTGAGAGCCGCCTCGGTGATCCCGGGCACCACGTACTGGATCAGCGAGTCTTCCTTGAGCTGCACCATCGTATAGCTGCCACTCGCGGTCACGGGCGCCTGCCCATACGTGTGTTGAATGGATTCCGCGCGAAATCGCAGCACGTGGTTCCAGAAGACCTCCACGCCCTCTTTCGGGATGGGAAATGGGATTCCCTCCGTCGCGCCCGTCACTCCATTGCCGCCGGGCGCCAGGTTCGCCGTCGTTGCGATCCGCTTGGTTGCGTCATAGATCCGCTGCGGATACGCGGCGCTGCGATGCGTGGGATAGACAATCAGCTTGTAGTCGGAATAGGCCTGCAGCAGCTTCTTCTGGCCTTCCGAGAGCTTCGCGGCATACTGGCCCATGTTGGCCGGTGTGATTGTGAACAAAGGCTTGTCGGACGCAAACGGGTCGGGATGGTGCTCGCCGCTCTTGAAATTCGGAAACCCGGCCTCCGCGGGCGATTTGATACCCCCCGTCCATTCAGGAATCGTGCCGTCCGCGTTACCCGCCTTTTCCGCCCCGATGGGTGTGAGGTCCGCGCCGAGCCGAGCGGCCTCCTGGGCGCTGACAGCGGACCAGGCGGGCGATGCCGCCAGGAGCCCTGCCACAATCGTCGCGGCAGCGAATTTCAGTCCTTCCATGGCGAGTGCTCTGTTGAACATGTACCCTCTCCCCCTCAGGACCAATCAGAACGAGTACTTGATACTCGCCGAGATGAAGTCACGATCATTCAGCAGGTTGTATTGCCCGGCGCCACCGAAGTTGGTGTAGTCAACGGTGAGCTCCGTCCTGGCCTGCAGATTACCCGAGATCCCCACGGTCGCTGCATAGCGGCCCTGGACAAAATTGCCTCCCGGCCCGGGAGAGGTGCCGGTGACATCGTGCGCCCATGAGAAGTGCGGCAGGATATTCCAAGCGCCGATCAGGTTTGTATACTCCAGCCGGCCCGCGAGCACATAACCCCATGAGGCGCGGGTCGGAAACCGGTCACCCGGCTCGACATCGCCGAACTGAAAGCCGGCCAGCGCGGTATTGCCACTGACATTCGTTCCCGGCGCGTCCAGGCGCAGGCCCTGACCGTTAGCCCCCCCGGTCAGCTTGTCGGGCAGACCCGGAATCCAGTCCACTGCGCTCTCGAACACCAGCACCAGCTGTGAGGCCTTCAGAATGTTGGCCACGCTCTTGGTCGCGGTGAATTGCGCCTGGTAGGTATCGTACAACCCATAGCCGCGCACCTCCTGATTCACGCCGAAGGCGCCGATCTGGTTGCACCGGCTGAGCGTGGCGCCGGCTCCGGGCAGGCAGGTTGATGGCAGCGGCGTACCCCGCAGCTGCGCAATCCCGGACTCGAAGGGCGTCAGCCCGGCATACACCAGCTCGACGTCGTCGAGTTGCAACGGTACGCCGTGCCGGTAGGTGAGCTCACCCTGCAACGCGACGCCGGTCTTCTGCAGCTGGGTGTTGAACGAGACGCCCAGCATCTTGATATCTTTCGGATACTCATCGAAGTAACCCGCCGTCTGAGCGTATTCGCTGGTAGCGATATTGGTCGCCTGCCCGTTGACATCGCCACCTGCGAGCAGCGTGTTGGCTCCGACGGTTGCGTACTGTTGCGCCGTGGTCGCACTCAGAGTACCGCCGGTCTTCGCAGCCGCGGCGGCGCCCGCTTGGGCGCCCGTGGCAATCGCGGCTGCATACGGCAACCCGGCTGCAAGCGCCTGCGCGGCACCGCCCACCGCCGTCAGAGCACCGAATGCATTGGCAACACCTGCCGGGGTGCCGGTACGGAACGACACGACGGGCAGGCGGCTGTGGTAATTGAGGAAGTACAGTCCGATTTCCGTGCCATTGCTGAAATTCGGCAGGTAAAATTTGAAATTCACGCCAAACTGCCCCGAATCGGGCGGGTTGTGGTCGGCCGTCCGGGGAAACTGCTGGAAGTTGGCGATGAACGGGCCGCCGAGCGGCCGGAAATCAACTCCCAAGTCCGAGAATTCTCCGAAGTTGAGCACCACGTTGCGCCCGGCCGGTGTGGCGGCGTCATTGGTGCTGAAATAGGAGCCATCCGGCTCGGGCCTGGTCTGGTTCCATTTGAACAGGTACAGGAACTGACCGCTGAGACGCTGGGTGAACTGGATGTTGAAGAGGGCCATCTGGTCGGGCAACAGCGCCTGTTTCAGCTCCGAGCCCGGCTCGCGAAGCGCCGAGACGTCAAAGTGATTGACCGTATTCAGGCCGCCCTGAATGAACGTACTCTCACCCCAGCTCACCACCTGCTTGCCCAGACGCAACTCCGAAGGCATGGTGCCCAGCTTGAAACGCCAATAGCCAAACGCATCCAGCATGCGTGTGTAGCTGCCGACGAGATTCAGCGCCTCACTGGACAGGGGGGTGCGATCGGTATCGCCGTTCTGCACAGCGAAATCATGCAACGCCGATGCACGGGCAAACACTCCAAAGTCCTTGTAGTTGAGCGAGAGCTCCGTGATGGCGGTCAAAGCCTTGCTGAACACGGCCTTGTGCAGGTAGTTGAGATCGCCGTCGTCGATGTTGGGGGAGCGCCCACAACCGCCATCCGCTGTGGCGATCAGTCGGCAGTCGGGATTGGCTACACGCCAGGATTGGCCGTACGCGAGCGTGGTATCCCAGCTGCCAGTGAGATCTCCGAGGTGTATCCCCACGGCCTGGGCGGTCTGAGAGACCGATGCTGCCAGGCAGGTTCCGACGAAAGTCGCAGCAAGACCGCCGCGCCAGGAAAGCACAGCACCCATTTTGCACCCCCCTTATCCCTAAGTGCAGCCATTATGGCACGGGTTAGCTGTGTGTAACTTGGAGTATGCTGTGGCGGATTTGCTCGCTGAGCACGAATTGTGCGTCGGCCGCCACACGCATCAGGACTTCGTCGAACTCCAGCTTGCCGCCGTTCGACTGCCGTACCACGCCGCGTGAGCGCAGCAGGTCAATGAAGTTCTCGAACATGGCGCGGTCGAAGAATTCGGGCGAATTCAATGCATACAGCATTACCATCCGCTGCGCCGTGAGTTGGCAGCGCTGCTCCAGGGCAACTTGCGTGATTTCCCCACTCCCCGCCTTCAGCAGGATCGCGATGGCCAGGTAATAACGCTCGATGGTCTGAATAGTAGCCTGGGCAACCAGTGAGAGCTGCACCGCCTGCTCCGATGCCGGCGGGGGGCGTCGCCACTCCGTACGGTCGGAATCGGATTCAATCAGACCTTGGCGCTCCAGACACGCGAGCACCTCCATCACCACATCCGCGAGCTCGCTTTCATTCCAACGCAGAAACAACTCAGCGGCGATGTACGGATAGATCCGCCAAACCAGACGTTGAATATCGTTGGTACGCACCGTGGCGTTGCTGACAAACGCGCAAGCCACGAGTGACGGCATAGCAAACAAATGCAGGATATTGTTCCGGTAGTACGTCGCGAGCACCGCGCTCTCGTCGCTCATCCGGACTATGTCGCCCAGTGGATGGGGCTCGAGAGAAACGGTTTTCATGGACTGGCCGTACGCCAGAATCTCAGCCGCGGACATCGATGTGACCGTCACCCGATCGCTGTACGAAAAGCAGCGCATCAACTCGCGATACAGGTCCATTTGCCGCAGCAGGTCCGTCCTGGGAAGGGCCAGTCGCGGCGTCGCCAACAACGTGATGGCCAGCAGATTGATGGGGGTCACCGCCGCGGCCGCGTTGATGTGCCGCATGATGGTGGATGCCAGGTCGTCCACTGCCGCCCCTACCCAGGGAACACGCGTGTCATCTTCGACGACGCGAGTGCGCCAATCTGCATCATACCGATCGAGCAGCTCGCCGAGTTTTATCGGCTCGCCGAGATTGACGTGAACCTGGCCAAAACGCTGCCTCAAGCGGCGAACCGTGCGGATGAGGCCGGCGACGCTCTCCTTCTCCTTGGGTTTGCCCGACAACTCACCGATATACGTCGACCCTTCGACAATCCGCTCATAACCGAAATACACAGGGATGAAGACAACAGGCCGCGCGGGGTCCCGCAGGAAGCTGCGTACGGTCATCGACAGCATGCCCGTCTTCGGCTGCAACAACCGCCCCGTCCGGCTGCGCCCGCCTTCGATGAAATACTCAATCGAGTGGCCGCGCGCCATGATGGCGGCGAGGTATTTCATGAAGACCACGGTGTACAACGCATTGCCGCGGAAGCTGCGCCGGATGAAAAAGGCGCCTCCCTTGCGCAGGAAACGGCCCACAATCGGCAGATTCAGGTTGATGCCGGCGGCGATATGCGGAATCGCATAGCCGTGGACGTAAATCGCGTACGACAGCAGCAGATAATCCATGTGGCTGCGGTGGCAGGGAACGTAAATGATCTCGTTCCCTTCTGCTGTCTGCTCCAACGTCTCGACATGGCCGAATACCACGCCGTCATACAGGCGGTTCCACAAACGTGCCAACGCCGCTTCCATGAAGCGGATGAAGGCGTGCGAGTAGTTGGCGGCAATCTCTTCGCCATACTGTTTCGCCTTGAGCATCGACTGCCGCCGGGTGATCTTCTTTTCCCGCATCTCCTGGGCGACAACCGATCGCACCGCACGCGTGCGCAACACGCGATTGAGGATCGTTCGCCGATGCGAAAGGTCAGGCCCGATGCGCGCTGCACGCTGCTTGGCATACAAAGCGCGCAAGGCCCGCATCACACGGCGCCCGCGTACCGCAGAGCCAGCGTCGTCACCCATCAGAGCGCGCAACGAAATGGGCTCGTCAAACTCGATCAACGTGTTGCGCCCGTTGAACAGCACCTGCATGAATTTGCGCGCCCGGCTGGTGAGCACCCAGTCCTCAACCAACAGAAGCCGGAACCACGAACCTTCTTTCTGCGGCGCGCGTCCCCAGTACATTGCAACGGGCACCAGCTCCACATCCAGCTCGGGATCGGCGGCAAGGGCCGCAATCATTTGTTGTAGCTGCGGGGGTGGACGGCGGTCGATGCGCTCGTCCCAGAAACCACGTGGCCGACTGAGATAGAAAAACGAGCGCAGATCCTTCGACTGGCGTAGCAGCCGCTTTTGCGGCCGGGGCAGTTTCAGCTTGACGCAGGCGTCCTGCAGGACCGCAAGATCGGTGACGTTGCTGTTCTCCACCACGTAACAAACCGGCTTGTCCCGGTCGCGCACGTGCGAGACCGCTTCGTCAGGCCGGACCTTGTATCGCACCCACAGCGCGAGCAAGCGCCTCAACAGCCAGCTACGCGCCCGATCCATTTACTGCCAGGTTCATTTACTGGAAGGCACTTATTGAAATGCAATGGCCGGCAGGTCGAGCGCAATCAGGAAATATTCGAACAGGTATTGGATGACACGAATCTGATTATGAAGGCGATGATCGCCATCCACGAGATGCAGCGCAGCCCGGTAGGTCTGCGCGAAACGGACACTGTGCTCAACGGGAACGACCTCGTCCAGCCAACCATGGACGATGGACGCGGGGCAGTCGAGGACGCCTCGTCGCAACTCGGGCAATCCGTCCATGTACAGTGCAGGAGCCATCAAGAACACACCTCGGGCATGCAGAAGCGAGGCAGATGCTACTGCAACGTAACCGCCCATGCTCGAGCCGACGAGTACGAGGTCGCCTGACAGCTCTTTACAGAAATCCACAAGCTTCGCGACGCGGGCACGCGGCTCGTCGATACCGCGGTAATCCACCGAATGGGACTCATAGCCCTCGCTGCGGGCGACTTCCGCCAACGCGGAGATCTTCCGCCCCCACGGACCACTTTCCTGACCATGGGAGAACACGACGTGGCGATTGACTACGGGCGCTTCCACAACAATTCGTCCAGCCTGAAACCCGAGGGTGCGAGAATAATGCAGGCAATGCAATTCCGACGCCAAGATGACTGTACGGATTGAAAATAAATGAGCCCAGGTTGGCAATTCTGGATTGATCGCGGCGGAACATTCACCGATGTCATCGGGGTTTCCCCGAACGGCCAACTGCACGTGCGGAAGGTCTTGTCCCAACTGGGCGGGGCGGAAGACCCCGGAATTCGGGGTGCACGTGACATTCTGTCGACCTCCGGAGACACCATACACGCGGTCAAAGTAGGGACCACAGTCGCAACCAATGCCCTCCTCGAGCGAAAAGGAGAGGCTGTCCTCCTGGTGACCACAAAAGGCTTCGCGGACGGTCTCCGGATTGGCTATCAGAACCGTCCCGACATCTTCGCGCGTCACATAATGCTGTCCGACCGTCTGTATTCATCGGTGATAGAGACGTCTGAGCGTATCGATTCCGTTGGAGCCACGCTGACTCGTTTGGACGCACAAGCGTTGCGCGACGACCTGCAAGAGGCTCGTCAAGCAGGCCTAAGGACCGTTGCGATCGTCCTCATGCATGCCTGGAAGTTTCCGCAGCACGAGCGTGAGGCTGCAGCACTCGCGCGATCGCTTGGATTTGAAGAGGTCTCGGTTTCGCACGAACTGTCTCCGCTCGTGCGCTATGTGGCACGAGGTGACACGACCGTACTGAACGCGTACCTCGCGCTACCTCTTCGCCAATATGTCTCGGGCCTTCAGCGAGAGCTCCACAACCTGGATCCGGGAGCGCGTCTGGAGCTCATGCAAAGTAACGGCGGGCTTGCCGCCGCGGACACCTTTCATGCGATGTCGAGCGTCCTGTCCGGACCGGCGGGCGGACTCATCGGCATGCAATGGATTGGAAATCACCTGGATATCCCGCGGTTAGTGGGTTTCGACATGGGCGGGACGTCCACCGACGTGTCGCTTCTCGACGGCGAGCTGCCGCGTCGCTTCGAACACATCATCGCCGGTGTTCGCCTCCAAAGCCCGATGCTGGACGTGCATACGATTGCCGCGGGCGGGGGCTCGGTCCTCCACTTCACAGACGGCCGTTTCGCCGCTGGACCCGATTCAGCTGGCGCGGATCCGGGACCCGCCTGCTACGGCCGCGACGGTCCTTTGACCCTGACAGACGTGCAGGTGCTGTTAGGACATTTGCGACCTGACACCCTTCCACCAGTCTTCGGGCACGGCGGACAGTCGCACATCGATACGGAGATCGTGGCGCGGAAGTTCGCTGCCCTCGCCTCACAGGTGGCCGCAAACGCGGAGGCAGTTGCCGAGTCATTCCTCGATGTCGCAGTCGAGGCCATGGCAAACGCCATCCGCCAGGTATCGACCCGCCAGGGGCTCGATGCGGCCGAGTTCACGCTGTTTTGTTTTGGCGGTGCTGCTGGTCAACACGCCTGTCGGGTTGCGCGCGCCGCCGGTATGCGCAGAGTTCTCGTACATCCGCTCGCCAGCGTGCTGTCGGCCTTCGGAATAGGCGTCGCAGATCGCCTTGCGATGCGTCGCGCCAGCCTGCGGCTACCGATAACGGCATCTGCACTTGGTGTGGCCAGTGACAAACTTCGCGAGCTCGAGACGCAGGCGCGCGACGAGCTAGGCGTGTTCGCCAAGGACAGCGCAGCCAGTGGAGACGGCACGACCGTGGCCGCTATTAGAGTCGAACACTGGCTGGAATTGCGTGCAGGCGACAGCGAGACTAGTTTGTCCGTGCCCGCATCATCGTATAACGACGTTCTCGCAACTTTCTCTGCGATGCATCTGAAGCGTTTCGGCTTCGCGGCTGCCGAACGCAGTGTTGCCATCGAAGCTGTGCGCGTTGAGGCCCGAATGGCCTCGATTGATGCTGTATCACTTCAGATGCCGCAGGCGAGGCCGGAAACCAGGCTGCCTACATCAGCACGCGCGTGGTTTGGAGGCTGGGTTCAAGTGCCGCTTGTGCGGAGCAGCGAACTGAATGGTCCGATCGCCGGCCCTGCGCTGATCGTCGAGCCCAACTCGACACTCGTTCTGGAGCGCGGCTGGCAAGCGCGGCGCCTTGCGGGCGGCGAGCTGATGTTGGATGCGCTCGACTCTGACGCGGAAGTACACGTGCCGATCGCCGGCGCGGCGGCACCGCCCAATCCGGCCCGCATTGAAATCTTCAACAATCTGTTCATGCACATCGCGGAGCAAATGGGCGAGGTCCTCAAGGCCACCGCCCAGTCCGTCAATATCAAGGAGCGCCTCGACTATTCGTGCGCGCTCTTCGATGCGAGGGGCGGTCTGGTCGCGAACGCGCCGCACATGCCTGTCCATCTGGGCTCAATGGGCGCGAGCGTACGCGCGGTCCTAGATACTCAGGGCTCAAACATGAGGCCGGGCAACTCGTGGCTGCTGAATAGCCCCTACCATGGGGGCACTCACCTGCCTGACATGACGGTCGTCACGCCGGTATTCCTGGGCAGCACCGCGAATCCGGATTTCTTCGTCGCCTCCCGTGCCCACCACGCCGACATCGGCGGCACAACTCCCGGTTCCATGCCGCCGTTCAGCCGGACAATTGCAGAGGAAGGTGTTCTCTTTGAATGCTTTCCACTCGTCGTCGCCGGCTCGCTTCGCGAGCGTGAACTGCGTCACGCGCTGCTCTCAGCACGCTTTCCCGCGCGCAATCCCGATCAGAACGTTGCTGACCTGCAGGCCCAACTGGCCGCGAACGCCAGAGGCATTGCCGAGATCGAGCGTGCCGTGCAGCGACACACTCTGCCGGTTGTTCACAGTTTCATGCGCCACGTCCAGGACAACGCAGCAACGAGTGTGCGCAATGCCATTGGTCACCTGCAGTCGGGCGAATTCCGGTACGAGATGGACAATGGAGGAGTCATCGCTGTACGGATCGATATCGATCGGAGCTCGCGCAATGCTCGTGTCGACTTCACCGGAACCTCCGCCCGCGACCCTCACAACTTCAATGCTCCGCGCGCTGTGTGTCTCGCGGCCGTCCTGTACGTCTTTCGTACGCTCATTGACCGCTCCATCCCGCTCAACGAAGGCTGTCTCGAACCGCTGGAAGTGATCATCCCACCCGGCTGCATGTTGGACCCCTCGCCTCCCGCTGCCGTGGCGGCGGGCAACGTTGAAACCTCCCAATGCATAGTGGACGCGCTGTATGGAGCATTGGGGATACTGGCAGCCTCTCAGGGCACGATGAACAACCTGACGTTTGGAGATGCTCGCCTCCAGTACTACGAAACCATCGCAGGTGGCGCGGGTGCCGGACCGGATTTCGAGGGCTGCGATGCCGTGCAGACCCACATGACCAACTCCAGGCTCACTGACCCGGAAATCCTCGAGGAGAAATTCCCTGTGCTGGTCCGTGAATTTTCCGTCCGGCGCGGATCGGGCGGCCACGGCCTCAACCGCGGCGGTGACGGTACCGTACGCAAGCTGGAGTTTCGCGCGCCGATGTCAGGCGCACTGCTGGCGAACCACAGGCGCATCGCTCCGTTTGGAATTAAGGGCGGCGGCGCAGCGTCACCGGGAACTGCGTCGATTCAACGGGCATCA
>Ga0307511_10006287_pt1 | contig 11977 bp, 8 predicted proteins | sample 13_EM_MG_FD_200266 | JGI IMG/M metagenome (GOLD analysis project Ga0307511, IMG submission 200266) | Populus trichocarpa ectomycorrhiza microbial communities from riparian zone in the Pacific Northwest, United States - 13_EM | ecosystem: Host-associated > Plants > Roots > Unclassified | place...
CGCCGGCCTCACCACCTTCAGTTACACCGTGCACCACCAGCTAGGCCGCCGACTCTCTCCACGCCAGGTAACTCGCCCCTCCCCTGCTACGCCTTCCTTTTCCTTTCACCGTGGCTGCATGCAGAATCGAATTCTGCATGCAGCGGCTAATTAATTAGCCGTCTGCTTGGGTCGGGCCAGTTCTGGCCCAGCCCAAGTGGCTGTCAATAAATTAAAAATTTCTCACACAACCATGATGATTTTAAAAACTGTTTGTTTGCGAGATGCACCGCGAAAACTAACACACATAAAAACCACACGGCAAACCTAGCAAACAAACACGCATAAAGACCTTTGATTTTATCCTTCCATGCTTGGTTTTACTCTTAACAAAAATGTTGTCTTAACATTTTCATTAGCATATGCTTTTTTAATTTTTATTTTCAACCTTTTCATTTTAAAATATGAGTCTTCAACAAAAGATAATAGGTTGACCAAGATGAATAAATCAACTCAAAATGAAAGTTTCTCAACTTTCAAAATCATTTCGAGATTGTCAAGTACAAGGACAGCATATTCTAAACTTACCATTACAACTGTGGATAAAATGAAAACAGGAAGACGATCATCAGGCTACAAATAATTAACATTGATGCATACTGTACTTTAAGGACTCAAATTCTATGCTCTAAGATGATTAGTATGAAAGAAAGAACAGCACCATGATACATCTGAGACTACAACAAGAGGAATGCAGAAAAGAAAAGCTATTTTGAGCACTAGAAACAAGAAGCACTGCTGGATGTGGAATGAGCCTTTGTGATTTTTGTGCAGAACTAGAGTTCAGATGCAAAGCAGATTCACTCTCTCGGTCGCGCAAGCCAGAGGGAACTAAGAGCTCGTAAACGGGAGAAGTAATCGTGTATTGCGAGGAGAGCACGAGCAGACTGACGGGTGGTTAATATTCGTTGCATTTGCTGTAATGTTTGCTGCCTCAAATTGTCAGCCTGGTTTTGTAATATACATTAAAAGAAAAGTCCTTTTGAGAGATGATAGTACGAATATGGAGGCAAGAAAAACTCAAAACTGTATCTGGTTTAGGAACTCTTGATCAGTATTACAAATTTCAAGGTTCTATGGGATCTCCATGCTTTAGGCAACATACAAAACAATTAGAAGCATACCTGGCGAATAAATCCCTCGAGGGTGCCTAGTTTTCCCATGGCCATGGCCATCTGACCCATGTAATTTGCCACGTTTCCAGAGGAACCTGAGGAGCCAAGAGATCCGCTGGACAATGTCTCAGCCAGGGACTGCTGCAATGCCTCCATCCCTTGAGATAATGCATCTTCTGCCTGTTGGGAGGACTGCTGCAAGTTGCCAATGCCCACCAACTGCTGGTCTGTTAAAGGCTCCAATTGATTCACAAGAAGCTGCAACCATGATCATTAAATTTTATCATGTTCTCCAACAAAAAATTAGATATAGGAGTAGTTTGTTCAACCACGAGCCAAGGGGACTCTAAGAAATGAAATGTGAAAATCAAATCAATCCATCAAAATAACAAGAGAAAGGAGACTAACAAACACGTTGTATGTACCATTTATTGGGGCTATCAGGAAAAGGTCATGAGCTTTCCCTTCTAAAATGCATAAACCAGTGCATACAAATCGTATTCCAACAAAATATAAACTCACAATTTTGCCCGTATTTGCAGGCATACAAGCACACAAAAGGAAGCAGGTGGCTATAAAATTTCTTCTTCCAACAACACATCCGGGGTGAGGTGATGCTGCCCTCTCTGCGGCCCTCAATCCCAACCTTGTCTTCTAAGATTAATTTCATGCTATACAGATAAATCTGTATGTTCACACAAATAAACATGCCCATGTGCATGTCCGAATAATGTAGTGTTGCTGGAGAAACAACTCTTTTACACCAAAAAGAAATTACCATACAAACAAAAACATTTAGAACAGCCTAGCCCCAGAAAGGCTACAAGAAAATCAATTTAGGGAAACGCAAGGGGTGCAAATGAAAGAACCAACCTTACCAACTTGCTGGGAAGATAGGCAATGGGATACCAAAACTTGATGATAATATTCTAAAATGTCTGAGAAGTAAAAACCTTAGTTTCGGAGCAGAGGACTAAGGGATTCCTATGCCAGCTTATAAATAATAATTACTCGAAGTTCACCTTTGAACTTCTGAATAGATTTGATGTCAAGAAGAAACTGTGAATCATACCACTCGGGGCTTCAGATCAAAGATTGACAAGTGAAATGGGTACTGGATGGATCCTATATGAGAACCCTAATGATAGGGAATAAGTCAAAGAACCACTCAACCTCGAAGCTTAATATGTTAAGTGATGCACCAGGAATGCTTTTATATTATATTTCTCTAACAGAATATTTGTTATGCAGTCAAGTAGCATCCAGTGAACCAAAGACCTTTTAACTACCAGCATATGGTTATAACAGTACAGTATGAGATTCTCTAACAATCCAAAACCCACACCCAAGTAATTCATAATTAATTGGTTATTTCTACAAATTTGCAGTTTGACACCCTCGCCCTGCTAGGTAGAGCATTGGTAGCATCAATTCTTTATTAATAAATTAAATGGAGAAGAACCAAAAACATACAGTTTTTGCAATTCTTTTTTCCATGCAAGATTACAATACTCGTTTAATACTTGAGTAATGCCACCTCTCCTAGAACAAATCCCTGCATATGGAGATCATTGAAAGCACATTAAGCTTACCTTGAGGAGTTCAGATGAACGGAAGCCACCAAGCCACAAAAAACACCTCTCTGCAGGCGTCTTCCACATGCCAGACAGCAAATGGAAAACATCAGCCTTGGCTGCATTGCTCTTCAGCCTGAAAACTTCATCATAATGAGCCATTATACCATCAATGATAATACGAAGTTCTGTATCACCCGTGTGAGAATTGACAGCTGATCTCAGCTCATTAATTTGTCGATTTTGGTCCTCCAGCCATCGTGCATATTCTACATCAAATGCCATGGCCCCTGCAAAAAGATACAGTTAACCAGCTAATGTGTTAGCATGCGAATGTTTGTGAACTTAAACCCTGGAAATGAAAGAACCACAGAAATTTCAAAGTCATTCCAATGTATAAATCTAGAGCTAACATCATGTTCATTGGTTCAATTCAACAGACAAGAATATGTGGAGCTCATCCAACAATTACCAGGCATGAAACATCTAGTTTATTCCCAAAAATGCACACTTTTCAAACAATGAATCTTGCTTAGTGAAGAAGATAGGCATTACCATTTCCACTCATTGAATGAGATTGGTCTCCTGAGCTTGATACGAAAATTCCCTGTATGAGAGAAAATTCAGTGAGATGAGAGACCTCATAATGGGGATGCTTAATGAAGAAACTAAAAGCATTACACAATGTGGCACAGAATTAGCCAAACCTAACCTGCTGCCGTGCCCGTTGAAGCTCCTGTTCCAGTTGGGTTAGCTTCAACCGGCTACTCTCCAGCTGCTGGACATATGCCTAGGGAGACACATGAAAGGATGAAACTCAAATAATTACAAGAGATTTTACTAGGCTGCATGCATTTAGTGTGTAATAGATAAACCAGAAGATTGTGTGTAAAGAAATTTCACACAGGTAGAATCATAAAAAGTTCACACAAAGGATGCACTACCGGATCTGCTGTAACAAATTATTGCTAGAAAAGGCATGTAAGTGCTTATAACATGTAAAAGTTAGAACTAATTGTTCTGGCACCTTCTTTTCTTGGTCTTATCAATTATTTTAAGAAAAAAAAATTACTGATGTAATATTAGAACAAGATTACACCAAGGTAAAAGGTAGGAGAAGATTCTTGAACTCGTTTGGGAAGTTAATTTCTGACACATCCTCACTTTTCTCTTTTAACTCTTTTAAGTTTGAGGATGAATCCTCTATCATTTTTGGGAAGATCTGGGGCTATAGGTTCTCACTTTTCTACTGGTTTTAATTGCCTCTGTAGTTTTTTCTGTCTTTAAGTTGCCTCCATAGAAAACTTCTATCATATTGAGAAACGATGTTTTCCTTTGGGAATTCTACAAATTTTCTTCCAAGTAGAGATAAGAGAGCTGGACATCAGCGACATCTGGAAATTTTTCTCATAATTGTTCCTTCCTCCTTGCACACAGATCTGACCTCTTCTCATTTTCCTTGGCTACCTAAATGGAAGGCAAATGTACCTTCAATGTGTACCATGAGTTGGTTCATCTGGGGCACCAATCAGTATATAATCTTTTGGGACAAGCAATTACCCTTCTTTCTGATCAGGGATTGGATAGTTTTTCTAGCATTGCAAAGGGGGTTCTCAATTGTTTTTTGTTGTATTCAACAGGAAAGTGTATTCTTCTCCTTTGCAAGCATTTCCCTTTCTACTACTAAAATGTTTTTCCTATGAAGTAAACCATAATGAAGTGAAGCAAAGTCACATCCCCCATGTGCACACATCTTGGCCCATGTTGCCCTTAAACGGGATTAGTTTTTAACCACATTAGACTATGCAAATTTAGCTATTAGAAATAAAAATCAGTAACAACGTCTGAGAGCATAACAATTAAGATCAATACCAATTTGTGTGACAACATTCAATTGCCATTTGAAAATTAACAGGTAAAGAACATGCTGAAAAAAGTTTGTTAAGAAACAAAAACAAGTACAGGTAAAGGATGAAACGTACTTTCTTCCTCAAACGGCTTTTTCTTGCAGCTTCTCTATTTTGAGCAAGCCTACGAAGAGTCTGCAAAGTGTAATCAAACGATCATCAAGTAAAACTAGATGGAGTAGCATATTGTGAGTGCAATTAATATATAACATTTTCACCTTCTGGTCCATTTTATCCTTTGATCTGTCACTGGAATCAGACGCCACAAGAGCTGTAGATAGACTTCCATCAAACTGCATACATACAATTTTTAGGTGTTAGAATGGAATTGATTTGGTCCAATCAATACATTTTCTAATGAGCAGAATGAATGATGTCATTGCTTACTTCATCAAGCAAAAGAAGAGATGCACGTTGAAATCCAAAAGGCAAGAATGGTAAACTAGAATTCTTGATTACAGGCACTTATTAGAAACAAAAATATAATAAAACTATTGAAACAGTGTACCTCCTAAGCAAATTTCTAATTTTACAGAATTAAGTGCTTAACATCATGTCACGAGAGTACAAGGCAAGAAAAAAACAGCACCCTTTGATTTTTATCATCTGTGTCTGCATCTGTTGAGATATCAGTCCTCGGACTAGCATCAGCCATATTTGTCTCCCCCCAGTTCTCAGTATTAACACTTGGTATAGAGACCTGGTTTGACTGTTGAATGTTTTCTAACAGTAACTTCTGAGTCTCCCCCCAGTTTTCTGTACCAACACTTGGTATAGAAACCCGGTTTAACCTTTGAACTTTTTCTAATGGTAACCTCTGAGACTCCACTTGGACAGAAGATGACTGTTTCTGCCAAGTCAGGGAAGAGGAAAAAATTAGTTGAAGTAACCACATGGGCAAATTATCATCCATCTAAGAAACTCACCTTGTCCAAAGCACCACTAGTGAGGGGGTCAGAAGGTATTGCTTGCGTTCTTTCTTTAGCTGAATTGAACACAGCACCTGCAATGGCACATATTACATAAAGGACTTTGCATAGGAAGACAAAAACCATTCAATCTAATTTCACTACTTCATGAAAATTGATGTTAAATTTGTTCTGTGGAACCAAAAAAAAATATTTTCACAAGTATGCTACATCTTGTTAACACTTTTAATTCTAGCTGGTTGTACATTCTTGAAATATCTATTTTTTATGTCCTAATAATATATGCACAGTTATCCATTTCCATCGATCACATAGTTTTCTTTCTTCAGTTTCTTCGTTTTGATTGCATCTTTGTTTATTTATCAAATGCCAACAATCATGGTAGACAATGTAGGAGATCCTTAATTATTTTCTATGCACTGTGATCAGTATTATCTGAATTTTTTCTCCCACTCTCTCTTTCCACAAAAAAACTATTGAACATGATTTTTCATATGATGATTTTCAAAGCATTACTACGTAGACTATTCTGTGAATTGTTGCAATTAGATTGATATGGCTCTTGATTCTGAAATATATTGCAACCCCAGCAAAGATTTTACACAAATAACTTACCTCGACCATCCCTAAAAGTTTAAGGTTAGCAGTTCATTTAGCAATAAGTCAACGTCAACTGCTCTAGTCAATTCAATTTAAGAACAGAGGATGGTCCATGCATTTACTATCTCGGGGGTGGATGTAATTTGCCCTTATCCAAAAACATTAGATTATATTTTTCTGCGGAATAACAATATTCCTATGAATTTGTTTCTGCACAATTAAAAAAAGAATTAAGTTTTTGTGAAAATTTTAGATCACCAAAAAGATATCAGCAGATAAAATTTAATTATAGAATCTACTAGATGAAAGAGCACAACAAGCTGTGCCATTTTTAAATTAGTCCCTTGCAAGTTGGATTGCTCAAAACTTACCTGGACTCAGGTCAATAGCATCGTCCTCTAAGAACACCCCAAAATAAGTAGCACAGTGAGGATGGATTGTGCTTCCCTCTACACAACTGAAGCCATAATTGTCACCAAATAAGTACCAAGAATTTGTTGAGTGTTGTAATTTTACAACCAAAAAGTATCGAGCGACACCATCAGTCCAAATAAGTCATACATTATGTTGTGTTTTCCTCTTCAAAACCAGTAAAAGTAGATACATCTTGACCAAAAATTCCACATACATCATGACCAAAAATTTCACAATGACCTTCCAGATTAAACTTTTAGAAACAATAGAGAGTATACTACAATTACTGGAACAACAGAGGAGAAAGAAGAAAGGGAGATGGAAAAACACGGTCAGCAATTGAACTGCTTGGGAGAATTTCCAACTTTCAACCCAAGACCTAAGGAAAAATGCAAAAAAACCTCTGAGATAGAGAGTGGGGTGTAGGTAAGTACGAGCCTCTCTTAGCCTGCCTTTTATTAAGTATTAGGAGAGAAGCAACATCTTCATCTAATCAAGTTGCTCAAGAGCTCACCCCTGTGCAGGAAGCCTCCCTCAGTGCTGACCGTATAGTTTGTTTGATTAATAAGTCTAGGTACTTAACCTCTCTCTCACAATCAAGTTCCTCTGAACACTTGCAAGAATATTTAGCAAATAAAGCAATTTAACTTAAAATAGTTCCCATCATCAGAGCTTGAATGGTATAAAAGCTATATAACCTTGACAGAGTGATGAAGCATGGAAATCATTCATATGTAACTAATGCAGAAAAGCTTTTATGAGAACAAACAAATTACATCGCACTCTCAATATCCAGACAACACATTCAAAATCATTCAATGCCAACCTTTGAAGCTATCAATCAAACAAAGAAATTCCTGGTTATTATTATACTCTGGCCTACCAACTTTTGAGACGATGTTTATACTCTGATATTGACCCACTAGAAATTATTTATGATGTGAGTACAAGACACCCAGAAATGCGTTCAAGTTCTTGAACCTACTATTGGTTATACATGTGTGTGTGCGTGTATATATAGACAAAAATAAAAGTAAGCAGAACAGGCACAAAGAAATCCAACTTGAAGGATGAAATAATGAATGAAATGTTCAATTGAAAACATGTATATAAAAAGTAATAGAAGAGGAACTGTACATTGCGTTTGAAATTGGTAACTGAGGATCAAAGCTCGGCATCACTACGGCCTTCTTCTCATCTTCTCTTCTGCACCAGTTCTACTCCCCATGCATCATCGCCATCTTAACCTCCTTAGTCCCCTTCAAACAAATCAGCACCCCAAAACACTGCCTAGAACAAAAGGCCAGAAGTATCACCAACTTCCTTCAGTAAAAACAATTGAAGAGAAAGGGGGGGGAAAGAAAAAGAAAACTAAAAATATAGTAATAAACAAATATATAAAAAGCCACAATTTCCTTTAACAGAATGCGACCTAGCAATATTAGTTCATATACATAGGACAGAAAAGTTTTCCCAAAACCTAACTTGAAAATCTATTCAACTAAACCAAGCAAACTCCACATTGTCCATCATCCACAATAACAGAAGATGTTTCTAAATTTCCAATTAAATTCTGAGGTATGCAAAGTACCAGGAAATAACCAGATAGCAGAATCTTGATGATTTTCTGGCTAGTGTTGATAGATTTTAGAATCAATCAGCATCTGGCTAGCAATACAGTCAAGAAAAAAAGAAAAAGTAGGTGCTCATGGATGTTCTTACCCAAATCAGCCAAAGTTGGTGCACAAATTGAACTAGCTAAGTCTGAGACGAAGCAATAATTCTATGCATCAGATTCAACAAGACCAAGCAAAAGAAAAAGGGAGAGGAAAAGCAAAACAAACTCGAAGAAATCAAATCAGATAACTCATCAAATGGACACATATGGGTCACACGCTTGCAAATCTTACCATCCAACCTTATCCATCATCTCACATGACATCCAGAAGAGAAATCAAAGAGTATCACTTCAAAACCCTAACAGCATAACTTTCAACGCAAAATTGAATTCAGTATCTACTTAAGCTTGGCCACTCTGTAGCAATAACAGACTTCAAGATCAACCCAATAGGATGGTAAAATCCCTAGATACAGATGCTACTTAAAATCAAATTCATCCATCCAGCAAGCAGTACACAATTTGCAACAACTCAATAATGCAGCAAAGATGGAGAATGACACTACAAAACCCAGAGTCCAATATCAATAAAATGCTCTACCAATTCAACAATACTCGGAAGCCAAAAAATGATGGACAAGGGACATAAAACCCTTGATAATGAGCAACTTGTAGAGATCAAAATTCTACCCTAAGATGTGAAGTTACAAACTTTCACCGAAATGAAGCTGAAACACTCCCAAATTCATCGCCTTCAAATATAAAGGAGACCTTGACCGCATCAAGCACAGATTTCACACCAAACTAGCAATACCCAGATAGCCCAAATCAACAACAACAAAAAACCAATTCAAGCTAAAAAAAACAAAACAAACTCACTTCCTTTACTATAAAGCAGCAAACTTTCACTTCATAAATGATTGATTTCTAGTCAACATCACAACAAAGTATGAAAAAAGCTTAAGAAGGTCAAAATTCCACCCACTTTGCAAACAGGCAGCAAACCTTCACTTCATAAATTGATTGTTTTCTAGTCAAAATCACAAGAAAGTTCAAAACAAACCAAACCCACCTGGGATTCTGTTGTTGTTGATGATTTAAAGCTTTCAACTTTGCAAAATTGTATGTATTCGATTGTTGGAGGTAAGAAAAGAGTGATGAATGGATCGTTCCAGTCTCCAGACGTCTTCTTCTGTGAGAAACCTTCCACTTTCCAAGGACTAATGATTTATTTAATCACTATAATAATGTTTTAGTGCTTTGACATCAATTGTTTTAAAAAAAAACAAATATATCACATTAAACTAAAAATTTCAGAGAAACAACACTGTTGGGAAAAATTTGATGTAATAGTATAGTTTCTTCATTTCTAAAATGTGACAATTATATGACACTTTTTTGAAACCTAACATTAATTAAATGGATTTAGTGATGCTACTGATAAGTCCAAATTATTTGATAAAACATAGATATAGTTAAATAGATAATTTATATTTATATTTTTTGAAATTATTTAAATATTATATTATTGAATTATTTTATATTCATTTTGTATGCATGTATTTTTATTTTTATTTTGCATTTTTGAAGCTACTTATGATTATGGAATATAAGAATATGTTTACTTTAGTTAGAATTTGTTAATTGTGGTTATTATAATTTTTTGCAAGTTTTTTCAAGCAAAACAAAATTTTAGGTATAATTCTTTTATAAAGAAAATTCTATCCAAATTTTGATAAAATTATAAATATTTTAACTCTTTAAAATTATAAAGTAAATAAAAATTCAAATTAACAAAAACTATAATTTTATAAATTTTTTCAGACTTAAAACACAAAAATGATCCAAAATCTTATTAAATGTCCAACTATTTTTTAAAATGGTCTCTTTTATAATATAACGATTTAAAAATAAGATATTTTATCAATATCGTAATTATAAACCACGATATCAGTTGTTGTGGTTATGAAACACAATTAAGTATTGTATTTTTAAACTATAATATTATTAAAAAACTATATTTTTAAACCGTGATATCCTAAAATTATGTTATTTTGCTGAACTTTTACATCATGTGCTGTTTTAGCTTTTAATTATATTTTGGGTAATAATTTCCCGATTTTTCCTCCCTTTTTTTTGCGTTTTTTATTTAATAATCTTATTTGCTGTTTACTGTGTCAGTATTGTCTGACACGGTAACAATACAGCCAATCTTGCTTACTGGCAAGTGACAGAAGCTTTGGATCCCATCTGCATGTTAAGACAAGGTCAGTGCTAGTTAATCACTCTAATCCTGCCACGTGTAAATTTCATATAATTTTGCAATAATTTGTACTTTTCTGTCTTGGCCAAATAAGATTTTGTTGGAAAAAAAAAAAAGCAGTGATGGAAATCAGTGATTGCTAAATTCGATAAAAAAAAAAATTGAATTATTGCTCGGTTAAATAAAAAGGTAAATATTTAGGAATAGCAATTTTATTCCAGTCAAAAATGATCAAATTTTACTCCATCTCACTAAAACTAAATACAAGTACTGAGGAGTTCACTGGTCTCATGCTCTTTTGCATTTTAAACTTTGTTTTATGGTTTTAATTACAAAATTTATTATATGATGTTGTTGTTCATGAACAAATTTAATTTATTTATAAGTTTAAATTCCTAGTATGTACCTTCATTTTGTAATATTCACAATGTTTTCTTTTTTTTAAAAAAAAAACCAATGAAACAAGTACTCAACCAAATTGAGAATAAATTATATCAGTTTGATAGCTCGTGATCCAAATCTAAGCTTGGGTCGAGTTTCATTAAACCATATCAAAGCTAACTCGATGTGATATGGTGAGTTCAGTGGATTAAACAGTGACTCCATCAAAACCTAATTTAACTGTATAAAAATTTTGTTTTTCAAAATTTTATTGTTTTAACTATTAAAAAATCTTAAAACGATACTATTTTGAATTAATCAAGATCAATTAGAGTTGGGATTTTTAATTTATTATCAGACCTATAAAGAGACCAGGTTTAAAATCCTGATAAAAAATATTTCAAAACCGCGGCAGAGACTCGAAAATCTCAGCCCACAACCACCCTAGCCCGTTCCTAAAAAGACTACGGGCAGCCAGCAACTTTTAAGTCGTAAGAGCAATAACCCAATTCAAGAGCCGAATCATGGCTAAATCCGATCATTACAGGAGGGACAAATTCTCCCTTTTTAGGCATGAAGATAAGCTCTTCCTTCCATGGAACACGTGTCTTGTTTGCAAGCAGAGTCCTCCACTTACGCTTACCATCAACGTCTTATCAAGTCGCCGAACTTTTCCCTGTTGAGGAATGAACCCCTTCTCATCATTCCCCCATGCCTTTCTACCAAACATTCAATGGCTGCTTTAGTATCAGCCTAATCATTCAGAAACAAATTCCAGGATCCTCAAAATCATTCTAAAGATCTGGGCTCGTGGAGTGATTGTCTGGTAAATGGTGAGCTGTGACAGGAGAGAGCAGGCGGGCTCGTCCACACGGCCACCATGCATCGCAGAATAGTAAGCTGTTGGACTGGCTCCATGCTCTTCTCTTTCGAGAGCTACAGCGAGAGCACCGAGCTTGTGGTCCTAAACATGGCGACTCGACGAGTCAATAACAATAGTTGATTCGAAGATAATAATTCCAACGAGATAATCCATACTCTTTTCCTATTCGATCATAGATGGCATGAGAATTAAGAACTTGTTTAGTATATTGTGTCAGTCATTGTTTTTTAAATAATTTTTTTTATTTGAAATTA
>Ga0307511_10006288_pt1 | contig 11977 bp, 26 predicted proteins | sample 13_EM_MG_FD_200266 | JGI IMG/M metagenome (GOLD analysis project Ga0307511, IMG submission 200266) | Populus trichocarpa ectomycorrhiza microbial communities from riparian zone in the Pacific Northwest, United States - 13_EM | ecosystem: Host-associated > Plants > Roots > Unclassified | place...
CGGCCCGAGGACAAAATCCAGAAGACCGGCTGGCGCGTCAAGAAACGCGATGGCTGGCGCTTTATCTGGGGTTCGAAGCTGCTGCAGAATCTGTGCGAGGGCATCGAGACGGTGATTGTCTCGCAGGCCATGATCCGCATCAAGAAAAAATATAATATACGAACCTTGAACTGGCCTTACGACGAGTTACTGTTGCTGATTCCTCGCGATGGGCACGAGGAAGAAATGCTGCAATTGTGTCTGGCCGAAATGACGCTCACGCCTGACTGGCTGCCGGGCCTGCCGCTCGCCGCCGAGGGGGCACTAGGGGAAAGATACGAGAAATGATTCGAGTCTACACAGCATCGAAAATCACGACTGCGCCGATGTGGCGCGAGCTTTCCAGGAAGTGGCCGCATGTCTTGTTTCATGCGCGCTGGCTGAAGCACAACGAGATCGGCACGCCCGATCTGAAGGAGTATGCCGGTCGCTTCTGGTCGGAAGACGAGCAGGACGTCAAATGCGCGGACGCGGTCCTCGTCTATGCCGCTGAAGGCGAGCACTTGCGGGGGGCCTTGGTCGAGGCCGGCATGGCAATCGCGTTCAAGATCCCGGTCATCGTGGTTGGTGAGCATCCTGACTATGGAACGTGGCAACACCACTCCTGCGTCGAACGCGCCAAGGATATTGCCGAAGCCGGCGAGATGCTCAAGCATATCGACGAGATGCTCGGTCTCGCGCAAACAGGACACGGCTGATGACATGGACCCTCACCCCCGATGACGACGTCATCAACGTCCGTGCCATCATCAGCACGACGCACCAGCAGGATCAGCTGCGCAATCTGATCACCGCGCTTCAGAAGCACCTCAAGGAAGAACCCAAGGAGATCACCAATGAACGACCAAATTCCTGACTTCGAACCGACCGTGCCTCCCGTCGTCGAGTATCCGCAGCCGAAGAAGCCACGGCGGAAGCCGACCAGGAAGAAGGCCAAGCATCTGAGCGAAAGCGCACTCGAGAAGAAGCTCGACCGTGGTGCTGCGATCCGATTCGGCAAGGCGAAAGCCAAGAAGGCCCGCAAGGTCGCCAAGCGCCGCGGCCGGCCGGCGGGAATACCGAACAAGCCGAAGGTCGCGCAGGCCAAAGGCTATATCTCGCCCGTGGCAACGATTCTGAGCGTACATGCCCAGATCGAAAGCTCATTGTCGCGGCTGTCGCTCTCGGAGCGCAAGGCTATGCTGGAGTTGTTCAAATGAACACCTTCGCCCAGGAGCTCAAGGAGCTGATCGAGAAGCACCGCGACATGCCCGGCACGGTGCTGGCGGATCTCGTCGACGACCTCGAGGACGCCGTCGAGAAGCTGGTGACGGAACTGGACGCCTCGTAATTTTCATTAACGCGTCGCTACAGCACATAGGAGAAGAATATGACCGACAAGGAACTATTGGCAATGTGCCAAGCCGCGTTCGAAGCAATCCCGGTCGCAGCTAGGGCTCGCAAGGTCCTCAAGGGCTTGAAGCGGAAGCCGGCCGCTTATGCCGGTAACGGCAGCCATATCTTGGCGGCCGAAATGGCTCTGATGATCGACGAACATCTTAAAGGTGGCATCTAGCCTTTCTAGACAGTCAGGAGAAACGAATGGTCTATAGCAAAGAGCAGGTCAAACGCGACCGGCGCAACATAAATCCGACTGCGGAAGCCGTCGTTGCGATGAACCTGTTCCCAGACGACTACGCTTTCAAACAGCGCGGCGGCAGCATGGACTTCTGGGACAATCTTCCGGAAGCTCATAAGCGCCGCTGCCTGGATCTGGTCGAACGCATCCGCGAGGCCGACAAATCCCACGGTCATAGGTAGGTAGAGCAATGAGCAGAAGACACGAGCCCATTCGCCACTCGGCCAGCCCGCGCAATCGGCGGAAAGCGTTCCATCATGCCGAGAACGCTTTGGAGGAGGCAAAGTATCTCAGTGCGGAATTATCCGAGGCGGCCGATCGATTGACTGTTCTATGCCTAAAGATCAGGAACCGCCTACGAGCTGAGACCAGCATTGATCAGCAGGAAAGGAAAGCGACATGAGGGCAAGCCATAGAGAGGTCGCCGAAGGCGAACTTGTCACCCACGACGCCTACAACGATGGGTATACTCATGAGGCGCTGCATACGACGCACGTTCTCATGGAAACGTTCGCCGAACACGTCATTGATACCCGGTGCGCCGACGAATTTCCTGACGTAAAAGAGGCCGCAGACAAAGCGCACGAGGCGCTATTTGACCTGTACCAATTGATCGGAACCAAGTTCAAAGATTAGCCTTTTCATCACACCAAGGTAACCGTCGTGACCGATTTCCCCGACATCCCGCCGTTTCTCGATCGCCGTGCAGGAGCGCCCGTGCAGAACTTCGCCAAGCCTCTCGTCTATTCCTTCACGATGCTCAACACCGCCGACAACTGCCTCTACAAGGCGTTCCGGATGTACGTGAAGAAGGATCTACCGTTCGTCGAAACGCCGGAAATGGCGTGGGGCAACAAGGTCCATTCGGCCTTCGAGCATCGGCTCGGAGGCAAGCCGCTTCCGCACGAGATGGTGCACTGGGAGCCTCTGATCTCGACTTACGCCGACCGCAAGGCACTGCCCGAGATGAAGCTGGGGGTGACCCGCAAGGGCCAGCCTACCGGCTTCTTCGACAAGGACGTCTTCCTTCGCGGCAAGATCGATGCGACCATGGCCAAGCCACAGGCGGCGTTCATCGCCGATTGGAAAACTGGATCCAGTCGTTACGAGCATCCGTTCGAACTCGAAGTGCAGGCGGTGATGCTGCGCGCCGCGCGGCCGACCATCCAGAAGATCGGCGCGCACTATGTCTGGCTCAAGGAGAACCGCATCGGGCAGCCCTACGACGTGTCGGACGTGGCCTCGACGTGGGCCAGAATCAACCACAAGGTCGAGGTGATCGAGGACTGCATGGCGAGTGGCGAGTGGCCCAAAAGCAAGAATCCACTTTGCGGCTACTGTCCGGTCAAGGACTGCGAGAACTGGTACGAGGCGAAACCGAAATGAAAACCTTCGAACAAGCGACCCAGGCGATGATCGACGCCGACCGGGAAGGTGGGCACATCGGCGAGGACGACCCGGAGTGGGGCCGTTACGAGGTCATGCTGGGAGCGGCACTGCGCGTGATACAACAGCGCGTAACGAGCGCTGACAACTTCGCCGTCGAAATTGACGAAATACTCAAAGGCCGGGGGTAATCAGCATGACCCCCGAAGGCTACGAGAAACAGGACATCGACAAATTTTTGAAGGCCCTCGGCCCAACCCGCGTCTACGTCATCAAGACGATCACGATGGGCTACGGCAAGTCCGGCGCCGGCGATTACGCGCTGTGCCTTGACGGGGCATTCTGGAACGTCGAGGTGAAGCGCCCGGGCAAGGAACCGACGGCGATTCAGTACCGGCGGATGAAGGAGGTGCGGGAGGCCGGCGGGCAAGCGGTGGCCGGCACCGCCGAGGTCGTGATTCGGGCGCTGACCGAGTGGCTGGCGGCGAGGGGGATCGCAGCATGAGACGCGGCCAGCGGCTGTCCTTTGCCGTGAACATGGTCGCTAGGGGGCCGGACAAAGGATCTGTAAGGCGTTCCGGCCCCCGCACATGACAAGTTTCTGGCTTGACGACATCCGGAATCTGATTGTGTACCCAGGCCAGCCCGGCGCGCTCGCGCAATACATCCCCGACCTCAAGCCGGTCAACGGGCACTATTTCTGCTTTCCAAAGACGCTGGCGAATTTGCAGGTGGCTGCCTACTACAACTACCCGATTCCGCCTGTCATCACCGCACAAACCTACGATTTCCCGATCGCTCCGCCGTTCAAGCCCTTGCCTCACCAGCTGGTGATGGCCAACTTCATGATGCTGCACCGGCGCTGCTTCAACCTGTCCGACATGGGCACGATGAAGACCTTGTCCACGCTGTGGGCGGCCGATTACCTGATGAGGCAACATGCTCCTGGAACATTTCGCGCTCTTGTGGTGGCCCCCCTCTCGACCCTCGAACGGGTATGGGCGTCTGCCATCTTCAAGAATTTCCTTGGACGTCGCACATTTGAGATCCTCCACGGCACTCCGGCAAAACGGTCCGAGGGACTCGCGCGAGACGCTGATTTCTACATCATCAACTTTGACGGAGTTGGTACCGGCGCTCACACCCGAAGAACGTTTTTGCTGGGGGGTTTTTCCGAAGAACTCGCAAAGCGGAATGACATTCGGCTCTGTGTTATCGATGAAGCGTCCGCTTATAAGGATCCCGGAACTCTCAGGCACAAGATTGCCCGTGAGGTTCTCGGAAAGCGAGATTATCTATGGCTCCTCACAGGAACACCTACACCCAATGCTCCGACCGACGCCTACGGGTTGGCAAAGCTGGTGAACAACGCCTTCGGCAAGTCGAAGACTGGTTTCAAGCTCGACACCATGTTTCAGGTCCAGCCGAACTCGTTCAAGTGGGTGCCGAAGAAGGACGGCTACGAAAAAGCGGCCGCGCTTCTAAGTCCTTCTATTCGCTACGATTTGCACGACATATGGGACGGACCTGAATGCGTGACCCAGCAGCGATCGGTGGAATTGACGCCTGACCAGAATCGCATGATGAAGACGCTGAAGCGGGACCTGCAGGTGACCATGGCATCGGGCACCGCTGTGAGTGCCGTCAACGAAGCAGCCGCGCGGCAGAAGTTCATCCAGATCAGTCTCGGCGCCGTGTATGACAGCGAGCACAAAGTCCATCAGACCGACGCCAAGCCGCGCATCGCGGCGCTGCACGAGATCCTCGATGAGGCCCCCGGCAAGACCCTGATATTCGCTCCGCTGACGTCGGTGGTCGAGATGCTGAAGCGGGAACTGCAGACCCGCCGGAAGGTCGAGATTGTCAACGGCAACGTCAGCCAGAAGGACCGCTCGCGCATCTTCGCCGCATTCCAGGAGGGCGACCTCGACGACATCATCGCCGACCCCGGGACCATGGCGCATGGCCTCGACTTGTTCATGGCCAGAACCGTGATCTGGTACGGAACCACGGACAAGGCCGAGCTCTACGCCCAGGCCAACCGCCGCGCGCACCGGCCCGGGCAGAAGTATCCGGTGAACGTGGTTCAGATCGTGTCGAACCCGCTGGAAATCGAGATTTTCCGGCGACTCGAAAATAATCTGTCCTTGCAAGGATCGCTCTTGACAATCATCGGAAGTTCGTAGAAATTACGAACACTGGACTTCGAGCAGCATTCCGAGATAGAGCCTAATTCAGGTAAGTGTGAGAGCGGTCCTGAAGCGCTAATAGCCTCTCACTGGCGTCGGCTCTATCGCGGTATGCTGCTCGACAAGTTTCTAACACAGGAGCCCGCCATGAACCCGCCGGGGTGACAAAAGCCCCGGCATCATGGTTTTAAGGAGGAAACTAAAATGCTGCTCAAAAGCACAACCGATGAATGGAAGCGTCGGTTTGCCTTATTCCCGATTCGCATTAACGAGCGTGAAGACAGAGTGTGGCTTTCCTGGTACGAAGTCAGAGGTCCCGGACATCGTAGGGAATACCGTCTTCCTGATTCGGATGAATCAATCGAATTGTCGGACATGTAATGCCCCCTCGCAAGAAAACCCAAACTAGCAACCCGAATCACCCGCCAGGTCATGACGGACGAGACTTGAATCTGATCGGTCACAACAACCCTCCCCCCGACCGCCCACAGGGCACCGACGAGGAGTTGATCGCTGAGAACTTCAAGATCGAGGACAACCTCAAGGCTGCCGCGGCGAAGCTGGCCGAGTGGTCCGCGCCGCACAAGGACCGCCTCAAGGCGATCGAGGACGAGTTGTTCCGCAGGCTCGCCGAGCGTCAGGCCGACTCCACGCGAACCGATGCCGGGACGGCCTACATCTCGAACATCACGAATTTCAAGATCGAAGACCGCGAGCCGATCCTGGATTTCATGCTCGATCACTGGGAGCAGCCGGACTGGGGTGGTATCGCCATGATGACGTTCAACGTCACCAAGGACGCTGTCAAGCAGTACATGGACCAGCACCAGGGGCAGTTGCCGCCGGGGTTGTCGATTTCTCACTTCAGTCGCCTCAACATCAAACGGAGTTAAGCCTTTGACGAATCAGCTTCCCGCATATCTGCAACAATACAGCGCCCCCGACATCGGCGCCGCCCTCTCGGCCAATCTCGGCTCGGCGATGCCCCCGCATGTCTCGATCGGCGGAGGCCGGTTCACGCTGGTCGACGCATCGAACAATGAGATCCCGGTCCCGACCTTCGACCCGCAGATCGGCGTGTACCTCGACTGTGCGATCATCGACGTCAACGCGGTGATGTCGCGCATCTATTTCGGCGGTGCCTACGACCCGCAGGCCGAGGGCGTCCGCCCCGACTGCTTTTCGGACAACGGCGTCGGCCCGTCAACGCAGGCAAGTTCGCCGCAGGCCCCGACCTGTGCGATCTGTCCGCGCGCCGAGTGGACCAAGATCAACGCCAACGGCAAGAAGGTGCCATGGTGCTCGCAAAAGCAGAAGGTAGCGGTGATCGTCCCGGGCTTCCCGACCCTGTTCCTGCTGGCGGTGCCGCCGAACTCGCACAGTTTCCTTCGCGAGTACGTGGAGATGTGCAAGGGCAACGGTGCGGCGATCGCCAACCTGATTACCCGCATTTCGTTTGTTCCGGGCGTGCAGGGCACGCTCCAGTTCAGGGCAGTATCCTACATCGACGAGCCGACCGCCCAGCTCCGGCAGGCGGCCTACGCCGAGAAGAAGACCGACGCCCTGGTGGGGCGGAACGACGTGGCGCGGCCGGCGGGGGTAATGCTCGGTCAGGCGGGACAGATCCAGTCGGGAACAGGACAAGCTCCATTGTTGTCGCAGCCGAACCAGCCTGTGAGCGTCATGCAGCAACCGGCACAGCAGTGGCCCGGTCAGGGTCAGCAGGGCACCCAGCAACAGATGCCCGTGCAGTGGCCAGGCCCGCAGATTCAAGCGACTGGACCGTCGCAACAATTCGGCGAGCAGGCGCGCCAGCAGGTGCAACAGCCTGGCCCTTTCGCGGAACAGCCGACCTCAGCGGCACCCGCATCCTCGACCGTCTCGCCGGGGATGGCTGGGACTGAACCCGCTCCCACCGGTCGCCGGCGGCGCAGGACGGCCGCGGAGATGCAGGCGGCCAATGGAGGCGCGCCGGCAGGACAGGCCACTCAGCAGCCCGCCGGAGCCCCACAGGCCCCGTTCCCGCATCCCGGGCAGTCTGCTCCTTTTACGCAACCTGCTGGCGCTGCGGCTACGAGTCAGCCCTTCTCGCAAGGGGGTGCCCCCTCTGCGGCGAACCAGGGCCAGCAGGCTGATATGGGCTTCGGGCTCAGTCAGGGCCAGCCGGCCTCGGCCAACCCGGAACTCGCCACCATGCTCGATGACTTTTTCAAGCAGGGGTGAGTCGGAACGCGCGTTCCGCGCATCATAGGAGTACCTGATGACCTTCCAGAAGCGGCTGAAGCGGATCATGAAGCGGAGGGGTTGGCGGGTGGCCGACCTCGCCCGCGCCCTTGAGGTTCCCTACACGACCGCGCGCGAGTGGGTGGTTCACGGCCGCATCCCGGCCAACATTTCCAGCGTCGGTAACGACGTCGTCCGCATGGAATCCCAGTCGTGATCACCCTCGTCCGTCGGCTCATGATCCTGACGGCGATCGTCTTGTCGCCGTTCTACGCGTTGTGGGTGGGAGCCGGCGGGCTCGCGGATCGACGGGAATGCCGGCGTTACCAAGGAGGCAAGTCATGAGCGATACATCGGAAAAAGCCCCATCGTATGGCCGGCTCCTCGGTCACATCGAACACCACAAAGTTCGTGAATGGTTTTTGCGCGGCGCCAAAGACGAAGATGCCAACACCATTCGCGAGGCAGTCGAACGAATCCCCAACTGGAAATTTGAGCGCTACGTCGCTCACATGCTGGCCGGCAACCTGGATCATTGGGAGTGGTGGGGAGAAAAGCCATGATCGAGCGCATCGTTTGGATCGCTATAGCCTTTACGATCGCTTTCGGGCTGACCTTTGAACTTATCCGCCTCGGCGCTGCCGCCATGTCGCATTAACTGACGAAAAAGGTAAGTCATGAAATTCGCGCGCAACATCGATGCGGATTGCTCCAGTTGCCACGGCAAAGGGGAGATCGTCGAGTGTGTGGAGAGGCACGACGGAACTTGGATCAACAGCTTCCAATGCCATTGCGTCACCTATCACCACGACGATGAAATGAAAGCTTTCCTCGCCGAGGTTGCCGTTGCTTCTGCTTATCGAAAGGATTCCGAATGAAGCTCTATCTCGCCGGACCCATGCGCGGAATTCCCGAGTTCAACTTTCCGGCGTTCCATATTGGCGCGGCGCAACTGCGCGAAGCCGGCCACATCGTTTTCAGTCCGGCTGAGCGAGACATTGCAGTGACCGGTGTCGATATCTCGAAGGGCAACGCAACGGGCGACAATGCCCTAGCCGAGGCCCAGCATGGGTTCAATCTGCGGGAAGCCCTCAAGGATGACCTTGAGTTTATTTGCCTGCACGCGGACGGCATTGCGCTCTTGCCAGGATGGACGAACAGCAAGGGAGCGCAGGCCAAGGTCGCGACGGCTCGCGCTCTTGGGCTCATGGTCATGACGATCGAAGAAGCAGCGTTAAAGACCGCACAGGGAGAGCAGAAATGACGTGCCAAGTTTGTGGTTCAGGGGACAGTGATTTGCGAATGGGCGTGTGCTTCGATTGCGCGACCGCTGGCGATATCCGCCTTGCGAAGAGATCGACGCTCCAGCACTGGAGACACGGAGCCTACTCACTGTTCTGCGGCGTGTGGTGGCGCGCAAGGATGGATTTCAGGATGGGATGGGAGCGCATTTGGCGTACAGGCGAGTACGCTCCTGGCCGCGAATGGGAACAATATTAGACACCACTTAAGGCTGAAAATGACTGAATGGACCAAAGGTGAATGGATCAAGGGCGTCGCGCACTGGCGCGAGGGCACCACGGCCTTGATTTCCATTGCCTTCACATGGCGGCTGCCAGAGGTCAGGAAGATCGCGGACTATTACCGCGCGATCGGCTGCGATCGCATCCGGCTTGGCGGCCCCGGCACATTCACCATGCGCAAGTACATCTCTGAGCACCTCGCCGACCTGGAGCTAGGCGGCAGCATCGCGGATGTGCTGCGGTTTCACAATCCGATGGCCACGAGGGCAAGCTACGGCTGCCCGGTTAATTGCCATTTCTGCATCGTGCCCAAGATGGACGGAACCGCGTTTAGTTTTGTGGACGACTTCCCACCGCGCCCGATCCTTTGTGATGACAACTTGTCGGCGCTGCCAGCGAACTATCAGCAACACATCATCGACCGTTATCTGCAGGCTGGCGTTCCGATACTGGACGCCAATTCCGGGTTTGAGCCGCGAACGTTCGACGACGAGGTGTTTGCCAGATGGAAGCCGGTTCTAAAGGGGCCGTGGCGCTTTGGATTCGATGAAAAGACGGAGGGCGAGCAAGTGGCCCGCGTCTTCAGGATGCTCAAGGACGTGTCGCCGAGGAAGAAGCAAGTCTACACGATGATCGGTCACGAACCCTTTGACGTGTGCATGGACCGGATTCGGAAGGTCATCGCAAGCGGTGGCGAGCCCTACGCGCAGCCTATGCTTCAATTGAACACTTTGGTGAAAGAGCCAAAGGTTCGGTACGATTGGACCGCGCTGAAGCTAAAGCAAGTGCAGCGATGGGTCAATCGCCGGCTGTGGCGATATGTGCCTTTCGATCAGTACGACGCAAACGTGAAGACCTCGCGAACACTTACTTTAACGAGTTGTTAGTGTGGGTTGACAATCGCGTAGCCGACAATCGATCGCGGGTGCACGCGGGTGCCGTGATGTCCCGAGTTGGCGTCGAACACCAACCACGTTGATCCGCCCAGCCATTGCTCGAGCACAAACACATGATGCCGTCTCACAGCGGCCATCCCGGGGGCCGGCGTCGCGCGCGGAAAGCGGAACCAGTTGGCCGCCAGCCAGAGATCTCGCACCGGCCGGCCGAAGATCCGGACCGCGGCGCCGCAACCGCAGAATGCACGCCACGGACAGCCTGCCGGATGCTCCACGGTGGTCGAATCATGTCGTCGTCGGGCTTCAGCGGGGTTGGAGATCAGGACGCACAGCAGCGCCAGGGCGGTCAGCAGCTTCATCGTTGTCCCTCTTCAGCTGCTTCAGGATGGTGTGCGACTGGCACGCGCGAAGCAGGGCCCCGAGGCTTGCCGCCAAACTGGACAGCAATAAGGCGAAGGCGGTGATGAAGGTCGCCCATTCACCGGGGCTGCAGGTCATGACCTTCGAAACCATGACGACGGAAAACGATGGGTTTGCCAAACCTGCCCGTTGCTCGGAGGGGCTCGTTCATGCATGGAAACCACGCTGACAGCCAGGATCGACATACCGCCGCCCACGAGTCCCGTAACTACCAACCCGGTCACCACCACGGACAAGTGAGCAAGCCAGTAGTCTTGAAAATATATGGTGAGCAGGACGTAGAGCGCGTCAGCGAAGAACGTGATCTTGCGCCACTGCATGACCCGGGGACGGTCCGTTCGATTTAGATGCAAGTCATTCTGGGCTTGTCGGATGACGTACATCAACAGCAGGACGCCGGAGAAGGCGACGAAGTCGTACAGCGCGATGACGAGGTTATTCATTCTTGGTTTTCCCGAACAGGTCCAGCTTCGTGAAGAACAGTTCGATAGCCAGACACAAATGCTTTCCGGCCATTCCAACGCCGAAGGCGACGAAGCCAATCGGGAACACCGCCAGCATCTTCAACAATTGAGGCGCTATAAAGTTCGCTGCGACGGCTCCATAGATGATGTATTTCACGACCTCCCATGCGCCCGCCTTTTCGAATCGCCACGCATGGAGAAGACCGCCGGCGGCACCGGCAGCCAGGCACGGCACGTTGATGAGGACGAGAAAGCTATCATCCATTTGCCCCACCGCTACGGTCAAAAATGCACACCATCAATGTGGTATCTCTACGTGGGTTGACAGGATAGCAAGAATATCGGCCGGGTCGTACTCGTGCGCGGGTCTCGACGTTGGCCAGCGGAAATAGACGCATGCGCGCAAAGCCATGAGGATTTTGGCCGCGCACGTCGAATGGAACTTGTGATGGTAGTGCCCGCCCAGAAGGAAGGTCCACGGTGCCCACCAGTCGTAGGGCTCGCCTATGGATTTCTCCAGGAAAGCGTAGAACGTGTCTTCCTGCTCCTTGGTACAGGGCAAGGAGACGATGATGTCGCAGCGCCGGCCGTCCGGCATGACGTAGACTTTGTCATCGTCGTAGCCGACGGCGCGCTCGACCATCCCCGCCGGGAAACCATCGTGCGGCTTACCGTGCATGCCGAGATAGGTGTTGCGCTTTGTCCGGGCCTCGATGTGCGTAGGTGTGAACGGCATGCATATCAGGCCCCGCCACGCCACGACGCTGTATTTCCAGCCTTTGTTCCTGACGAACCGAAGGTCGATCGATCCGTCACTCATGACTTCCTGCCTCTCAGAGCGGCAGATTGAAGTCGGAAATCATCTTGTCGAGGGTGATCTCGGTGTCGGTCAGCTGCTGCGCGGTCACCGTGCCGGCCGAAGCACCGCTGACAAGATCGGCAATGACCTTGATAGCCGGGGCGACAGCCTGTCCGGTCGCCTCGAGCGTGGAAACGATGCTGAGCCCCTTCGATACAAGGGCCAGGATTGCCATGATGTCCATGTCAGCCTCCGATCGGTGCGCCGCCGGCGGCAGCTTGTGACTTGATGGTGTCGACCAGATTGGCCAGGTTGTTGAACACGGCGACCGCGTTGACCTGATCGTTGGTCTTCACGAAGCTGCGCAGTTGCGCCAGGTAAGGCGGGATCTGGCGGGTGTAAAGCTGTACCGCAGCGATC
>Ga0307511_10006290_pt1 | contig 11976 bp, 5 predicted proteins | sample 13_EM_MG_FD_200266 | JGI IMG/M metagenome (GOLD analysis project Ga0307511, IMG submission 200266) | Populus trichocarpa ectomycorrhiza microbial communities from riparian zone in the Pacific Northwest, United States - 13_EM | ecosystem: Host-associated > Plants > Roots > Unclassified | place...
TTTCTATTCGTCTGATTTTGAATCGTTCCATTATGGCAATATTACTTGGTCTGGTTCTATAAGTGACATGACCATAATCCAATCAGTTAATTGTATAATCATCCTCTGTGGGGTTTTGAAAAATCAATCACATCAATAATTCCTTGAGATCTTGTCTGTTGTAACCTTATAAGCTCTCAAGCTTCATTCACCCAATTTTGATATGCCCGTACATTACTCCTATTAATATTCCTTGCACTTTGCAGTTTGACCCCATAGTTTGTAACCTTTTGCATTATGTTCACAAAACAACTCAGTTGGAATATGGGCAATGCTTTCGTTATATCCTTTAAAGTTCATGGTTTTAATATTTTTCTTATATTCCGCTTGCTGCAGGATGCTGCATTGGTGGTGCATGCCAAAGGCTTTCACCAAATGAGTGAAGGACAGAGTGGCATGGTGCCAGGTGGAACCTTGGACTTCCAGGATTTGCAAATGAGGATTAGAGCTATTGAGAAAGAAATCATTGAGAAGGAGAGACTTGTTATGCTAGAAAACTTGAGTTATCATTCCAAACTCGATGCTGCAATAAGGCAGATTGAGGACTTGAAATCTGGAAGCAGTGCACGTCAAAAAGGTGTCGAGACAAGGAGGTATGTTAAGCCAAAACCAGAGGATGGGGAACTGGGGGCCACACCAAGTGATGATCTGAGGCGGCAGAAACGAACACATGAAATCTCAGAGGATGGGAATGAAGTGATGACAAAAGACATAATACTTGATCAGATATCAGAATGTTCATCCCATGGAATCAGCAGGAGAGAAACTATGCAGGCTGATGAACAGATGCTTGAAATATGGGAAACTGCTGATCGGGATGACAGCATTGACCTGACTGTTGGAAAAACACAGAAGGTGACTGCTTCACAGAAGAAGAAAAAACACATTAGGCAGCATCCTTCTGCAGAATCAATGGTTGAGAAGGAGGTGGGTGTGGACAAATTAGAGATCTCAAAAAGATTATCAGGGTCTCGTCAAGAAGGGAATGAGAGGAAAATTCTAGAAAGACTTGATTCTGATGCTCAAAAGTTGACAAATCTTCAAATAACAGTTCAAGATTTGATGAGCAAGGTGGAGATTACAGAGAAGAGCGAGAAGGGAAAAGGTATTGAATATGATAATGTGAAGGAGCAGCTGGAAGAATCCGAGGAGGCCATCATGAAGTTGTTTGAAGTGAATCGCAAACTAATGAAGACTGTTGAAGATGAGCCACTGAACTTTGACGAGAAACCCGAATTAGCACCAGATGAGAGTGGCAGTGTCAGGAGAAGAAAGATTACAGAGCAGGCAAGAAGAGTGTCAGAGAAAATCGGGCGTTTGCAGTTGGAGGTGCAGAAATTGCAGTTCGTTTTGCTGAAACTTGATGATGAAAACAGAAGTAGAGGGAAAACAAAAATCACAGAGCAAAAAACAAAAGTTCTACTGCAGGACTATCTGTATGGCAGCACAAGAACTCGCCAGAAGAGGAAGAAAGGGCACTTCTGTTCATGCGTGCAACCTCCAACTAAAGGAGATTGAGGCAATCACGTTTTATCGGGAAATAATAGATGTAGTTCAAGCCCTCAAGGCTTAAATATGAGACATTAGTTGCTTTGTGCATAAGCTTTCCTCGCTAGATATGGTTATATAGAGAGCTAGCTGCTAGACTTTTTTTCTTTTGACCTTTGCTTGGTTAGAGAGGACCCTGTCGTCTTCTAGTTTAGAGATCCTGCTGTACATGCCAGTTCCCGTCGAATCGAAAGAGGCTGCTCTATTAGAGCTTGTTTTCCCCTTCATTTCGTTTGCATGTTTCGACATTGCTCAGGTTTCCATGGGGAGCTATTTTCTTCCAGGTGTACCTGGCTTTATAGTGAATGACTCTTCAAGGCCCTTTGGTTGGATCCACTTATTACAATGCTTAGCCGCAATTATTCGTGATTTAGGATTTACAATAGAAGAAGATCCAAGTGATTTATCACCCTTTGTGCTGTTTTTGTCCTACAGTTCAGTAGTCGTGGCTCAATTACTTTTTTTTTTTTTTTTTTGCTGGGATGGATCATTCATTCTCAGGGCTTTTGTTAGTTGATTTAAATTCATATATACTGGTTCATTTCCAGTGTGGCGGGCCAAATCAATTTTTTTTTATTTTTGCAATGATATAAACTTGGATAAAAAAATAAATCCTTAAATTTTTTATTTTGAATCTTTGCTTGGTGCGAGTTTCTAAGAAAATATATAAAAGAAATCTGGATAATCATTTTTTATTTTTAAAATACTTAATATTAAACAATAAAATTAAAAAATAATAATAAGAAAAAAAATAAAAAATGATGTCAAGTCATATAAACTTTTCAAACCAATAACTCGAGATATTAGATCAGAAATATCATATATGAAAAAACAGTGAAACTCAATTCCCAGCAAATCTAACATCGAATGATAAATTATTCATATTATTATTATTGTCGCTATCATTGTCACTATCATTACAACTATCACTATCACTATTATCATCAATAAGTATTATCACCATCATTATTATTATTATTATTATCACTATCATTATTATTGTTGTTGTTATTCTTGTTAATACTATTGTTATAATTATTATCATCACCGCTACAACTAATATTACTATTATTTTTATTCTTATCACTATTATCATTATTCTTATTACTGTTATAACCATAATAATAATAATAATAATAATTATTATTATTATTACTACTACTACTACTACTATTATTAATAGCATTAATACTATTATTGTTGTTGTTGTTGAAATAACAAAAATTATAAACTTGATTTGAAGGATAAAATTAAAAATCATAAATTTTTTGAAAAAATGGCAAAGGAAACAAATAAGAAATCAAAAGTAGAAGGACCGAATCGAAAAACATCATATACACAAATTAGAATTGAAGGACTAAATTTAAAACAAAACATCTATAAAAGGAATAAAAATGAAATAAGAAATTAAAAGAATGAGGACTAAAACTATAAAAGGAATAAGAATTAAATAAAAAATTAAAAGAATGAGAACTAAAATGAAAAAAAAAAAACATATGAGAAATTGTAATTGAATGACTAAATTGAAAAAAAAAACGATTATAAAGGAATAAAAACGAAATAAAAAATTAAAAGAATGAGAATTGAAATTTAAAATCAAACAACAGAGATGACAATAATGTATTTTAGCTGTCAAGAGAGAGTTAAAAAGGAAAAAACAAAAAGAAATGATCATTGGCAACAATTCGACCACCACACGTCTACACGCACCACATTATATGAAAGAGAAAATAGTTGCACATCTGCTGAGATAACAGATGATCAAATTTGACAATCAGGTTGCGTGTCACATGAGCCACCTAAATGGTGTAGATGCCACCGACTCATTGGTGTGGAACACACACTAAAAGATTTCTGAAAAAATTGAAAAAAAAATGTAAAAAATACCAAAATGTCTCATGAATTGTTAATTATACAAAATAACCATGTAAAAATATCAAAATTTCCTCAAAGATTTTTTTTTTTTTTGTTCCTTTTTAAGGATAAAATTGTGCTTTCTTTGTACATGGATCATGGAAGAACCATGAATTTCATTGCCCAACAACTCAATAATTTTGTTATCTTGAGGTTAAAAAAAATAATTTTACTATTAAGAAACTTGTGAAAAATCGAGTAAACCCTTGATCAACATTTATAAATTTTGTTAACTTTGGACTAAAAAATATTTTTATTGTATAGAAAAATTTAATAGACGCATTCACCCCTAACAAAATATTTTAATAATTAATGGGTGAATGAAAAATACCAACAGACTTCCAGCTTCAAGGCTCAAGTTTTTTTCACTCAATAGTAAAATGGGAAATTTACTGTAATAATCCATAATAAACTGCAACTCACATGTTTACACGCCCTTTAGCTTCTCTTTTTATGTGCTTTCTCCCTCCCAAGTACCTATAATATGAAAGGTCTTATCTTAAGGAAGCTAGGGTAGCCTGCCTTCCTTACAAAATACTTGAACACAGACTACTGGAACAAACCAGCTCATTTTATCAGGTACATAAAAGAAAAATTAACACGGATACCCTGGATGTATATTATTAGCCCTGCAAAACCCATCACCTGCAAGGAGTATAGGATTAAGATTAGGATTGGTCTGATGGCTAAGGGATAGTTTAACTGTAAATTCTATCAAGACATGATTAGGATTTAGTGTCCTTGATACATGTTCTTACACCTGTTACACAAGGATTGCTTTGAGCTCCAGAGTTCACAAGACAAATTCATCCCACTGTGAACTTACAAGAAAAGGATCCTTGGCACATCTGCTAACATTCTCAATGGTATCACTAAAACTCCTTAAAACGATCCTTTATATGGAAAAGGCTAATATTATATGCCCCCAAATCCGTACCAAAATAGGTCTGTAACACTTCAAATGAGAGCAAAGAACAAGAGCATGTTGGAAACCCTTTTTATAGACGAATTCCACAGTTCATAAATTTTGTTAGTCTCATCAATAACTGTGAATTCACGTGACACTTCATTGCTTGCTTACAGCACTGTTCATAAGATATCTCTTCAAAACAGATTTCTATTTGTTATGCTGCAAGTGTTTCGCAAGGTTTTCTCTTGTGATTTTTCCCGAGGGATCGACTTGCTTACAACATTGTTCTCCATAACCAGAGTCGTGATGACCTGACAAAGCAACATCAGGATGCAATTGATCTCCACAATCGATTATAATATTGTGGAGTAAACAACATACCAAGATAATACTTGGCAGTTTCCTCTTATCAGGTCTCCACATGACCTTGCTGAGGATTCTCCAACTTCCCTTCAAATGCATGAACGACCTCACCGCAAGCAACCTTGCAGCCTCATGCCTTGCGTTGAAAGTGGACATGGAACCTGAGATTCCCTCGCTCACTTCTGGAGTTATGAGCCATGGAAGAAGTGGATAGCCTACCCCGCCAACAATATATTCTCTGATTTCTGCTCCTTGAAATAAATTCCTTGAATTTCCATTTAAACGTTCTCCATTCTCACAGAGTTTGAAAAATCCTGAGCACTTCAATAGTCTTGGCACTGTCATGCCACCAGGCCAACCTGTCACAATATCTAAAAATCTCATTTCATGGTCGACAATACCCTGCAAGAACATGCTGTAATTTTTCTCTCGGTCACACCAATCATCCGAGGTTTCCACTGCAGGAAGGGTCATGATAATGTGTGTTGCATCAATTGCTCCACAACAATTTGGCAAGCCAAACAAAGTTTCGAATTTACACTTAATATCCTCCATTCTATCGGAATCAGGCCACTTGAGATGGTGCTTGGCCCGCTCTTCTAATGCTTCAATGAATCTCCAAGTCACTTGAGAGACTGTAGACTGACCAACCCCGAAGGAAGCCCCAACTGAGACCTGAGACTCACCAGATGCCAACCTTCTTAGAGCAATTGCAACCTGTTTCTCAACACTAAGAAGCCTTCCCTCGATGTTGATGAGTCCAGATGGTGGCCTCGATATAAGATCTTCTCTTACAAGAGAACAGATGTATTCGAAAGTCTTCTTTGAAATCCTGAAGAAATACTTAAAACCTTCTTCCTCGTCAGACGGTATACCTACAAGGTCAATCAATCTCTCATTTTTAGCACCTTGGACATCAAAATCCCAAGATTTCTATTAAAAATTTTGGTAAATTCAGTACGGTCTATATTCTACATTCTCAGCATTGAAAAGCTCTAAACTTTTTATGAAGTTCAATTTTCCACTTTGAAGCCAAAGTCACACAAGCACAAAGGACATACAGTATGGAGATTATAAGCAGATGATTGCCTATAAAGAAATTTCTCATCAGAATCGAAGATCCAATTAGGTCCCAAATTTATTAAATTATCTCAATTTATTATACTTAACAACAGCGATGAAGAATAGTATTACCAGCAACAGGAGTGGAAAGCAAACAAATTCCATTGATTATATGAGCATTTCCAGACTGAACGAATACTAAAGAGAAAACCAAAACAAAAAAACAGAAACTAAAAAAAACCAAGGATCAAGAGAACCTGGGGAAGAAGAGTTTTTGAGCCAGAAAGTATCCCACCAATCGGAATCAATGGCAGAGGGATCGATGGGAGCAGAGGTAATGTTTTTGTTTTTGAGTTTCTTCTTTTTCAATTTCTTCTTTGAAACTTTTTTGCTTTTCTTCGATTTGATAGGCGGAGCCATCTGATGTAGCACTAGATAAAATCTTACTACAGCTGATGCCCTATAAGCTCTTCTTGTCCCGGTTGATTTTCTGGGATAATGTCCGTTTCTACGAGAAATGGGAAGGTAATGTTAAGTGGAAGATAAGCGGAAAGAGTGACTGACCCCTCCCGCTGTGTCCGTCGGAAGATGGCTCTGTGACACCTAAAGCGACCAGTGCTATCTCCTTAATATGGAGACTTCATACGGTGCCGTTTAGCACGATCAGACCTTGTAGCTCTTTCATATAGCAAGTTCGAGGAAAACCTAAAAAAAAAGTCCAAGAGGAATCTCGAATAAATGCCAATCTTTCTTTTTTATTGTTGATTAGGTCCTCAGTGGGTCGATGTATTTTAAATCAGATACTTCAATATATTACAGCAGCAGCAGCAGCATGGAAAGTTATTAAGCTCCACCCAACTTATATCTGGATCGATAAATGATTAGATAAGTTAATAAGAGTTAATTAAAATAATATTATTTAAAAAAAAGTTATGTTAACTTAATTTTTTTTTAAGTTTTCCTCAAACTTGCTATAATATTATTAAAATAATATTATTTAACAAAAGTTATGTTAACTTAATTTTTTTTTAAGTTAAGTTTTTATCGAGTCACATATTAGATTGTGAGGTCAATTTTCATCCAAATTTTTTAAAACTCGGCACATGTTAGGCTTATTAAAAAATTATATTAATTTAAAATTTTTAATTATATTACTCTCTAACATATACATTCAAGTGAAAAAAATTTGAGTTTTCGAATTTTCATCTAGTTTTTTTTATAAAAAAAACTTGGTCTGAGTTATGTTTATCAAAGAACTTTCTTGACCCAAAATGTTAATTATTATGTGAGATTTTAATAATAATTTTATATTATTTTTTAACACATTCACTAAGTGAAAATCCTATGGATTTGAAACTTGTATAGATCTATATTATCTTATGTTTAATTTTATTAATTAGAATGAGGATGGTGAGATTCGAACTCGTGATCATTTGATTATCAATAATTTTAAAAAAATCATCTCAATTTAAGATAAAATTTTAAAAAATAATTTTATATTACTCTGTAAAAATATTCTAGTTATATCAGAAGTTGAAGCCCAGTTTTTTAATGAGAGCAGAGCTAAATTAAGATTTTTTATTTATGTAAAACTTACGTGAGAAACTATATTGTGTTTAAGAAATACAAAGTTGTTGTTTTTCTTTGTATACTTTATTCTAGTGTGTGATTAATGATGGGATGGGAAGAATTTTATTAAATTTACAGGTTTTTTTTATTAAAAAAAGATTAAATAAGTTTAAAGTAATTATTGAACGTTTTTGTTAACTAAAACTAATTTTATTCAAGACAAAAAATAGATTAGAGGACTTTGCTTATAACTTTTTGGGATTGTTTTTAGTTTTCCCATCGGATGATAAATTATTCGATGCATTTCATTTTATTTTGTTATAAAAACCGATATGTTATAGTGAGATGAGCGGTTTATTATATTATATTATAATTACAACAACAACAAAAAAAGTGTGCGGAAAACATGGTTTCTCTTACTTTCATGAATGTTATGGTGGATTGGAATAGTAATTTATAGTACTTTTATGAATATTATTGTGGATTGCAATAATAATAATTTATAGTATTTTATAATTTTTCTTTAGATATTTTCATCTTTTTTCTATAGTTATTGATTTTTTTCAAAAAAAAATTTATATTATGTATTTATTGGGATTTAAAGTTAATAATTTATTTTAACTAGTCTTTTATATGATTATAGTAATATTAAAAAAATTTATTTACATCATGTTGATATCAAAAAAATATCAAGCATCCTCAATTGGAAAAACATTGTTTCTCCTCTTCTAAAAACATTTAGGATTACAATAGTAATTCATGTTGTTTTATTAATTTTTTTTTTATGTTTTCATCATTATCTTCTTTTTTTCTTTGATTATTGAATTTTTATTTTTAACTTAGTCCTTATTTTGTGTGTTTATTGCGATTTGAAGTTGATAATTTATTTTGATTTATATTTTATATAGTTATAGCGGTATTGAAAAAATATTCTGATATCAGGTTAGTATCAGAAAAATACCTCAGTATCATGGTATGGTTGATTTTTATTAAAATATTTAAATAAAAAATGATTTTGAAAAAAAAACTAAGTTATTAAACTTTGTGGAGTTAATGACCTAGTTTACGAGTTTGACGAGATAACGCGGGTTGTCCGAATTCATGGGTTTGGAGGAGTACCTTCTTTTTTTTAATTGAACCTGCTTTTTTTATAATATAGTTATAAAAATTATTTTGATAAAAAAATCATGTTATTAAATTTTAGAAAGTTCACGGATCTATTTGCAGGTTTGGCAGTTTGAACTTTTTTTTCTTTATAAATTTATTTTTTTAATTTTATCCTTTGATATAGGGATGGTTGAGAATTTAATTTTATAGTTTGTTTTATTTTGATTTCTACGAGGTTATTGCGGTCTCAAAAAACATCATGAAATTGGGTTGATGCTCGATTTTACGATCGTCTATTTCTGCTATCATATAGTTAAATAAACAATAATTTCAAAGAAAAAAAGTAATTAATCCCAATAGAGTCCATGATTTAATTCACAGGTTTGATGTGTTGATCCAAGTTACTAGATTCACAAGTTTAGTAAGATTACTCATCAAACCGATATATATATATTTTAGTTTTTAGTCTTTTAGTTAAACCAATTTTGGTATCTTAATTTCTTACCTTTTAGATAGTGTTTGGAAGAATGACCAGACCATGTAGAGACAGAAATACAACGTGTGTTTGGCTGAATTTCTGTATCTCCTTTGAAGGGATACAGAAGACAAAAAGGAGAGAACATAGATACTGTTTGTGGAACTACACAAATTGTACTTGAAATATTGGAGTTTCATCTTTTGATAGCATTAGCAAGCATAAAATGTGATAAAAGTAGCATTGCTTTCATTCAAAATTTAATTTTAATCACTCTTTTTAGCATTGAGATTGGTCATTAAACATTGCTCAATAATCCTCTTGCACTATAAGCTTGCTTGGACTGAATTTTCATTCCATTTTCTTATTTCTCCATTGATGGCAAAGGTTGGATGCAGAGTCCAATCTTATGCCTGCGGTCGCTCACCAGAATTACTCTAAAAAGGTTTTCCATTCGAAATCTCTTGTATAAAAGATTCACACTGTAAAACCTGTACCTTGTCGGAAGAGAAAAAGTACCTCCAACTTCAACTAATGATTCAAGTCAGCTTCTATTTCACTTCCAGCAGTTGATTTGATGCAGCTTTATGTGATGCATAACAGTTCCTACATGCACGCACAACTGATACATACATATTTATACAGTTGACCTACATGGAATAAAATTAATACTCTTGCTGATCGACAGCTTAGACTTTGTTATATGCCTCAGATTCCTCTTTCAAAGGGCTTGGACTGCATCTGTGAAGCATGAAATCGCAAGCTTCGACAGCTTCCCCTACTGTCAAATGGATCCATTCTTGCCCTATTTTCTCAATGAACTTGGACTTGTTGAGTTTCTTCATTACTTCAGCTCCAGGATTGGCCAAGACAAGCTATAAACATGGAAGCAAAGAACATTAGAACATATAAATTAGTGGTGCACGACGATTCAAATATTTCGCACAAGATAATAGAACTTCGATCAAAATGTACCTTAAGCCCCCTTCTGTCCATTACTTTCTTAACTTCCTCAAGCATGCTTATCCCACTTGTGTCAATGTTACCAACCGCTGTCAGATTAAGAAATATAGGTAAAGGGATTTTCTATGTATAATCATTTTTTGCGGAAGGAAAATATTGCAGGATCATCCCTTACCTCCCATGTTTAGTATAACATACTGTAGGCTCGTTTCTCCTGAAGATTTTAACTTGTCTTCCTCGTCATCAACCCACCTCGCAATCCTGATAGATATAAAAATATATAGCAGCACTTGTGAGCTTCAAATTTAATTGGTTAATTTTAAGAATACTAGGTGTGCAGATATGCAGAAAAATTGTGTTTGATAAGTTTTTTATTAGATTAGAAGCTTCTGACCACACCTTTCTCTTAAGTAGCCTGAATTTGCAAAGTAGATGGGAGCATCAATCTCGAGAATGAGAACACCAGGAACGCTGCTTGTGTTTAGATATTGTTCAACATTTCTGTAGATCATTGAATTTGGAATGTTTCCGAGAATAAAGGTTTTTGGTCTTGCGACGAACAGAAGTAGTCTAAGCAAGGAAATTGCCACCTGCATTTGCACAAACGAATTGGTATCAAAGGATGGTAATCAGACATTTACGATTGCAGGTTTTAGGCCATAATTAGATGTCCATACCGCAATGACTAAGCCAATCTCGACGCTGGCGAAAACCACGCCAGCATAAGCGCTGATACAGACGATGAAGTCGAACTTGTCGACAGTCCAAAGATGGATTGCTGCTTCATAATCTAAGAGACCGAGCATAGCAGAGATAATAATAGAGGACAGAACCACAAGTGGAGTGTAATGGAACAATGGCGTTAGAAATAACAATGTGACCATGACTGCCAATGCCATGACAATATTTGATACTGCTGTCTTGCATCCTGCATTGTAGTTCACGGCCGATCGCGAAAATGGCCCTGGAAAATTTCATTGTATCACCAAGAGTACTTTTAGTTTAGTATTTTAAGTTTGAATTACGTTCTCAATTAAGTACAATTAGGAAATGAGAGCTGGTAAGTCAGTATATACCTGTGGTCAGATAGCAAGAGGTGCAAGAGCCTACAATGTTCATGGTCCCAAAAGCAATCATCTCTTTGTTACCATCTATATGGTAATTCTTGAACATAGCAAAACTCCTTCCTACAGCTATTCCTTCCTGTAACCAAATAAAAACAGGCAATCGCTTAAGCACATGACATTGATGTGCATGTGTATATTAATTAGGTGGTAGAATTTATCTTATTTTACTCTTACAAGGCAAGAGGGGCAGGTCTTAGTTCAACTTCTATCTTTCTTTTTAATCGAAGAAAAAGAACAGCAAAATAACAGAGGAGAAGGGAGCTTACAGCAAGAGCTATGACACCAGTGATGATGCCAGTTTTAATAGCTGTCGTAAGATAAGGAGATACAAACACGAGATCCGTGAAGGACAGTGGATTTAGCCCCTTCTTCAAGTTTCCTATCTGAAAAAATTACACCAGCATGCAGCAAATAAGAACACATGACATGAAAACAAAAACAGAAGGTTGAAGAAAGTACTTCCAAAAATTGACCCACAATGACCACTCTGGACTAGCGATCAAAGTCCAAGGTGATTGGAGGCAGTTTGGAGCGTTCTTTTAAAATTTAATATTTTTTTATTAAATTTTGTTTTTATATATTTTTATATTATTTTGATATGTTAATTTTAAAAATAATTTTTAAAAATAAAAAAAATATCATTTTAATATATTTTTAAATAAAAAATATTTTAAACCACTGTTACAATTCCAAATAATAATGAATACCAAGAATCTAGGCAAAACGTAGGAGGCTGAACTGTTGGGACGAGATGGTGGAAGACGAGATGTAGAACTATAACACTGATTTATATTTATAAAAATGGTTGCTTTGTATTATCCACCTGTTCATGATAAATTGAAATGCATTTTAGAGATATTAAATTAAATTTATGTTAAATTGGATTGGAGACATGACTT
>Ga0307511_10006291_pt1 | contig 11975 bp, 7 predicted proteins | sample 13_EM_MG_FD_200266 | JGI IMG/M metagenome (GOLD analysis project Ga0307511, IMG submission 200266) | Populus trichocarpa ectomycorrhiza microbial communities from riparian zone in the Pacific Northwest, United States - 13_EM | ecosystem: Host-associated > Plants > Roots > Unclassified | place...
CCAAACAACCCCACCCCCCCCCCCCCCCCACCCCCCCCCCCCCCCCCCCCCCCCCCCCCCCCCCCCCCCCCCCCCCCCCCCCCCCCCCCCCCTCTTCATCTGTATTGAAAGAAAGCAACAGGTCATAAATGTTTAACAAAGGTTTAGATTTTATTTTAATGACTACAATTCCAATTATTCGTCCAATTTGGCAAGTGTTTAAACAGAAAGACTGCATATATGGTAAGAACAGGCCTTATGATAAGTATCACAGATATAACCCAAACAGAGCATCTGCAGAAAGGGAAATCATAAACAATGTATTTTCTAGACCACAATTTTAATCTTAATTGGCACTGGTCATTATAAGCATAACATAAGCTTTTCTTTGTTCTTTCTGAAGCTTGGTGCAGAGGCACCCCAGGGTCTTTGAGCATTCAGTGAGACCAAAAATCATGCTGACAGGTGGAACAACCACGAAAAATCCTTGCGGTTGGCCACCAAGGGGTCATGGCGAGTTCAACTCTATAGTAACAGAAAATTTACTTAGAACAAGTTTGGTTTATGTTTCAAGAAACAGTAATCACAAGAGAACGCACTAAATTTACTTATCACGTTCAAAATGGAATAAGACTTGAAATTGTAGAGATCTAAATCACAACACTAATGAATAAGAGGCAAGTATATAAAGAGTCCAACAATCATGGTTGGATAACTAGAAAGGATGACTAGGTAAATGCTGGAAAACATAAAGATGATGAAAAGGCATCCAGAGAAGCTACATGAACCAGATGAATATTGAGAATTTCTCTGTAGGCAATGTAATATGGATAGTGGATGTTAACTAATCTGCCTACAATAGCTAAGACTAATAAAAAACAATGTGGAATGTGGTGAGGAAGATAAAACACGTGATGCAAAATTTACTTCCCTTGCATAATGCATCCATCACACAGACTAGGCTAGTCCACAGTTTTTCTTCCAACAGGCAATCATAGTTTTCATCTTTTAATGCCATCAATCAGAAGTGTGAGATAACATGTGCGGAATAAAACTGTCTAAAGTCTACATGGGAAAGGAAAAACAATTGCTAAATAGAGCAGGCTTATTCTATGGCAGTTACAGTGGAAGATTGAGTACTATAGAAAATCACCACAAAGGCACCTCAACAGATAACAGAAAAAGACATTATAGTATTAAAAAGAAAAAACCTTAAATGCCTTTAAAAATCCATCTTCCTCTTCATCATCCAATGACGTTTCTTCATCTCCAATTTGTTCGCGGTCAAGTAATCTATTGAAGAAACAACATAGACTACAACTTTTAGCAAACAATTAAATTTATAAAGCACCAAGATACTAGCAGTCAAAAGTGTTTACCGCTGTATAGCAGCATCGTCATAGTGAATTTGACGTGATTTTCCTGCTTCATCATTCTCATCAGCAAAAAGCTCCTTTGAACCATATCTTATGATGTCATCTAGCTCTTCCTAAAAATAGAATCATAATCTTTTAAGTTTTTTCTTAAAATTTTAAACCCACTCAGCTACTTTTTTTTTCACAATATGAACACATATTTCTACAACTATCTTGTTTTAACTGCCCAGCTAATATGCCTGCATAAAGAATCTTGCAAGCTGTACACCATAAACACAATAACCAGCATTTTCTAAAGAACTAACCACTTTAGCCAAGAAAAAGAAGAAGAAAAAAATCTGCTGATGAGTATGCAGTGCTCTCAGTATAAGTTCAGCATAGATCATATCTGTTTAGATTTTGCCCCTAAATCATACTACGATATTAATAATAGTTAAATTGTGACATCTCTGATCAGAAACTCTAATCATAACTTTCATTTAATTTAGCCCACACAAGCAACATAAGTCTACTGCCACACGTACAACCAAAGGCCTTGACTAATGAAAAAAGATTATTACTTGGTTAATATTTTGTGCCTTCAGCCTCCCAACAACAAGGTGCTCTAAAACCATTTTCTTCTTAGTCATCTGCATCATCCGTTCCTCAATAGTTCCTCGGGTTATGAGCCTATAAATCATTACCTGCAACACCAAAAAACACTTCAATGTAAAACAAACAAACAAACAAACAGCAACAGAAGTTATCTATGAAAACTTGAGAATAAATTTTAACCTTGTTGGTTTGCCCAAGTCGATGTGCCCTAGCCATTGCTTGAAGATCAGCATGAGGATTCCAATCACTGAAAAGCCAAGAATAATATGTCCAGTGAATTGAAACCAAAAAAGGAAAAAAGAAGCAGAAAATCATCACAACCCCACAGAAAAAATTGCAAATCTAGAACTTTTGAGTTTCAAAATCCCCAGCACTGGAAAAACAAAGTGATCTTTTAAAAACATAGCCATTAGAGACGTCAGTAAATTTAAATGAGCACAGTGATAGTGCCAACTTTTGACTTAGTCAAATTTTAAAAATTCATAAAACACCAGATCACAGTCACCTTATATTTTATTACCATCATACCACCCTTCAACCACATAACTACTACTCTGCCGACATTTCCATAGCACCAGCTTTCTCATTATCACTTGAAAAGGGAATACTAAAGCAGAAAATGAAAACACTCAACCTATCATATATAATAACTGTATCAGCAGTTGCAAGATTTATTCCCAGTCCTCCAGCTCTAGTTGAGAGAAGAAAGCAAAATCTTGAAGAATTTTTGGCATTAAATCGATCTATGCGTATTTGTCTCTCAGCTCCACCAACCTTTCCATCTATCCGTTCATATGTCCATTTCTGACCACAGAAACAAAATAAATGATAAAATACTGGATCAAATTAGTGTATATCTGAACAACCTATCACTGCAGCAGCCAAATACAGATACAGGATGGATCATAATAAGAAGATGCTGATACCTTATGAGTGCAGTAATCTTCCAGTAGGTCCAGCATGTGCTGAAATTGTGAGTAAATGAGAACTCTATGTCCTTGTTCTTTAAGTCTCACCATCATTTTGTGCAACAGTTGCAATTTCCCAGAAGTTTCCACGAGCTGCCTGCCACATAATAAAACAAGAACAAGAAGCACAAAATAAATCAGGAAATAATATAAAGTACTTTGAAAAGAGTCTTTATACACACTGAAACAACAGAGTTCTACAAGAACAAGCATAGGAAGCCAAAACTGAAATGAAACATCAAAAGAACAATCCACTGCCTCTCAAGCAAAGAACACAGGCTGAGAATAGGCAAAGAAGATGAAAATATAAGATAAGAATATGTCCTATCGTAATGCCAAGGTACCACATGCATAACTGGACACATACATGTGTAAATGCACATGTGAATGCAATTGCACAAGCACAAAAAAAGTATGAATATGTAGAATTAAATTAAGCACTCGAAAGATTCATTGCATGTGTAAATGCACATGTGAATGAAATTGCAAAAACACCAAAGAACAAATACATAGAATAAAACTGAGTACTTGAAAGATTCATTGGTGTCTTCTATATCTGGTTCCACTCCTTCTAACATATAAGGATGACAACAGAGTTTGCGCAATTCCATAACCACATTGATAAGAGAAATCTGGTCAAGGAAGATCCAGGGAAAATAACATGTTAGGTTGAAATACACTAAAGTAGTTAAAGTATCTTTATTTCTCTACAATAATAAATTGCACCTGTGCACCGCCACGTCGAGTCAGTATTTGATAGTTACGAGTCAGAATGGCCTTGTAATATTCCTTCTGCTTACTACTTAGTTCAACACGTAGAATGAGTTCCTTCTTTGGAGGTAGCTCCTTCATGACATCCTTCTTCACCCCTATAAGAGCATCACAAATTTGCATCCACATTCTCATCAATACTAAAATTTTAAAGAAAAGGGAATGAAAGCCATCTTTTGCTACAGAAACCATAGCTGCAACAGGCCACAAAAGAGAGAGAAAGAGAGAGAGCCCTTAAAATTGCATATTTAACAATTAAAAGGAAAAAAGAAAAGCTAATGGAGCAAATAAAATACACAGGGAATACCTATTTCATGGAAAATAACTTGTCACCCAACTTGTCATAATATTTCTACTACAAGAAAAGTTTTTCCTAAGATCCTGCATTCATTACTTTTACATTTGTGTTCCTTTTCTTGCAAAAGGAAACAGGGTGAAACCATAAGTGATTCAGAATACGGGACAAAACAAATAAAAAAAGAAAAAAAGCGAGGGTGCTAGCAAAAATCAAATCGACTCTGTAAACTCAGCCCCTTCAAAGAAATGTGGAAAAATTTATCGCTTCAATTGCAGAGGAAAAACAAAAACCAAGTAACTTTAATGTGCTGACAAGTGACGAAACTACCAGGAGACATGTTTTTCAGATGGTTTCTGTGTTATGAATAACAATCTATATATTAGTTCGTGATGGGAAAACTCCAAAAAGAACTGTTTGAGAAAGTAAGACCCCAAGAGAAATCAAATGCTTAAACAGAACTATGGAGGCATCCACAAATAGTCTGATAACACTTCATTTGGCACCTTCATGTCCAAAGAAAAGGCAGAAAAGGTCCACAGTCAACATAAAAGAAAAATAATAATAATCAATGCACCAAATATAAATCACATATATCAATAGCTCTGGAAATCCAATTAATCAAATGAAGTACATGTCAGATGGAAAAGTTTGAGATTTTACTTCTAAGGAGATGGGGAGCCAACATTTTATGAAGTCTCGATATCTGCTCCTCTTGATTTATATCCTTAAACTCCTCTTGGAACTCTTCTAAACTCGCAAACTGCAAAGATTAAACCAATATGAAGAAAAGGCTCTTTCAACTTATCACCAGGCTCTTATAACCTATCACGATCTAACTAAAATCATAGGCAAAGCTGCACATTGTACTAACCTTCCCAGCATCAAGGAAATGCATGAGCATGAAAAGTTCATCCAGATTGTTCTGAGCACGAGTCAAATGAGGGAATAAGTTAGTAAATTCAACAAACACATGTAAACAGTATTATTAAGTGGTAGAAAATCCCATAAGGCAAAAGCAAGCAAAGAAAGCTAATTAGCTATTCATATAATGATGGGAGGGCACTGCATTTTACTTTCTATCCAGAGTTTGCAATCTAAATATTTGACTCTAAGCCAATACTGTGAAAATTAGCATGGCATGCATAAAGAACTTGAAATACTGAAGCAATAAGATGATTAAAAGCATCATATTATAGATATGTGCACATAAAAACTGAAGATAATGATAAAAATAAAGTGCAAACAAGAAGAAAGAAACTAAAACATGCATTCATAACGTGTTGCAAAAGTGCTAATTGATTAGACAGACTAAATCTGCCTATCTGCCAGTGTTTAAATTCAGCAAGCTAACTTTACAACATGATAAAATCAGCAACAGATACTCCCTCAAATGCTCCAGTGGCAGAGCATCAAAACAAATGCATGTTAATCAAAAGAACGCTGAACAAGCCTCTCAATTATTGCCGTAAACAGTGGTTTCATACCCAGTGATTTTGCTTAAAAAAATACAAAACCAGTAGGAATCAAGAGAAGCATAAAGGCTTTTACATCATATAATAGGTTTACAAACATAGGCATACAATAAAGTATTTTTATTTTTCAATTTTGTTCTGATGTTGGTATTTATTATATGCAAGCACTATTCTCTGGCAAAAAGCAATAATCTTAAGTCCATGTGATTCAATTGTATCATTAGAAAACAAACCTGAAGAGGGGTTCCAGTCAAAAGCACACGATGGTTACTATAGTACTGCTTCATCGAGAGAAACAATTTTGAGTCCTTATTTTTTAGACGATGACCTTCATCAACAATCTACAAGTAGATGTCAGTGTTGAGTAGCCATAACATGCAGGGGACTAGCATTGTACTCGTTAGGTTGTAGAATGTTACCATGCACTCCCACTTTATTGGTTTCAGCGATGTTGTGTCTAAGTTAATCATCTCATAAGACGTTAGAAGCACATCAAATTTTATTCTATCTTGCTTTCTTTCAGTGACAACTTGACCAGATTTCTTTTTCTTGATCTTCTTGTGCTTCTTGGGGTAGTAAAATTCATATTCCCTAATGACAGCACGAGCTTGTGCAGAGCCAACATACATAACCTGTACAAGAGAAACTTCCACTCAGTGTTCCTTACCAAGGAGTAAGATAACTAAAGAGTTCCATGTACATACAACATTCATTTGAGGCGCCCATGTTGCAAATTCACGTTCCCAGTTTCGCAATGTTGACAGTGGAGCTACTACCAAATGATGAGAGATGCCTTCTTCAAAAAGAGATGCTAAAAATGCAATACTCTGTATAGTTTTGCCTGTAATCAAACAAAAATAGAAAAAACATGAATACATTGGGAAAAACAATGAAAAGCTATCAGTGCAAAAGCAAAAACACAAGCAAGACTCACCAAGGCCCATCTCATCAGCAAGTATTACATGTGTTTGTTTGGACCAAGAAAAACGTAAGAAGTTCAGCCCTTCTAGCTGATATGGATGCAATGAGCCTTCAATTACAAGAACAGGAGCACTTGGGAATTAACAATAATCAAACCAAGTAGATATAATATGAACAAGCATGCTAGGTTTTCAAGAAAGTAGAAAAACATCAGATGGAATGATGTACCTCCAGAAAGAAATTCAGGACTGTGTTCATACTGTTGAAATTCTTTTGATTTCTTCTTTGAATCAGTAGCATCTTGAAGGCTGCTCTTTTGCTTACTCGGTTTGTGAGACCTAGACTGAATTCTATTAAATCTTTCTATTTCAGGCTGGAATGTAGATACATCTGATTCAAATTCCCAATAACATTCATCATAAGGAAGTTCCTTGTACTTCACAAGATATTCCTTCTCACCCTCAACTCCCCTGAAGCACGCAACAGTGTCACATTCGTGAATCTTGTGACAGAATCAAACAATTTAAGAACAAAAGTAAAATAAAGAGAAGAAAAAAAGGCTAAAATAGCATATCTAAAGAGCAAAGCACACCGGTATTATCAAGAAATGCAGCCCATGATAAGAGGCAACTGCATATTATAAATGGAAAATTTTCACTCTGATGCTTTTATGCTCTTATCTACAATTAATGATTTTAAAGTTCAAGAAACGGGATGCATATAAGAAATACCCCTTGTAAAGACAAAAGAACATTAAAAAAAAATGCATAAAGCTATAGTAAAGAGGTTCCAAAATAGGATGATGGCAACAGGGACAACAGATAGCCATGTAAGATGAGCATCCCTTCAAAATCCCAACTATTCTGCTGAACTACCCTACATCCAGGGAAAGATCCAAGGATTAAAAGCTCCATCCCAACCCCCCTTAAAATATAACAAAAGGTTGATATTCTTCAAGATGATATTTTTTATTTTATTCCTAAATGAACAGTTGTTTCTTTTTTCTTCTAAAAATATTTTACTCAAAAACTTAACCCTTCATGTGTGAACAATTTTCTCCCTCTACCTCAAAAAATGAAAGCATCTGATCCACCAGTTTCATCCCTGAAAAGAAAATTTGTCTTTTCCCCCAAAATAACTCAATCCTGGGTAGGTCCCTAACCACGTTTAATCTTAGATATGAAATTGTTACTTGAACAGTAAGGATAATTCTTTCCAACAACAAAATTCTGGTAAAAAACATGCATGTTAGTTATTGTATTAGCAAACTACTTGTCTGTCTGCATTTTCTCATATATAATTAGAGCATAGAAGGCACATACTTTTAATAGTGAACTCCACTCCATAGATTTCAAAATTCAACAAAAAACTTCATAGAGCATTTCCCCATTTCATCGTTTGTAATCAGCCATAAGGAAAAAAAATGCAGCATAAAATCAAAACTATCATATTTTGTGTGTGTGTTTGATGCATTAAAGTTTCAGATGAGTCAACCTGCAAGCAAGAATTCGATCAACAGTTGTCCATTCAGGTCGGATAGCAACAAAGTCATCCTCAGAGTTATTGTTCGACGCCATTTGACGATTGAAATTGTTTACTTTAGTCTTCAGACGAGGATTTGACTTGAAAGCTTTTAGAAACTCTCTCTCAGGTACCCTGTAGGGAGTTGTGACGAACAAGGAAGGAAACCAGAAAGGAAAAAAACCAGCTAACACATGAGCAAGCGATGCCTAATAAGCAGGAAAAAGACAACATTGAACAAAAAAACAAGAGAACATCATACAAAAGTCGAAATGGATTGTGCTACAGCAACACCACAATATAAGGCATGTTAGCATGGAGGGGAACTTGAAAAGATTATAAAAGGGTTTGCAAAACTAACATATCATTTTACAAGCAATTGTTCTACCTGATAAAATTGGAAACCATAGAAACAAAATTACCAAGTGCAATGTAGATAAGATAAGCCTTTCCACTTCACAAGATACTGTTTTACAAAAATTTGCTTTGAGCCTAGCTTAGAGGCATCACTATCATCAGCTACGGTAGGGCGCATTTCAGTGTCCAATAACTTATCAATATCATTCAGAGGGCTAACCTGAAAAGAATGGTAATTGTAAGCTTTGAAAAGCATAATGTTTTGTGAATTAAACAAGAGTGCCCATGAGTTCCAAGGAATCATACACATTCAGGGCATCTCCAATTGCTAGGAAAAGGAGCTTTTAGTGGTGGAAGCAGACACTTGGGATGGTAAGCATAAGTGCAAGTTTCACAATTCAGAAGATTCTCACTCTCTCCGCAAGCTTGACAGGAATCCTCCTTCTGAATAAGAGGCAAGAAAGCGGAACTATTAAAGAGACAAAAAGTTTATGAAATTTGCAATGCTAAGAAAGACAATCATGAGAGGACAACCAAATCACAGCATCTATGTTCACTGTAAACATGTGTGGGAGCATGGACATGAGAGATGTTTCAAAAAATCAGATATATATTCTGCCAAATGTTTAAAGCATTATTCTCCATCAGTTGTTTTGAAGCCTAAAGGCCTCAAGCAGCTAAACACCTAAGCTGTAATTTCTACTCGCTCTTGTGCATTGTATTACATTGCACTATGTTCCACAAATACATCATTATTTTTTAAATCAATTTTTAGAAATATGCATTTATATTCTCAGCCGTAATAAACTACTTTCCAGTTCCATCATCATAATCATTAAAGTTGAAGGATTAACATGACAGCTGATGAAGGCTTGTTCAGTTAACCTACAAAATAAATCCAATGAAATCAAGAAAAAAGAGCACCAAATACATGATTATAGAATGGAGTCCGGGAATCAATGAAGATCACCCACGAAAAGGCCCAAACAAGCTTACAATTTCATAAACCATCCCAAACCAGAAAAAAGAGCAAAAAGCTGGTGGAAGTACGAAACTACTCAAACCCAAGAAGTTTTCAATTCTCAATTTTGACAGGCTGTGCCCCTCATCCACAAGAGAAAGGGCACTGGTAAAAGTAATGCAGTGAAAAAACATCTCTAACAGAGATGTACCTTAAAATAGAACCATCTAACTCAGAGCAACTCAGACATGACCATGATTTCATCAGGCCAAGCACTAGACCATATATATACAAATATATATATATAAACACTAATGGAAAAATCCATGTGACTAACAACAGCCACAGGACAACAAAATTGTATAATTTTTTCTTAGTTGTTTCCACAGAACATAGTTACCTCCACTCAGAAATCCCTGACCAAAGCCATCCCTTTATTTCCTCAGTTAACTAGCCCATGCATCTAAGGCAGCCTTAAAAACATCATCAAAACATCCTTAAGAATAACAACTCAGCCACAATCCCGATCCTTTTACATGATAATATCGAATAAAATTTATTTTCGTGGGAATTAAACTCCTTCCCAGAATTCAAAACTAAATATAAAAAATAAAATGCACAGAATTCACCTTAAAACCATTAAAAAAAAATCCTTCAAAACACATCAAAATGTTTGAACCTCAACTATCTTAACTTCCAGATGAAACTGTAAAACATCAAACTCGGTAATTAGCCTCGAAAAGAAAAGGGAAAAAAACAATTATCATTCAGCATTAAAGACAGTACACACTAACCTACGAAAGAAGTAAGAAGAAAAGAAACAAACCGCATCATCCCTGACAAATCTTTCAATTTTCTCCTGGGGTTTTTTAGCTTTCCCAGAAACAAAATCAGCATCATCATCTGATTCATCCAGGTTATAAATTGGCCTCCTTTCTGATCTAACACGTAGCCTCTCCACTAAGCTACTCATTTCCTGCAACCAAAACAGAAAAAACAAAGACATGGCATTATTAAAACCACAAACTCAAGAATCATAAACAAAACAAGGAAACCAAGAGTGCAAGAAACCAACATGACACGTGCACCAATTCATGCAAGAACAAAATCACGAACCACAAGAACAAAAACCCACTTGATAGAGAATTATCAACATTAATCACCATTTCAATAATTAATGAGTTTCTGGGTCAGTAGTTATTGAAGTAAAGTGTGTATCTTTATGCGTGAGGTCTTTAAAAGCAAAGATGGCAAATGGGTTTTAACTCTTTTCAAGGAATTTTTGCCAAATAGAAGTTTAGAGTGAGAGAGAGAGAGTTACCTGAGGATCTGGAGCACCAACGTAGTAAAAATTTCTGCCTAGACCCAAAGAAACACCAAAATCGGAGTTTGGGCTAGACAGAGAAAACTAAAAAGATGGAGGTTTATAAGCGTCAATTATGCTGTCACCTAAGACAACATTTTTCCTTGATGTTTTTTAAACATGAAGTACTGTTTATATAATAACCAAGGAGTTGCATTTAAGCCCCAAAAAAAGAAAAGATTAGTGTTATTGTTTTGCAGCAAAATAAACAAGGTTGAAAGGTATACCTTACTATTCATCTTATTACATTGTTCTGTTTTAAAAGGGGTAGTCATGGCTATATAATTGGGAAGCCCTTTATTTTTATATTCTAGAAATGAAAATCATAATAATTGAACTCTAACCTTGCCTTATAAAAATAAAATACTATATACATAATGTTTTTTTATTGGTGCCACTTTACAAACTTAACAATAAACAATTGTTTTTTTTTATTTATAGCAATAATACATGATTTGTTTTACATTTTTTTATTGAATTAATGAGAATTGTTGACTTTTAATGTATTTTGAAAGATTATTATTTGTTTAATTTCAATGTCTAGCGAGGGTTAAAAATCATCAACTTTACAACTACAACCAACAATGATGTTCATTTATTTGTACATAGAAGGAGTATGATGAACTTTAATCTGTTTCTCTTTAATTTATATTGTGTTTAGAACTAGTCTATTTTATATGTATGTGTGTACATAAAATCTTGTATAATAATCAATGAGTTGCATTTAAGCTAACAAAGGAAAGATTATTATTTGCTATTTATGAATTTATCTTTATGTGTCTAGGGAGGGAGGGTTGGAATCGATAGCTTAAGAGGTATGTATAGAGTAGTGTTGTTTTTTAAATAGTGTATTGATGAAATCATTAAGAGCACATAAAATTCATTAATGTGAATATGGATATTTAATAACTTGGAAAGCGATTTCTTTATTTTATTAGGTAAGAGTGAAATTGTGTTTTTATATTTTTTTTTAACACAACTATACTTTGTTTCTCTATCTCCTTCAACATTATGTCAGAGTCTTGTCATTCAAAAATAATTTCAATGATAGATGAAACTATATCTATCATATATCAAAGACAAAACCCTAATTTTTTTCAAGGGTTGCTAAGTATAACAGGTTATTGTCAACCCTACCATATAGAGAAAACTAAAAAGATAGTGATTTATAAGTGTTAGCCGTTAATAATGTTATGTCACCTAAGATGTTTTTCTTTAGGGTTTTTTTTAACATCAAATCTTGTTTATACAATGAGATATTAATGTTTATTAATTATAGGATTGCCCTTAGGTGTATGAGGGTGGAATTAAAGGGGTGAGATGGTCTTTATGGAGTTGTATAAGTTTTTTTTAAAAAAATTTGGATAGTGTTCGGAACTAGGATATTAGTGAGA
>Ga0307511_10006292_pt1 | contig 11975 bp, 14 predicted proteins | sample 13_EM_MG_FD_200266 | JGI IMG/M metagenome (GOLD analysis project Ga0307511, IMG submission 200266) | Populus trichocarpa ectomycorrhiza microbial communities from riparian zone in the Pacific Northwest, United States - 13_EM | ecosystem: Host-associated > Plants > Roots > Unclassified | place...
AGCTGGATTATCGGCAATTGTAGAAAGAATACCATTGAGAACTTCTTCAAGATGGCGCACTCCACAATGATGTTTTAACACCCCATATGCCGGTTGAAGTTCGATTGCGATGGGGTTTATCAATGTTCTGGTCGGCGGATGAATCAATTAAAATTCGCACGCACTTCAGCTGTAAATGGCTCTACCGCATCCTGTGTACTATTATTGGCCATTTTCTAAGACTATGTTAGCATCTCGCTGCTTGCACACTTCATGTCAAAAATACTTACCGAACACTGGAGAATTCGCTGTGTAGGGGTTGAAATTATTCAGCGCTGGAGAATTTGCTGCGTAGGTATTGAACTTCTTCACTGCTGGCAAATTTGTCGGTGTTTGCTTCACTTGCCCGGTCCCGTACCCCTGGCCCGGTCTAGTCCAATTAGTATGAGTGTTCCGACTGAACCGGGCTACTGGTCAAAAGTTCCCGTTGATGACTGGGCCGGAACACATATATTTGTTATAAGCATACCACCTCCGGTCCCGACCATATGCTTATAACGAGAGTATACTGTATGACTACGGATCCAGGTTATCGCGGTGTCCTGGTCCTTCCGATTCCACAGTGCTTTCTTCAAGTCCTTTTCCACCCCACTCCTCGGAGGGGCCCCTTGGCTGAGATTCAATGCGGTGTGGAGAGCCGCTTGCGAGTCTGTAAGGATATAGAGCATGTCCGCCTTTTCCTGTTCGAGGCTCAGGGCTACCGCCTTCCTTTCAGCACCTGCCACGGAGGCCCCCCCTCCCAAGGTAAGACCTATATGTGCGGCTGGGACGCCCACTCCAGTCCTCCGAGTACGCCCCAGATGCCATCCCCCCCTTCCGCCCAGTTCCGTCGGTGTAACTCATTATCCACCCCTCGTCCATGCGGCCCCCTATTGTCCCAGCCCAATATCCTTTGGACTTTGATCGTTCGTCTCCGGGGTCCAGCATGGGTGCATAATGGAGAGGGGGGCGGGTGGTGTCCTGGCAGTCTCCACATGACCTCTCGTTCGGATCCATGATAGGGGTTAGGTAGAAAGCCCCCGGGATCGGGCCATCCACCTTAAAACCGTCTAGGCCTGTTCCATCGTGCCACCTGGTGTATTCCGGTGCGGCCTCGCCTTCCAGCACCTCGCGTATCCGTCGGTCCCCCGTCCGGAGAGATCTTGCCACCCACAGGATCGAGATGTGGTCTAGCCTTGACTGAAGTGGTTCGACGCCTGCAATGTAACCTAGTTTCTGGTGGCTGGCTCCGTGATAGGCCCCGGTAATCTTCCTCGGAGCCTGATATTCCAGTCTCATCATACCGCTCAGGTTCATCTGCTTGTCTCTCCTGCTCCAGAGCTCCGCCCTTAGGTGAAGATTGGTCTGATGGCCCCCGTAAGTATTGCCCTCAGGGCCCTCGGCGGCATCCCCCCTTTACTGTTGCCTAGGCGGGCTAGCACCTCATACAGACGTTCCGGAAACCGGGGTGGATTCAAGGGTGGGCCAAGTTAATCTGGCCCTCCCACATCCAGATAGACTCATTACCCCAGAATTCCGCATCTATTAAAGATCTGAAATCGATGGCCTCAGATAGCTCAGATCTCGTTCAGCAGCTTCTAGTCTAGGAACATCAAAATACAGAAGCCACACTGACAATACTCTTGTTGACTGGCCTAACAGCTACCTGGAGCTCAACCAGCGGCTGTTTGTGGACCGTGTGCCATCCAATTTGCACCTGTAGTATGGCCGTCCTGTCTTGTGCACCGGAGGTTCTCGGGGTTGCCTGGTAATCTGTGATTGTGAACCCCAGTGTGAGGTCGACTCCTTTGATGAGCCATTTCGGGGTTCGTTCCCCTAGCCTGATCCCCATCTCGGTTGCGATTGCTGCCTCCCAATGCCTCCCAACCCTGGACCACTACCTCTAATAGTCCTTGCGCTAGATGCGTGCGGACTCCGTAGTTTTTTCCTAGCAAGGCCCTTATGTTTTCCAGTTCCCGTTCCTAGTCGAGCATCCCTCGGGACGAGAACTTGATTCTCCTGTCATGAGGGTATCGGCTGTCGTATTCCAGGTCTGTCGCCCTCGATGCTAGCCGCAAGGGCGTTTATCCTGGTAATCCATGCTTGTTTCCAGCTCTTTGATCCCGGCCCCCGTTTCTGGCATCCAAACACGCCTACCCATATCTCGTTTGGACCCGCCTGCGCTGGAGCTGCCCTGTGGGCGTTCCCTCCCAAATTCAGTCTTTTGGTCCCTATTCTCGCGTCCCCCTCTCTCCTCTGAAGTTGCCCTGCCTCTAGTGCCCTCTTGTGCGCGATCTGATTGCTCTCCTCGGGACCAAACCTGGCTGGTTCTGTTTTCCTCCCCGGTTCTTTCAGCTCCAACTTTCTTTTCCTTTTCCGCCTCCTGGCCCATATTGTCCCCTTGGACGGCTTATACCATTGCTTACCTAAGGATGCCTCCCCTCGAAGCCAAGATCCCGTGATATCACATAAGCACTAGGGTGAGTGGCCATGCAGCCTAAATCGAAGTCTATGCAACAAACTCTGCTCTACAAGCTGGCTACCGTAGTAATTGGCAAACAACCCCCCCCCCCCCCCCTCTGTTAGAACGCCCGTCTCACATTTTGAGGTACTAATGCCAATCTCCAATAGGGAGATCCGATAGATCCTGTATTCTTAAGAGTAAATCAGTGGACCGTTAGGTTGTAAAGCAAGTCCAGTATATAAAAATGATTGGATAATAAGTTGCTGCTGTTCTTGATGTAGTTAACCAGTGCCATGCATCAGCAACAATACGTATAATAACAATTCGTCGATCGGATACTGAAAACTCGCCGTCCCATAATTTTGGATTGCGTTCCATCTCTTCATCTAGTAATTCACTGATGTTGTCCTTAAGTGGCTTATTGATTGAGACGTCCATGGGTTGAACTAAGCGGGTACATCCTTCGGGAATGAATGCTGTAACGATATGATGTGAACGAAATTTTTGCAGAAATGTTGCGGTCTTTTGACCTCCAAAGACATGCAATGCAATTAATCGAGGATCAGATATATCACCTGAGCTAGTAACAGCTAGAAGTAATCCAATCCAGTGTAACCTTTTCATTGGTGTGAACTTTGCTGTTAAAAATGACTCGGACTCTTGAGTCATATTGTAACCGCTCAGCATCAAAGCATGCAGAAGTATTTTCTCGAGAAATCAATAGAGGCTTAATTCGCAAAACACCACCTGCACAGGCAGTGATCAATAAGGTAGCTTGTACCCAGACTGTTTTTTTGCCTTTGAACTCATATGTTCGTCCTCGCAGAAATTCGAAAGGGGTAGGTGTTTGGTCCATATTATATATGTGACCTAGTCGATATCTAGCAACATCTTGTAAAACTTCACGAGACCACAGTTGAGTATTCCGCTGAACAAATCGATTCAATTTGGTCCAGGCTGTTTCAGTCCAGCACGGACCTCGGCCCACAGGCCAGGCTGCAGGCGGCCTGAACAATGGCCGGCCCGTTGCAAACACTGCTAGAGGGGGACATACGGGTAGTTTGGCGGGAGTTGACCACCAAGCCTGTATGTGGGTACATCAGATTTGCCCCTGAGTCTCGCAGAAACACCAGCAGGGACTTTGTTGGGCAAGGATTGTCTAGCACAATGGGTACTTACGGGTCTTCACTTATACATACAATTGGACATCTAGGCCCGGCAGCTACGTTTCCCATATGCATGAAGAATGATATTGATACTAGCATCGCAAGGAGTCCTGACCCCATGACGGTGAATCTATATGGTCAGGCGGATGGTAGGTAAAGATGTGTAGTCTATGCAAGGGAGATCTGGAAGAGAGAGTAATTGAAAGGTGGCCCACTTTGCTAGTGGTGCATGTAGTGCCTGTGATTTCGGCACCTTTCAGAGAGGGCAGCTCGCCGGGTCTGCTCTGTAGCCTGGTTGGCACGACCGCTCCGAAGGAGGACTGTACGCTCACATACGTTGGTGGAGGGGTCTTCAAGCATTGGCCAAGCTTGCCGTGCGTTGGTTAGAGATGACTGAAGACTCTGAGAACGCCCACTTGTCAGCCTTTTCCCAGCTGGCGTTTGCATCGGCTGGACGGTGACCGCAGCCTTCGCAACGGGCGGGCCGGGCGGGCCAGGCCGGCCACAGCGAGGGCCCGAGGCGGCCTAGACGGGGTATGGCTCAGCCAAGGTCTCGCCTGAATGTTGCCTGGGCTCGCCTGGCCGGTAGAGAGCGCAGACCATGGGACTCTCCGTAGTCTGGTTGGCACGACCGCTCCTGTGGACTCTCCGGTGGTCTGGAAACTCTCCGGGTATCTCAAAACCACTAAAAGAGGAAGTCTCACAAACACCAGCGACGACACCGGAAAGGGCTATAGCCACAACTAGCAAACAGGCAACATACAGAAGGCCACGCGCAGGAACTATGTTTCCCCCTTGCTGTCCTGGGATGAAATCTAGACCGAGGAGAAACCCGAGCTCCCTGACTTCAATAATTCCTACAAGACCGAAAAGAACTCCTCAATAGCGGCCCCTGCCCAAGCGAGTGCTGCAGGGAATGCCCGAGAGACAGGCCAGGCAAACGAGATCGACACCAGCAGGAAGTCAGTGTCACAGGGACTTGTAGTAAAGCTGGCTGATTTAGGCGTTCCAGGGCCTTGAATCAAACGATTCCAGTACGGAAGAGACGAACAAAGTTCTGAACTACCCGCGCACCAGATATATCCCCAAAACCAGACAAATAGGCATGGGCATCCCATTTCTGGGGGCTCGCCGGGGCTTTTTTTTTTTTTTTTTTTTTTTAAAAAAAAAAAAAAATCAATACTCATATGCAGCCCTGATAGGAGGGCCATGATGGGCCTCCCGGAAACCTGGAAGGATTCAAGGGCGGACAAGTTAATCTGTCCTGTCCACGCTCTATGCACAAAAGAAGTTCCGATGAAGTCCTACTACAGAGATTCGTGTCCACCTCCACCGCCACGCCTCTGCCGGCCTCACCCCCGAAGTATGTTCTATGCCCGCCGCCGCGCTATCCCCGCCGCCCCCCACCCGCTCCAGCTCCGAGGCCGCTCAACTAGCCTCCTCGCCTCCCCACCAACCGTCCCCATCCCCTTACACCAGCTGCGTGAATAGGAATGCGAAGAAGGACTCCACCTTGTCATACGTTCGTCGTCCTCCTTGGCCCATATTGATGCGTCTAGATGTTCCCAGGTGGAGGAGATCCCAATCAGCTCCCTCCTCTCTTTCCTGAATCTGGGGCACGTGAATGTGATGTGATGGCCGTCCTCCGAGATGTTTCCGTATGGGCAGGAGGGGTCGGCCGTCTTTCCGATCTTGTGCAGCCAGCTCTTTTGAGACCCCCGGTCTGTTCTTAGCCAGGTGTATGCTGAGACCGTTCTTCTGTGCCAGTCGCTCCTCCTGAGGCCGAACCCGAGCTCGCCGGTGCCACCAGTACATACCACCACAACATAGAATCGGGTGGCAAACACTTGGTCCGCTATTGCTACCCATTCAGGCCGGTGACTGTGACCAAGGGTCAAGCAGAAATGATGTTGAGTATGAGGTTTCGAGGCAAGAGGTTGTTAAGAGAGGGAACATCTCAGCCCAAACGACATCTACTCGAGATGCCCCCAGATTTGAAGAAAATAACTCTTTAATTCCCCAAGCTCATTTTACACCCCCGATGGATCTTCTCCAACCACTCAAGTGTACCAGGCCCAAGCTCCAACTGCGCCAGACAATCATATCCGACGACAGCACCCTGTTTTGAAATACTCCGACTTTGATCTCCAATCATCCTCTAGATACCTAGTGACGAGGAGCACTTCTAATAATACTAATCCGTCCCCTCGTTTCATACCATTGCCTTCCAACCACCAGATGCACGTGGACGTTGCCTGTTTCACCAAACATAACCCCCACGACATCGAAGAAAATGCCTGAGGGGACCCCAGTCCTGCTTGTCAACTTGCCAATCCTTGAATCGACTCGGGGTTCCGGGCGGCTCGTCATATGTCCCCGATGGATGTACATACAATACTCAATGATTAAAAAAAGTCGTGCTTGTCAGTGAAGCAAAGCTCGTTATTTTGACAACCCGAAACAATCATCCACATGTCAGATTCAGCTCCGCTGAGAGTACGTCCTATCCTTCGCCAAATGATCCAAGTGATCCTGAGGCTACTCTTCAAGAACAACCTGGGGGGGGGGGTATTAATACTCCGAGGACCTACGTTGGCGTACCTGTCCAAGCACTGACACCAATTACGCCAACCCACCCACCAGCTCAGGTTTTTGAGGGAATTGTGGATTTGGACCCGAGGGTGACAGTGATACCAGTCTAAAAGTAGCATTGGGTAAAAGTACACTGGTGGAGGGAATGTTGCGGATTTCGAACCAGAAGCCGAGCGATGATAGCGAGATGAAGGGGTTGTGTGAGGCAGTGATGAAGAGGTTGCAGAGAAATTAGGAAGTTTTAGGATGGAAGAAAAAATGAAAAATTTCAAATATGATGTCAAGGAGATATAGGGGTTTTATGTGTTGTGGGCAGTTTTTACTTAATTTTTCATTGCGTTCAGGGAGTGGAAAATCTTTGTACAGTGGAACTTCGATACAAGCATGCCATCGGGCGATCGACCCTCATTCCTATAGCGAATATATGCTTATAACAAGATGTGTAGTAAGATGGACATAAATACATGCGGATACCCCTAAACATCCCTTCCGGCCACCCCTAAGCACTCCTCCAATCTCCTCTGTCTCTGGCGGCCTTTCTCTGCCCTGTGTGCACCCTCAATCCGTCGCCGTTCTCTCCAGAATGACTGCTGTTGCGTTGAATTCATTGTTCCGACTTGCAACTTGAACAGAGTCAGGGTTTCTAATACCTCCAGTGCAGCAGTGTATGAGATGCGGGGTGGTAGGTGGTGGCATAAGGATGGCAGAATGGGTTACAACTTAAGGAGAATGATGGCAGCGGAGAAATTGTAGAATTGATGGGGAAATGGTGGGCGGCATTGCAGGATGCGACCCGTTTGTAGAGCTCTGAACATGGTGCCACCGTGACGTCCACTGTGCCGTCAGGCTACTAGTAGCTAAATAACCCCTGTTAGTAGGCAAATTACGTCCCGCTAGTACCCCAAACCCCCCTAATAGTCACCTTTGTTATAAGAATATCACCGAAAACACAAGAATATGCTTATAGAGTTTTTATTCTTATTTTGTATGGGGGCGGTTTGCATCTTGCCTTATAGCGAATGTATGCTTCTAAAGGAAATGCCTGTATCGAAATTCCACTGTAGTAAATAGACTGGAGTCGGGATCTCTTCAACGACACTTGTAGTTGTGATAGAGTAGCACTGTGGATCTAGATTTGCCTAGACACCGATGGTGTACTGGACACACAACAGAAAGCAGTGATAAACGTGCCGAGGCTATGATAAACAAAATTATATTTGTGGCTGTGGGTTGTATATGTTCTGGGCCGTTCGCAGACATCGGCTGCCCACGGGCGGCGTACTTACCATGCCCCTCGCGGGCACATAAGAAATGCCCACGGGAGGCATAAATACTGTACCTGGTACTTATGCTCCTCACGGGCATACCTACCGGGATGGCAGACAAGGATTTTAAATTACTGTAATTCGCAATAAATAAAGCTAAGACGGGGTTATCAATATTATTATCAGTTTAGTACACTTATGAAGTCTCCTCATACGAGTACTAATTTTTTAAATAAATAAAAATATAAAGACTCCAACGTGGATGGGTAGTAGCTCTAAACGCCTAGCTTGTGTGCGGGTGGCAAGGAGATTCCCACAGTCTAATTCGTTGACCTTATGGCAAATATTCATAGATGTGGGGCTCACTTTAATACCACGACAGCTGTTCTGACCCATTCAGCAATGCGGCCCAGTGAGCAATGGGACGCTATTGTGGTTGGGACGGCCCATTCCAGCCCATTCTAATCCGCTGCGGATAGGACTCTGTATAGCATACCACAAAGTTATCGTAGCGTAATAAATCTACAATCAACCAATCTGCATAATATTCTAGTATTATTACTTCATACGAAACTATAGAATAATTAAGCCAGACATCACAAAACAAGTAGAGGTATGAAAAATATAACATAAATAAAATACGAGAAATAGAACCGCCCAGAGGTATGAAAAATATAACAAATAAAATATAACAAATGAAATGCTAGAAATCAAGTCCTTTCCGCAACATCATAGAATGCAATGTACTATCTAAATCAGAGACCCCAGCAGAAGCTGAATGCGAAATAGAAGAAAGAGTTTTGTATGAAGTAATAATACTAGAATATTATGCAGATTGGTGAATGGGCTGGGCCCATTTCTCACTGGGCCGCATTGCTGAATGGGTCAGAACACATTTTGCAATTTTGCGATATGGATATAGACAGTGAATTGAGGCCTTCTAGCTAGCACCCATGAGCTCATTGGTAGAATATTCGGCGTATAGGAAGGGGGCAGAATGGATGGGATGTCATATTGTAGTGGGGCGTTGGACTGATATTGACGGGATGTGTGGGTAACTGAATTGATTTAGTCAGAATGGCCTTTCACTGGTGTGATAGGCCCTTTGCAGGGGGTACTCGTGTCTCGGCATTACTAGGATACCAATGGTAGCCACTTCCTTCTACTCTACCTACCGGGAGGGCAGAAGAGCTGCAGTCATCACGAGCCGAACGCCAGATGAACTAGCAAGTTTCAAGTGTTGAGCAGTTATCTTGTCCAAAAGAGTCCAAGCTTCTCCACCAGCTTGTGATGTGAACCGGTCAACAGCCTCTTCCCCCAAGCCCAGTGCATTAGCTTGAACAGGAGTCGGTATTGGGTAGCGCACATCTTTCTAGTTCTTCAACGGTAGTGCACCTGCCCAGGAAGTCTGCTCTTGCTTCGTGACATGGACCATGAAACGTTAAGTGTAATGCCAGACGCAAGTACCCAAACATATCTCTTGATAGTGCCAACTTATCCGGAACCTTTCAATGAAGTGAAATTCGTTAGCATACAGCGGCGATAGGCAGGATGTTTTTCATGGCATACCTACAATTCAATTTTCCCATCTTTTCTCACTACACAATACCCTTCATCATATGTACGATTGAACTCAAAGCCAAGCATGCTGTTGGCAGTCGTTATATTGGCCCATGATATCTTGCGCTGATTGTTGGTGTGAGCTTCATAAGTGGCTCTGTTCGATACATCTTCTTGAGTATAGTAATGAGCTGCCTCAATACCAGCAGTTATGGTATACTATCCCGTAACTGGGTCTTGGATCACATCCTCAATCCTCGCCTCAAGCTTTACAGTACCCTCCGTGCCGTCTGCTAGTACATAGGCTCTTGGGTGAACTGGCAACATGCTTCCAGGGTCTAATATTCGTTACCAGACTTGATTCGATCCGCATTGGTTGCATGCTCTCGTTCTAGCCAAGTAGTATAGTGGTGGTTGGTGGCGAAATATTCGCCTGATGAGGCCAGATCTATTTGTACATTTATGTTCATCTAGGCTCCTCGTGCTCTCGTTCCCAGACCGAATTATTTTTTTGTTGGGTTCCTCGGTAACTATACCCGAACTCATTCGTTGCTATTGGTGGATATTGATTAGCTGAGGGTAGTAGTAGTTGAAGGAGAGGAAGGAAGGGAAAGCTAACTACATACATTATAGTAACCTTCGGTGTTTGGGGCCGTAGGCCGGTAGGGGGCTTCACACAGAAAAGTCACTACTGTTCTCTATCTTTCCAATATAGAGGTCAATCACCGTATTCCTTTCCAGGCACAAGTTTCTGGCTTACCAGCTTCTTCGACCAAGAAATCTACCTCGCCATCCCTGTAGTGTGCCCCAATTCCGGGAGGGAGAAGAACCTCCAGGGCATTATACCCTCAAGGGTTTCTTTCGGCTCTTCTGATATCTGGTTGAGGTTTGCGGGGAGAATTCTACGTTTCTCTTTGAAACGGCATTAGAGTGCAAAAGTCATTTTATCTCTCGTCGTCTTTCGAGTAAAGTGACATATTTGTTTGCTGTAGTGCCAAAAGACTGGTGACGAGAGTCCCAGAGTTCCTTTTTGCCAGTGCCAATAGGGAGTTATGAGGAACAACTGCTCGGCAGGCCAGGGATGCACGAGTGTTGGGGAGTGCCGAATACGGTCCTTCTTGTGATCCTGTCGATAGTTGCTGGGCTCGTGGTGGTGTGATGGTGGATGGAACCAGACTAGGTGGATAGGATCAATGCCCACAGAAGCGTGAAAGGTATATGAACATCTCATTTAGCCCCAGAGCATGAGGCCTGTTGGACTAGGCCGGAGCCACAGGGGCTATTGAGTTTGAATACAGAGGTAACTTTCTAAGGTATGGGGGAGAGGTTATTAGAACGTTGTGCCTCAGTAATTCTCGTGCATGGAGAGTATTTGTCTTGGCAGCCCAACAGAGTCTGGGAACGAGAACAGTAGAAGGCCACATTATTGTAGGTTCAGGGTAACACATGTAAACTACAAGTGGTACTAGGGCAATATCATATCTACTAGTCACATGCGCCAGACTTAAGCCACATGATAGGCATCTTGATACACTAGTAACTCTGATTCTATACCTCTTCCGAGGGGCTTGTGCCAACCAGACTCTATAAATGTTTCTAATTTACTTGAAACACAAACACCCCAAAAAACCCTATTGCGGCTTTACCAGTAGTCTCAAGCAAACGTTCCCATGTAAGCTTCTACCCACCAGACTACCTTCCAGGCTTCTCCGCAATTCCCCGTAGCCCTAGGAATAGTCTTGTAATCTGCAACAAGACCACGCCTACAAGCTTTTGTTCGAGGGATTCCAAGACAACTCATTCCCTCAAGAGTAGCCCTTGTCCCTTAAGAGACCTCTTGTCATCAAGGAGTATTAACAAAAAAATCAAAAAACTAAAAAGCACTAAGGTATAAACAGAAAGCAAAAGGTATAAACAGAAAGCAAAAGGTATTAACAGAAAAGCAAATGACAGGATATATATAAAAAGGAAGTAAAAAGCTCGTTGAGATGTGGAGAGAGAAGAGAAGAAAGGAGGGGGGGGAAGAGGGGTATTTATACGAAAACAGGGCGGCCAAGTTCGGGCGGGGTACAGAACAGCCAAGCCCGCTCCTGGCGGTGGTAGGGCAAGGGCTTGGGAATAAGCTTTAATGGTTTACGGTTCAAGTCTCAGAGCTGTGGGATGGAGATAGAGAATGTGCCAGATTAGAGCCAAGCCCGCACAGAAAGTATATATCTACAGATTGACCAAGCCTCTGACTAATACATCCTGTATTGTCGGCTTTGTAACTAGCTTTCTAGTTTCCATCCTGATGGCGTTGAAGATGCCAGCTGTGCTTATGGGTGGATGGACGCAGCCAGGATCCCAGGATGTTGTTTTTTTTTTTGTTTTTTTTGTATCTCCTATTTCTTTATACTATCTCTACCTCGTGTTTAGAATTCGGGAGCGACTTTTCTCAGACCGCCATTATTAGCAGACGACTATTCAAGAAGCATTGAAAGCGCAGTTACATTGAAACTGAGCAATTCAATCTCACCTAGTTGGTTATTGGTTTTTATTATGGCAGTTCATAGGTTTACCCTGAACTCTGCCAAATATCGACAATAAGCGTGCAAGTCCATACAACATACCAAGCATGACGCTTTGCATTTTGGGGCTACATATTCCCATTGTGTAATTACAGTAAGCACTTTAATCACAGTATATATGCAAATACCGAGTAACCTAGCCCAAAAGGCTTTAAAGCTCTCTTCCTGTATGTATTGTTATTTTTAAAATATAAACCCCCGATGCGCCTTAAATATATATATATATATATTACATGATACTTAATGGGTGATACCAACGCCAACATCAAGTCGCCAAAGAAAAGGTCTTCCCCAACATGTATTAATACAACCCTCAAAACTAGAATTCACTCCCACACTCGGT
>Ga0307511_10006293_pt1 | contig 11974 bp, 15 predicted proteins | sample 13_EM_MG_FD_200266 | JGI IMG/M metagenome (GOLD analysis project Ga0307511, IMG submission 200266) | Populus trichocarpa ectomycorrhiza microbial communities from riparian zone in the Pacific Northwest, United States - 13_EM | ecosystem: Host-associated > Plants > Roots > Unclassified | place...
CCCCTTCACCCCATCCCCCGCCTCCCCTTTAGGCACTTTCCCATCGTCAAAATAAGCCCTCACTTTCGCCGCCGCGCACTCACTCGGCGAACTAACACTACAGTGCCCAAGCCCCTCTTGTACCAGCACTCCCGCCTTCCCATCCTCAAACCAGTCCTTCATCAGCCACGCATTCCGCATTGGTGTTGCGGGATCCCGATCTGTGTTCACCAGCAACACCGGATTTCTTGGCTTCAACTTTTTACCTAGAGGTGGTGCACTAGGTTGCGTTAGAATCCTTGGTGGCTTCTCTTTCGCTTGCCCATTCCAGCCCACGCATGAAAGCCGGATTTGGGACCACACATCACCGGAGGTGGTGCTCTGCTCGCGGAGGTTGGAAATATAGCTGAGGAAGTCCCGTGGGGTGGTAGTGGACGGAATCGGTGTCCCGTCCCCGCAGAGAATGGCTGGGGTTGCTTCGCGGGCATGTAGATCATCAGGGGGCAAAGGCGGTGCGGGTCCGGGGCCTGGTGGAGAGCTGGCCGGACAAGTGATTAGTGGTTTTATGTCAAAAGTATCACTGTAGTCTGCGAGCGCTGTGGGCTCCCGAGCCTCAACAGCTGAAAGAAGCCTAGCAAGAATAGGGAACCTGATGAGCGGCTGATACATTGAGATAAAAATGACGTTCTTCAGGTCGCTGTAGGTGATTAGATCGGGCTGTAGAGCATTGCCCTGGGTAATAGGCCCGTTTTTGTTCCGAAGAACAGCAGGGACCGGGCGCTGCTTCACTGAGTCTAAAAGCCTCTCTAGGCGAGCACGTATATCATGTGGTGTTTTTCCAGTATGGAAAGCACAGCGGAGTGGTCCTGCAAGCGAACAATACTCGTAGAACGAATCCATGACAGCATCCGTATCATATAAATTTGTGCTCCACCCAGTGGCATAATAGTCTGGTATATTCAACACACCATCCACTACTATCCTTTCCACGTCGTCGGGAAACATTGCGGCAAATGTGATGCCCAATACACTCCCGTAACTAAACCCCCAATACTGTAACCCCTTCGTACGGGGGTTTCCCTTGTTGTCGACTTTATCCCCCCACTCCGCAGCGTTTATGATGCGCATATCTCGCGCTGTGCTCGGGGTCCCTACATATGCCACACTTTGTTTGTTCTCTTCATTGCAACGTCCTGCCAGAATCTCCGCGCGGGTGTGAAATTCTCCCAACTCTACCAATTGAGAGTCTAGTCCCGATCCTCCGGTGGAATTCAGCACCCTTCCCCCACCCTTTCCATGCCACACTTTTCGTTCCACAGGGTTTGCAAAGCAGGATATCTGGGGGACGGTATTGTTTACTCCCCGGGGATCGAACCCGATTATTGAGTATTTCCCTCCAACAATCTTTTGGATTACTGGGCCAACTTGTAGAGCAAATTCAACCCCCGAACCTCCAGGCCCTCCAGGGTTGAGCAAGATGGGCCCACCCCACGAGGGGCCGGACTCCGGGATGGAGGCTGGGAGCTTGACAATAGCAATGTGTGCTTGGTTGGGGTTCGTAGAATCGATATGGTCAAGGGGCACGGAGAGCCGGGCGCATTGGTAACCAGAGAAGCAGGGGTGATAGGTGAGCTTGGTAGAGGGAGTTATCTATTTGATAGCGTTAGAGTGGTCAGCCCCTCTATGCAGTCTCGTAACCTCCCATTCGAGGGAGCAGTATACGTACAGAACCCCAATTAAAGTCACTGGGGCCACTAGAGCCCCACTCAGAACCCTCCCTACTCACATTGCCCGGACCGACACCATGTCTCTGGCTCATATCCCACGGTACCCACGACGCGATATAAAATGCACCCATAACCACTACACCAATGCCCAATAGCACCACTCTCCTCGACCTCGATCTTGTGCTGTAGGACATTCTGCCCATAAACGGTTTCAACTGGGGATCGTTTTCACCTTTCGAAATGGCGGCCGTCGATTCCATCGGTGTGAGTCTGATACATGGACTTGGAATTGGGCTCCAACTGCCCAGAGAAGCAGCGTCTTAAACCATCTCAACGTTGAGGTGTGCGTAAGCAGGGATTGTCGTACCTGAGCTGCTAAGCTGCAGATGCGCGTTGAGTGTGCCAACCAGACTACCGCTCAGTATGCCCTATAAGATTCCATGTCCTTCTCGGCATGAGATCAATATTCGGTAAGTACAACAAGTGAAAATCACATAGAAGTAAACATATAGATAAAATGCAAACTAAAGATTAAAAATGAGGCGATTGATTGATGATAAACCGAGAAACCAAAATCCCCAAGGCACTTCGCACTTTGCACATTGATGCACCTCAATATCCCCAAAGGTCTCCCTGAGTTTCAAAGCTTGGCCACAATATGACGGTATGAAAATTATACTTAGACTACGATAAAAGATATATTTCAAGACATTAACCAAGGGCTCGGCTACATGAGATGCGTGCTTGTGGAGTATAGTATAACAGAACCCAATTATTACTAGAAACAAGACTAAAGAATATGTGGACAGAATCATCAAGACAAAACCATAACATCGTACAGTGATTGGGGAATAATACAGTCTTTTATACTCCGGATAAGGCGTATTGTGCCCGTGGATATACTTGGATCATACGCGCATACAGCTCTCCATGATCCCGCTTCAAAACCATTGGATCCCAGGCCATAGTAACGAAAAGTGTGGAGACGCCACTTTTGAGTGGGTTTAAGATAACGTTTCCCATCTGAAGTCCAACCAAGAACGCGAACGCGAGGATGACGGGTGTGAAGGCGCCTATAAAGTGATTAGAAATTGGTAGTCACGAGGCATAATGGGACAAAAACGCACCATCCCTATTATACGTAGGGTTGGTAAATTGCAAATAAAGGTATGCTAAGAGAGCACCAAGGTAGCCGATAAGGACAGAACCCATAGTGAGAATCGGATCAACCTATTATCGCATATTTGTCAACATACTATTTTTTGCGTTAGATGCGGCCCAAGATCCTACCAATGCATCATTTATAAGTGCATCAAAGCCTCTATCTTTCACCATACGCCATGTGTCTTTAGCTGCCGGAATGTATGCCTTCCCATAGAGGGCAATCAAAGAGTATGCCTAGATGGGGTTAGGGAATATATGACAGCATCACATGGTTATAAGAACTCACATAGTGGTTAAAATACTGGACTGCCCACGTAACGAAGCTAAGGATAGAACTCAAAATGCAAAACAGCACGCATGCGATAATATTCCTGTCGGTAGCATTCTCTTGTTGTGCTATCGAAGCAGCTTGTTTTAATATTTGAATTAACGAGACAATAAGTGATCCTAAGGAAACTGAGCCAAAAGAGTAGGTCATAGTGCGTCGGAAGGCCCCTAGCGTGGGTCGTTTCGGCATTCCTGCAGGCGATCGGGAACAGAAATACCAGGAACCATATACTATGGATCGAGTCAAGTCAGTCATGGACAGTGCAAAGCAGCGTGAGAGGTATTGTTCTGACCTCCAGATACAGTCATGTGCATCGCATTCTTAATGAATCTGTTGATATGTTAGGACTTAGATTGGTAGAGAAACTCAGGGTAACTTACTCTGTGATCCAATAACCGCTGAAAGTCACGAATACCAACAACCCTATAACCCGAGCCCTTGAACAGCCTCCATCTCGGCAAGCTGGATTGTCTGCCGAGGGCGTATACCTAGCATAAACCGCTACAAACGTCACCGCAAACCACCTAATATCCCAAACCTTAGTTATCGCTATTGAGTACATAATGGCGATGCACTTACGCGCCGAAGGATAAGGCTACAATGCCCCCAATGAAGGATACCATGAAGACATGCCCAAATCTACGAGCCACATCCATTACTAGGGGCGGAAGTAGGTTGTCAATATAATAGTGTAGGGATGGTGATTGATTTCTTACCTGTCTGTAACATAAGAACAGCAAAAGGAATTCGGGACCGCCATGTCCAGAAGCAGAATATATAAAACAGTGCAAATATTAAAAATACAATTGCTGCGCTATAGTAGTGTCTGTATATCGTGATTGCGTCAGATTCCTCATTCCGACTTTTCATGTATCATCATACCTGGTGAAGTGATAAACTGCAGTCCCAAGCCCAACAAGAATACTGCTCACATGTTAGCTCGAAATCTCACAAAATGAGTAATGAAGCTTACTTGGCTATTGCAGTAGCATATATGAATTGCTTTGTAAACGCCCTTGCAGCGAGGAAATAGCCCCACGCCAAAATGAAAGACATTCCTAACACAAAAATGAATAAAATGATGGTATTGGTTGAAAGCTACATCGGGGACTGTCAGGCAACTCTCAAGCTTAAGACCGGGCCGCGAATTCATACCCCAAAGTCATTTGATTTATCATTGTATATCCCAGACCCTAGCACTCACCTTAGCCAAAAACCAAAGTGCAGATGACTTATCTCATACCTTGTGTACTGCGGGTAGTGGCATACCCTCTGACCGAAAGAGCACTGACTGCAGCAAACCCTAGGGTGTCTAGAATAAACTTATGCAGCGCAGTTGCAGTCAGCATCAATTCCAAATGCCAGTAGAGACCTAGGCTACTTTTACATACCAGGATTCCAGCCCAAACATCATTGTACTTCGGCTTATTTACTACAAACTTTTGCTCAAAGGTATATTCATTCTTACCACCAGCAGTCTCGGGGGGCATGTATGGTGGTGGGGGGACGTAGCCCTGATAATAGTCTGCTGCTTCACCTGCGCCGGCGAAGCCATGGGGGTTATTTGGTGGAGGTCCCGAGGGCGTGCTGTAGGCGTTCATGGGCAGTGGCCCCGGGGGAGGATTGTAGGCCATTCCTTGTGTAGACCACCTGCGGAGGGTAGAGAATGGGCCACGATCCGGCGAGGAGGACAGACAATGCAGAACAATGCAGAAGTGAAGGAAGTGAGGGGTGCAATCTCAAAGGCTTACACGAACACAGGAGTGGTAAATGGGCGGTACGGTTGATGGCGTGGCACGGTATGGTACAAAGCTATTTTTCACCAAAGTATCATTAGCCATATGGTAGTTTTCTGGGGCTCGTCACATCCCTTGGCTGCCAATGACGTAAGTACCGAATGTGGAAATCGCCGTTACGACTATACTTCTTTGGGGCAACCGCGCTGCCAAGAGGTTTGCCGAAGCCGGAGAGCGGCTCTTTATTCTGCATGATCAGAACAACACCTCTATCTCTACATAGCCTGGTTGCTCTACATAAATCTCTTCACCTAATATGGGCGACGACGAAATACCGATTCTCGTTTCTGCTGACACGGAAGCCAATGCTGTAGGACTTGCCACAGCGCCCGAGGAAGATGAAGCTCTAAAAGTGCCTATAACCATTGTCACGGGTTATCTGGGCGCTGGAAAGTCCACGCTCCTCAACTATATATTGACAGAGCAACATTCCAAGAAGATTGCAGTGATTTTGAATGGCTTGTAACCCCCCCCCTTCATGCTCTCCTCCTTCCTCTCTTCCTACGAGCTATAATAACGCTGTTTGCGATTGCGCAGAGTTTGGTGATTGTAAGCAGTACTTGGTGGTGAATGACAGCCTGAAGGAAAGTCACTGATTGTAGGACTGCTAGCGGTGGATATCGAAAAAGAAATTACAATTAGCAAAGAGGACGGCACTCAGGTGGAAGAGTGGCTCGAGCTAGGCAATGGATGTACGCTTATTATATTCTCACGAGTGGACGTACGTTGCTAATAATTCCCACAGGCCTTTGTTGCTCGGTGAGGTACGCTTGGACAGTAATATAGCTGCACATAAGTACTAGTGCCTATCTAATACTGTGGTGATTGACAGAGACAATGGTGTGGCGGCGATTGAAAACCTCATGGAAAGACGCGGAAAATTCGATTATATTCTCCTAGAAACTACAGGGCTAGCAAACCCGGGGAATATAGCACCTCTGTTCTGGTTGGACGATGGCTTAGGATCAACAATTTATCTCGATGGAATTGTCACGATGGTTGACGGCAGCAACATTCTAAGGTCACTAGACGAGAAGGCCGACGCAGGCTCGGAGAACTGCGAGGATACCGCTACGACGGCGCATCTGCAAATTTCACATGCCGATGTCGTCCTCATCAATAAAGCAGACATGGTGACTCCAGAACAGCTCTACCAAGTGAAGGACAGGATAGAAGCTATCAACGGTCTAGCAAAAGTCTTTATCACCGAACGAGGCGTTCTGGGTAGACAGAACCTAGAAGAATGGCTGCTGGATCTGAAAGCATATAAAGATGTCGGGGATCTATCAGTGAAGGGAAAAAACATGATAGGAAGCAAGGTCGATCCAGTAGGTCCCATGTTCCAAAAAAAAAAAAAACAATTTTATTGAAGCTTCTGAGATTAACGGTGTGAATAGACAATCTCCACAGTGGCAGCTCATATAGACTCAAGACTCAATGCGATGCAGATGGAGCTTCTAGACGCATGGCTCCGCTCCATCTTGTGGGAAGGCGTGGTACCACTTCCTCATGGAAGGCAATGTGAAACTCCGGCCATACACCGGCTGAAAGGCCGGGTCGTTAGAGAGGACGGTAGCGTAATGCTTATTCAAGGTGTACGCGAGGTGTTTGAGATATTTAACGCCTCGGAACGGGGTGTGGAGGTGGTAAGAGACAATCTGTCTGGCAAGATTGTCCTGATTGGGAGAAAGATAGATGGGGCGAATATTGATGAAAGTCTACGATGGTTTGTGGTCGAAGGTAATGGAGATGCTGCGACATAACTTTTATCAACTTGCACAAAAAAGCTTGTTTGCGGGATCAACAGGCCCACCACTACCCCTCAGTCCATGAATCAAGTGAGGTGATTCTTTGGAAATTGGTTATTTATTCATGATTATAACTTATCTTGTTCCTAGCTCGTATCCGCCTCGAGCCTCCCCATCACATTAGTGACTTCACTCACGAGACTGGGCTTGGCAAATCACCAGTCATATGTCTCGCAGATCTCCATGGCCCGACCCTGGTCGGCGCCTGCTATATCACATCGATTGTCGTCCATCGCAATCTATCCTAAATCAACATTTCATTTCGATGCTCTTCACCTGCAGGGTCGAGTTCGTGTTACTTCTATGGTATGTGCACGAGATCATCTGTAGGGTAGAGTCTCGTTCTCAGACCTCGTTCCGGGGCTAATTCTCTTGTACGTGATAGGAGATTGGAATACACTCGGGGGCCGTAGTTCTTAATTGCCAATTTCCATCGCCATCGTTGAACACACCTCCCAATTTAATTCCCGGTTTCCGTACCTCATTCATTTCGCCCCAGCTCCCAACCAGGACAAAAGCTGTCGCACACTAGACTAGCACCTACTAATGATATTTAAGTGATGCCAATACCTGGTTGCGCTTGCTCAAAAGTGTATAGGTTAAGGGTTCAAACTTTCATCTCCTGCCACAATACAAAATTCTATCAGACTTTGTGTAGACAGACATGCGTGATGCGGTGTCATCTGTCACGACCTTGAGACTACTATTATGATCCCATGATCCGGTTAACGAAAAACGGTATAGGCCCTATTGACCCGATCTATCCAAACAGTAGCGCACCTGCTGCCTCGATTTATAACAGAAACAGTAGTCGGTTGTGTATACACCTCAAATCAGACTCTATGACGTACTGATAAGTTCTTTCCGGCATATTACCGTCCAATTACTTCGTCCTTGTAATGATTAATGCATCTTCTACATCCTTGTCATGATCAAACCTCCTCGGGTCCTTCATAATGTTAGCATAGGTTCGAAGCAGCAGGCTGCGTGGTTCCAGTCTTGTCATTAACGATCTTTTTGATGTTTTCTATCTCCGCATTTCCTTTTTTAGATCTTTCTTGACGCTCGATTGTTACCAATCATCATTCAAGTTCATATATATATCCTAACAAGCACAGTTCTCTATAGTCCACTCCTCATGACCAGCTTTCACGAATGTCAGAATGACAGCCCATCCAGAACGTTTGGGATGCAATTAGCTATTGGCTTTGTCTAGTCTACTGGGTATCATCTGTACTTGCGTACTTGCGTGATGTGCAGTACGTGCATATGCTTCTATTCTCTCGCTTTATTAGCTTCTACAATTGAATGTCCCAACTGCAACCAGACTTCCAACCAACGCTGTGCTGCCTACATAACTGATGGCTGCTGTAAGGAATGGGGGATGCAGAAGCAGATGCAGCACCGGCAACATAGCAGATGGAGGAGGTGACAGCCTCGGAGATACAACTTAGCGCCTCAATGACTAAGCTCTCCTACAACTCCTGTGTTCTTTCTGGTCGTCGCCTACGCTGGCAAATTAGGTACAGTAGTACTACCTGTAAGTATTTGCCCGCCCAGCTGGCACGATACGGCACTCTTTACCATTATTCTTCCTAGTTTCATCAATCCTCACGAGAATACCGCTGCACACTTCAATTTCGGCGTGCAGTTGTGTCTGTTTTGTCTCCTGTCCCCGTTCGCCAACGCATTTCACTTCGATAGGACTAGACCGTCAGCCCTTGTTATTGCCCTGGTTGATTTTGGTATTCTCGCCCAAGTGTTCCGTTTGGTTCTCCTTGCGGCTCACGCTCAATACGGCCCTGATTGAACACCAACTCTTCAGCTATCGGCCTAGTCCCACTATCACGAGACCTTGCAGGACTCTCCTCCAACTGAATTGTTACCCGGAAGAAAATACATTGCATTCGCATTGCACACACAACTACAGGCCGTATAGTGGCCGATCCCTTACATTCCCCACCCAACACCCACAACTAACCACTCGATCCTATCATTGCAACTTCCCGTCACTACCCAGTACTTTAGCAAAAAAAAAATACTAGGGACAACTGGAAAGCCTTTGCTGGAGAAGGCTTGTTGTACAGACCTCTTGGTATCTATCATCATCACGTTGACGTCTAGACTGGGTTTTGCTAGCCTAAGAAAACCCCCGCCAACAATAGTAACGTTCTACTTCTCCTCCCCAAGAAACACAACTTTCAATCGATTGTACAGAAGGGCCTTGCGGCGCTTCTTATAGCCAGCTGCTTTCTTCGAGACAGTTAACACTCGGCCTCGGCTTTTTTCCCGGATGTTAAGCAGTGCAGTTCTGTGACGACTTCCAGATTTACCATTGTCACAAGCCGTTGAACAGCTCAATTCATCTACTTCACAACAACATTCTCAACAACAGCTAGCCATCACCGATCATGGCATCAAACGATACGGACAACGAATTTAGTCTCAGCAAACCTCCGACCATTACACCTAGGTCATCCTCACTTCGGCAAGCGAACGGTCAAGAACATGTCAAGGAAACCCTTGATAGCGAGTCTATCAACAGTGGCTCCGATGGGGAGAAGGAGCGTGTGCGTGAGAAGTTGAAAAAAACGAGTCTTGTTGGGATACGATCAGAGAGTCAGTCAAGAGAGTCAGCAACAGCCGATGCCAAAGAGGAGTCTCCCCATTCCCAACCAGCGACCACGGAAGTGTCCCAAGAGGTAGATTTGAAAATGAGTGAGCCGGATGATAAATCTGAACTGTCCGATGGTAGCAGCACATCTAGCCAAGGGAGTAGAAAGAGGTCCCGGGATGCGGAGGACGACGGTGAAGATGTTGGCTCTGATTTCGACAGTGATACAAGGCCTAGGCCACACTCAAGGAAGAGAAGTAGGGAACTCTCTGATGAGCCTGAAGTGGAAGGACATCCCAAAGGATCTCCAGGGGCGAGTAGTGAGGATGAAGCCATGGCACATGCCAACCCCGATGCCCCTGAGCAAGCAGCGAGGGGTGCTACTACACCACCTCCCACAAAGATGGATGAAGATACTATTACATCTCCTAGTCGGAAGCTAGATGGAAGGAAGCGAGTGAGGGAAGAAGGAGATGTGGATACCTTGGAGGAGAAGGTGAAAATAAAGAAGTCCATGGTGAAAGACGGCGGTGAGGAAGAAGCGACGAAGGACACCTCGGTTGGGCAATCTACTGGTAATCAAGGTAGTGGGAATGCCTTGACAAGCCCAGTCAGTACCCCGAGGTCACCAATTTTATCCAGAGTCTTTACTAACACTCGCTCAAGACCAAGGGATTAAGTAGACGAGGCACTCCTATAGATCTGACAAAATCTTCGACACCAGAGCCAGCAAAGGTGCTTCCCAGATTGATGCGGTGCTTTTTTAAAACGTCAGATAGCTGACCACAGACACTTATATATATATATAGATCCTTCCCGGAAGCGGTTTTGCAAACACTTCTGCCAAATCACCATTCGCGACAGCCGCTGCCGGTGCAAAGCCTCTGTTTGGGGGGGCTTCCAGCAGCACCCTGTTTGCTAACTCCAAATTTAGCGCACTGTCTGGTAGCTCCGCATCGCCTTTCGCCGCGTTGGGCAACTCCTCGGGATCCCCAAGCCCATTCGGATCTCCGGGGCCTTCACCGTCCCCCTTTGCTGCAGCTGGGACGAACAGTCAGGGAGGTTTGGGGGTATTTGGAGGCTTTGGTCAGAAGGCCCCATCTACGGGTTTTGGAGCTCTTGCGGCCAACCCCTTTGCCAATGTCATTTCTAGTGCATCTAAACCCCTGGGGCCCATTGCTGGCTCAAAGCCAGCGAAGCCTTTTGGTGCTCCGGAGGACTACTCGGAAGACGAGGGATCGGATGAGGAAGACGATGAGGAGTCTGGTGACGATGAGAAGTTGAAGAAGGAGAAGGAGCCAAAGACCGTTAAGAGTGAGGTCTTCCAAGAGACAGAAGGTGCCAATTCTTTGTCCTTTAGCCCGTATTGAATTTCATGCTGATTTGTGGCTCGACAGTCGTTACCGGAGAAGAGAATGAATACACAATCTGCCATTATCGTGCAAAGACCTACCACTTTGACAAAACTGCGTCGGCGTGGAAGGAACGTGGGGTGGGCACTCTCAAGCTGTTAGCCACCAAGCCCGACCTCAGCGCTCCCGCAGACAACCCAGACCCCCCCATCAAGAGGAAGTATCGTCTCATAATGCGGGCGGATGCCGTTCACAAGGTCATCTTGAATGTGCCATTGAGCGAGGATCTAATCGCCACCTATGGCGACCAGGGCAAGTTTCCTAGTGGAAACAACTTCCGCATGCTGGGCCTCGAGAATGGAGAGTTGACCACACTTTTAATCAAGGTATGCCAACTTTATTAATCTTGTAGCTGGTGTTTTCGTTTACTGACTTGGATCCGCTCTATAGTTGCGGAACCCAACTGACTCGAGGATGTTATATACCCATATCCTGGAGAGCTTGCTTGGCCATGAGGCTTCTTCAAAGAAGTTTGAGGAGCAGACGGCATAGACGTGGGTTTTTACTGAAAAAGTGGCAGCTTGTGGGACTCGGGTTGGGATCTGGGACGGAAGGGGAATCTGCCAGCGGCGTATGTCTTGAGCTTTTTTTTTTATAAGTTTTTTTTTTGTTTTCTCATGTTCTGCTTCTTGCTACTTGTGTCCTAAAGGAGTTGATCATTTTGCTGCCTTGAATTCTTTTGCGGAATAGTCTTCTCCATTTTCTCTTCTTGGGTTTATCTACTCGGGGATTCTTACATTTGGTTCTTCATTCAATTCTTGGTCGTCCTAGGGCCCTAGGGAAGAAAGGAAGTAAGGGCTTACAACATAACACCATCGTCATCATCATCATCACCGCCACAAACTATATAACACCACAGCCAGCTCGATGTTTGCTTGCGTGCTAGCCCACTTGCATACTTTTGCTTTGTCCTCTCCTTGTTGCTCGTCATATACTACAACTTACAATAGGTATTTTTTTCCTTTGCTTATTCTGGTACTTGGCTAGTTTGGAGATATCAGAGATGGTTAGCTTGCATACTTACATATATCATACATACTCATACTACATATATATACATACTTGCTACATAACAGACAAGCAATTCCCTTTGTTCTTTTTTTTTTTTTTTTTTTTTTTTTTTTGTTGGGGTGAGGGTTTTTTTTT
>Ga0307511_10006294_pt1 | contig 11973 bp, 8 predicted proteins | sample 13_EM_MG_FD_200266 | JGI IMG/M metagenome (GOLD analysis project Ga0307511, IMG submission 200266) | Populus trichocarpa ectomycorrhiza microbial communities from riparian zone in the Pacific Northwest, United States - 13_EM | ecosystem: Host-associated > Plants > Roots > Unclassified | place...
AGGTGTTCGATGGAGGATGGATGGATTTGCGCGGCAGGGGAGCCGTTGCGATCGAGTGTTTCGCCCGTGAATAGTCCCTTCAGCATCACCTCCGTGCAGTTTGGAAGGGTGAGGTGGTCGAGCAGACCGGAGATACAGGGCACCCGATCCAATCTAAGCTCCTTCAATGCGGCAAGTCGGATGCGTCTGCGGGGAGGAGCGGTGGGTAGTTGGGGCGTGTGTTCGAAGCGAATTTGGATGAACTCGAGTAAAGGGCATTGTTCGAAGAAGGATGTCAGATTCTGAACGGAGGTGTTAGTTCGCGTCATGAAATTGAACCGCGTGAGGGAGGGGAAATTGAAATCACGAAGATCCGTGTGGAGAAAGTGTAACGTAAGACTGGTGAGTTTTGGAAGTCGTCCTCCGAAAATGGTGCTTGGGAATCTCACGTCCGTCTCTATGCAGAAGGGATTGCTCCTGACATCGAGGTGCTTCAGCACTGGCACTAGCAACATCGAGAAGCATCCCAACAAGTGTCCGAGGGAAGCACGAGGCAATATCCAGCCGCTGGAGGCGAGACAGGTTGTGGAGTGTGGTAGAAAGGAAGGGTTCCACGTCATCATCTTCTTTGAGGCTCTGGTAGATATCGAGGGGGAGGTTCCCTGATCGGTAGAGGAATTCTTCTGCTTGTTGAGAATTGGTGGACCTGGAGAAGTCAATCTGTGTCCAAAGATTTGGAACAGAGAGTAGGGTGTTTCTCCACGACCGGCATACATGTGTCATTGCGATTAGAGGTTCATTCATGGGGAAGTGGGTGTACAGCTCCCATTCTTCTTCCGTTCGCGTAAACACGAAGAATCGGGGTAAAAGAACGAAGATGTCCGTCGGTAACTGGTTTATGGGTTGTAGATTTGACTCGAGCAAACGAAACTTCGGCAGGACCTTCGTTTCCAACAAACTTCTGACCGCAGTGATCTACAAACATGGCCGTGAGTTTGGTGTTGCGATGGGTGCGCTAGGTGGGCGATTGGCATTAACGCACCTCTGCGATAGTTGCATCGTTGCGCTTGTTGTTTCTAGCCGTTCCATGTTAGTTTTCTGCCTGTCAATCACGTCTCACGGTTACTGATAATACGTACCTAATATCGTCAATGCATTTGTCCACCCGCATTTCTAACAGTCGGAGGAGCTGGGACATTGAGCAGGAGTCATCCAGGTCAACCATGGTTGCAGGATCGTTTAAAATGGTGGTGTGGCGGAGGCTTTCGGAACTTGTGTGTGGCCTCTAGACAGGAGTCTCCGTGTGGCGCCATACCACGCACGATTTCTTCCAAATCCGGCGTACCCGTTAAACGGGTAACCCGCCCAGAATACTGGTACTGGGCGTTGGGCCGCGAGGTCTTACGGCCCTGCATGTCTGAGGGGTCTGACTTTGAGCGGACACTGCATTGATGAAGTGGAAACAACGCCCCCCTGGCCATGGGACTCCCGCCCTGACAAATGGCCGGGAATGCTCCTCTCTCACTCCCACGCTGCGTCGGATGAGAAAGTGAACGCATAAATCTCTGTACCACTGTTGGTGCACCATGAAAGCTTTTACACCATCGTATATATTGACCCTCGCCGTTCAGCGTGAGATTACCCTATTCTGTTGGATTTAACGCCTCGGCCAACGTATGGCACAGACGCTATCGATGTGCCACCTGAGTCAGTTGTGGATCGATGTACAAGAACCTGGCAGAAACGGTGTTTGAATTTAAGACCCCAGAACATACACACGCGTTCATCTGTACTATGCAACAGGTCCTTCTACAAACTTAAACAACCCGCGACACACTTGGAGGTCAACGATATTATCGTTTACCACATTTCATCATCTCGACTTTCCCACTGCCTCAGCACCAGAGCCACGCCGACACGGTAGTCCAACTTCTTTACAAGCTCCCTGAGCGATTCCAATACCCGTACCACCTCGGCCCTGGGCTCGCTCCCGAAAACTATAGCCACTTCCACAAATGGCCGGGAATGCTCGTTCCTCGTCTTCGCGCACTGGACAAGGGCCGAGATGTCCAGATCCCCACATCCGACGTAGATAGTCAACCTTCGTAGCCCGGGAAGGAGAATACCATCGTCCGTTGTTGCATTGAGAGTCACAAAAAACGGCCCCGTTTCGCAACTAACGATAGTTAGGTCTTCCACCTTCGTCAGCACCTCGAAGGCGCCACGAACACCAGCAGCGGTTTGCTTCCAAGGTTTGGAGTTTTCACTGAAATAAGACTTGGTATTCCGTCCAACCCAGAGCTCTCTGATCTCCAAGGGAGATATCGGAGAGAACAAGGTGAAGAATTCCGCATCAAAAATTTCGCGGGTCCCTTCGAAGCACCAGAACCTGAGATTCCCATTCGGCCCTGATAGAATGCACGAGTTTGGCATTGCGACCGCTTTTGTAATGTTCCTCGTCACGGGGAGGTGATCGATGGAGGATGGGTGGATTTGTGGGGTGGGAGAGCCGTAGTAATCGGGTGTCCCGCCCGTAAACTGTCCCTTCAGCATCATCTCCGTGCACTTTGGGAGGATAAGGTGGTCAAGGAGACCAGAGGCACAGGCTGTCTCGTCGAACCTGAGTTCCTTCAAGGTCGCGAGGAGAACCCGTTTCTTGGGAGGAGCAGTGGATGGTCCGGGCGCGTAGTGATCAAGGCAGATTTGGATAAATTCGAGCAAAGGGCATCTCTCGAAGAACGATATCAGATTCCGAACGGAGATCTTTGTTCCAGTTGTGAAAGTGAACCGCGTGAGGGAAGGGAGGTTTAAACCGCGAAGATCTGTGCGAAGCCAGCACAACGAAAGAGTGGCGAGTTTTGGAAGTCGCCCTCCGAAAATGGTGCTGGGGAATTTCATCTCCTTGTCTGTGATATCTGGGTCATTTGAGATATTGAGGTGCTCTAGCACTGGTGCTGATGTCGAGAAGCGCTCCAACAAGCGTTCGAAATCGTCGAAACACGAGCTGATATCGAGCCACCGGAGGCGATACAGGTTGCGGAGTGTGGTGGAAAGGAAGGGTTCCACGTGTTCCGAATCCTCGAGGTATTGGTGGATGTCGAGAGGGAGGTTGCCCGACCGTCGAAGGAAATCTCTTGCTTGCTGGGAATTGGTGGACATGGAGAAGTCGATCTGGGTCCAAAGGCTCGAGGTAGAGAACAGGACGTTTCTCCACGACCGACAGACGTGGGTCATTGTGACCAGAGGACCATTCATGGGGAATTGGGTCCATGATTCCCCTTTCTCTCGCGTGAAGAAGCGGGGAATGAGAACGAGGATGTCCTTCGGCAATTGGTTTATAGGCTGTAGAATTGACTTGAGGGAGCGAAGTTTGGGGAGGACATTCGTTTCCAGCGAACTTCTAACCGCGGTGATCTACAGACACGATTGTGAGTCTGGTGTCGTGATGAGGATACCGGGCGGTGGTTGATTCCTGCGCACCTCTGCAACTGTTACACCGCCGTACTTATTATTCCTGGCCATCTCAAGTCAAGTCCATCGCATTCTACGGTTATGGTTGTCACATACCTGCAGTCGTCAATGTGTTTATCCAACTGGCCTTCCAACAGACGGAGAAGTTGAGACATTGAGTGTGGGTCGTCCGGTTTGATCGCGACTGCCTTTGTGGTGGGATTGTTCGGGACTAAGGTGCGGCGAAGGTTTTTGGACTTCATGGCTGGGATTGAAGTGGGTGTCTCTCGCGGGGCGTGGTATTTCGCGTGCAAATTCCTTCGCAGCCCGGCGTCTTCCAGTACCATTACGTGTTGGCATCACGCACGGACCCGGTGTGGGCGTGCAATGATCACAACCAAAGAACTGTGCTGGGACCGCTCGTCTTGTAACGTGTCCGCCAGTGGCAGGACCGAGAGGAGAAAGCGACCATGGCATTGTGGAAGGGCAAACAAGCGTCGACTTCCGTTCAACTGAGGGCTCCCGGACGGAGAATCACAAACAGCCTTCCTGGCAAGTATCAGAGTCGATCCTTGGACCAGGTTACCTGTCCAGGAGGTGAAGGCGCCAAGACGCGGGATGGGGACCGCCAAGCTCAGTACCCCTTGCTGGTGGTATCCATCTCTCGGGATATCGATCACGAGATTGGCCAGCCAATTTAATCAGGATTTCCCAGTCACCGGTACCTTGTTATCTTGCGTACAATGCTGGTCGGTGTTGCGACCGTGCCAATGCACCTGTCATTATTTGTCAAAGCGCAAGAAACAATAAACTAAGGCTCCAGGAAGATGCATACATACGGATTCGTTCCGGACAAAATATTACAAACAATCATCTAAACTGAGCCCAAGAAGATGACGGGTTTTGGTATCCTGCGACACGTCTCCTGCGGGTCGCAATACGGGTTATATTTACACATCACTGTGGTCCACATCTCCGCAATCAAACCCGTCGCGGCCGTTTCTGTGAACACGATGGTCACCTCTCTGAGTGATAAAAAATGCTCCTTCCTCGCTTTTGAGCATCGGACGAGAGCGGGGACGCCCGGATCCCCACATCCAACATAGATCGTTAACCTTCGTAATGTTGGAAGTATAATACCACCGTCAGTTGCTATATCGAATGTCGCAAAGATCGGCTTCGTCTCGCAAACTGACGATTGTTAGCTCCTCAACATTCGTCAGCACCTCAAAGGTGCTACAAACGCCAGAAGCGGTTTGCTTCCAAAGTTTTAGGCTACCGCCGAAAGAAGACCCGGTATTCTGTCCAACCTAGAGCTCTCTGATCCTCAGGGTAGAGATCGGGGAGAACGAGGTGAAGAATTCCGCATCGAACTTTCTACGAGTTCCTTCGAAGCACCAGAATCTGAGATTTACATCCGGTCCTGAGAGGACACATAAATTTGGCATTGCAACTGCTTTTGTGATTCCCCTCGTCACGGGGAGGTGGTCAATGGAGGGTGGGTGGATTTGTGGTGTAGGGGAACCGCGGCGATCGGGGATCTGGGCCAACCCTTCCCAAATGTCTACCGCATTAGCAAGGGCTTGTCGCTCGTCTTCGTGACGACATTGCAAAGCCTGAGCGTCGTACCACCAAATCCCACCCCGGATGATGCATATCAAAAACAATGTCGCAAATCCATTGACACCCCCGCATTGCCAGACAGAGACACCGTTGGGTCCGGCGATGGATTCAGCCTGAAGGGGTGGACTCCTCGACCTGAATGTTGTGAAGAATGTAGGACAGGTTGAACTCAATGGTGTCGAGCTCGGGCCAGCCCACCATGACTGATGGTGGAATCCGCAGGGAAAACCCGCGCCCACATTCGTCGACTGGGCGAAGTCCATACACCAGTCATTTCAAAACCGGTAATAGGTTACATACATGAAATAGATACTAACGAGAAAGATATTCAAGGTCAGGGGTTTGAAAACTAAATAAAGTGGAAAAAACAACGGAAGGGAGTGATGCCAAATCGGAAGGGGTGGGAGGCGCTCGACCAGGATGGGGAACGGTAACCGTAGAAGGGTTAGATTCAGAAGACCCTCAGGCCTTGCCATCGAGATGGAAATCGGTCGCCGTCCCGACCGCAACCCCGGGCTCACAAGGGTTCTTTCCGTACCCAGCCGTTGAATTCTTGAGGCAACCACAAAGAGGGGTACGATCGCTATCCGTCGGTTCCCCTTGCCTCTTAACGTTGAACGAACTGGTGTGTCCAGTTGTGATAGTGTGCCTCATCACCGCGCTCCCGTTGGCAACCCGTTGAATGATGAGCAATGGAGCAATCACCTGTCCAATCCATCGTCACATAAGGCAACTGACGCAAAGATGGACGTCGTGGGAAAGTACGAACCTGGATCTCTGCAAGGATTGGGAAGAAAATATCCACAACAAAGCCTCCGATGGCGAGAGCATTGAGGGTACGACCGTACACGACCGCGGTCAGAGCTCCAACCACGAACAAAGAGCTCACGGAGAAAAGGGCACAAGACTCAATGAGCATGGTGGAGATTGTCTTGTACAACCCACTAATTCCAGCTAGAGATCCGGCGGCATTGCGGATGATCCTGCCATGCAGGACAAGCCGGATGACAATCATCAGGGTGAGGAGGACATTGAGTGAGACCGAGATTGAAAGGTATGGAATACCGAACTTTGGGAGTCCGGGGACGGTAATGAAAATATAGCTGTTGTACTGGAAGTATAGTGTCGCAATACCCGTCCCTACATTAACGGAATTAGTCCGGAGCATTGCGGCGGACTTGTAGAAAGGTGGGGTGCGTACCCAAAGAGGCAAGGTACACGAGGCAGGGAATGGCGATAGCCCAGAGGTTCGTGGAGTAGATGATGTAGCATCGGTAGATCTAGGAGTGGATAGGCGTTGGAAATCCGGGCAAGTGAGCGTGGTATCAAACAAAGAACTAACCAGAAGACCATCCGCCAGCCAATTGTTCAAGTTGAACATAATGTTGGGGACGAGACCGAGGGCTGTTGTGCGAACATCCACAATGTAACTAAGTGGCCCGGAGATGTAATCTGGTTTGTCTTTGCGGTTATCAATGAAGGAATTGGATTGAATGTGGAGGTTCATCGCGGTGTACACAGTCACAAACGAGAACATGGCCACCGTGTGGAATATGAGCCACCACTTGATCCCCTCCTCTCTGCGATGGGTGGGGTTGAGGAGCGCTGCCATACACTGGAAGAACAGCGTGATGAGCACCCCTAGAATAAACCGAACAATCAAAGTGAGCGTGAATACATAAACGTGTGTGTGTACGTGGGGGGGTACCATAGAGAATTGAACCGATGTAGCCTCCAGCAAGCGTAGTCTTCTCGAGATTGTAACTGTATTTTGAGATCGGCGGAGCAGTGGAACTATTGGACCACGGCTGCTCCAAGATGTCGGACATGGTTTGTATGTGCAAGGAGGGATTGTGGCGGAGGGGAGGGGGAACGGGGAAATGGGGGAACGTGTCTCCTTACAGCCGCTTGCAATTCGATGGCTCGTTTTCGAAAAACGCACACAGGATTTTGTGTTTACGTGTGGAGCCTGGTGTGACGACATACTCCACAATCCGGCACTTCGGGAGACCACAGTAGCCTTACTTTAACATCCCTCATCTCATTTGTAGACACTCTGTGTTGCTTTCAGTGGATGAGTGGTTATAACATTGCATTGGGTACGTTAGGAAATGTGCGAACAACAGATTGGCTGCCGAAGGGTTCCAGAAAGCGACCCTCAGCTCATGAGTGATGAATATTTCGTGGAACCGTCGGCCGGAACGGCTCATGTCTGCCGACAAATCTACCATGAGCCCGTCGAAGACATAGATAGATCAAGGGTGAGTGCCGTCTGATCAAACAGTATGTTCTGGGAACGGTGCAAGGACGGCCTGCAAGGACGATGCGCACTGCTGCCGTGGTTTCCTGAGGCGGCGGGTTGTGGAGTATGCCATCAACGCAGGCCCCACACACAAATACAAAATCCTGCGTGCTTTTTTTCAAAAACGAGCCATCGAATTGCAAGCGGCTGTATCTAGACCACGCCTTACCGCCGATGATCGCTGAACTGACAGTGTGAATGTTGACGACATTACCAAGTTCCTTGCAGTTATCGAAAGTTCGGACGGGTTGGAGGACACCCTTAGCTTGGGCGAGTGGGTCCTATCTTCGTGCTCTCACCGGTGATTTGAGTATTGTTGCTATTTTTATCGTCGATACGGGCTGACATTCGCCCCTTATGCAGTGCGTATGACCGCTGAAGGGACCCTTCTCATCCTCGGTCGAATCGACTCCGAAATCAAGCCCCGGGGCGTTCGGATTGAGACCGAGGGAGTGTCTGAAGTCGTTCGCAAATCTGCCAAGGGAAGGACCTCCGCCCATACACTCATTGCTTTCCACCCCGAACTCGGAAACGAACTCCTCGTTTCCTTCTTCGCCAGCGACGACCCTTTGATTGTGGTTGACCAGAAACGGACATCCATTCCAAAGGTGTTGCTGGACAGGGATGTCGATGAGGACCTGGTTCCGATCAGAAGTGCAGTTCAGACCGAGCTCGCTGCTCATAAGGTGTGGTCTGCCCTTGAACCACATTTCCTACGACAGCAAACAGTCCGCGGCCTCTCTCTGTTGGGAATGCACTGGTTCTAAGGAGTATCAAGTAGAAAGATTGGTCATCGACGTGCCAAATGTAATGTCCCGTTAATAAAATTCCTCCGTACAACTGACCCGAGTGATCCCGTGCATGCCGCACCGATGTTCAATCAGGACCACCTAACGGACGGACATCCATGAAGACCACACATTGCGATTGGGTGAAAATGGTGCTGGGGAGGGGCCCAGCAAGGCTCCTACCGCTCTGCATAAACATAAAGGTACAGATTGACGAACACACTGTGTTCATCGCCGCGAGATTCTAGGGCATCTAAACTGGGCCCAAGAAAATGACAGGTTTTGGTATCCCGCGACACGTCTCCTGCGGGTTGTAATATGGGTTTTGTTTACATATCAACACCATCCCAAGCCAACATAGGAGCCACACCAACACGATGGTCCACCTCCGCCACGACTTCCCTGAGTGATTCCACCTCCGCGATCAAACCGGACACAGCCGGTTCTGTGAACACGATGGCCACCTCTCCGAGTGGACGGAAATACTCCTTCCTCGCTTTTGAGCATCGGACGAGAGCGAGGACGTCCAGATCCCCACACCCAACGTAGATCGTTAACCTTCGTAATCTGGGAAGTAGAACGCCATCGTCCGTTGCCGTATTGAGCATTGAAAAAATCGGCTCCGTTTCGCAACTGACGACGGTTAACTCCTCAACCTTCGTCAGCACCTCGAAGGCGCTACGAACGCCAGACGCGGTTTGTTTCCAAGGTTCTGGGCCACCGCCAAAAGAAGACTCGGTATTCTGTCCAACCCAGAGCTCTCTGATCTCCAAGGCAGAGATCGGGGAGAACGAGGTGAAGAATTCCGCATCAAACTTTCTACGAGTCTCTCTGAAGCACCAGAACCTGAGAGTTCCATTCGGTCCTGAGAAGACGCATGAGTTTGGCATTGCAACTGCTTTTGTGATTCCCCTTGTCACGGGGAGGTGGTCGATGGAGGATGGGTGGATTCGTGCAGCGGGGGATCCGAATTGATTGAGTGCCTCGCCCGTGAATTGTCCTCTTAGCACCATCTCTACGCACTTGGGGAGGATGAGGTGATCGAGGAGGCCGGAGGTGGAGGCTGTCTGGTCAAGCCTGAGTCCCTTCAACGCATCGAGTCGAACACGCTTGCGGGGAGGAGGGATGGGTGGTTCTGGCCTGTAGCCGAGCTGAATGTCAACGAATTCGAGCAAAGGGCACCGTTCGAAAAACGATGTTAGATCCCAAACAGAAATGTTTGTGTCCGTCGTGAAAGTGAATCGCGTGAGAGAGGGGAATTTGAAACCACGAAGGTCCGTAAAAAGAGAACGCAACGTGAGACTGGTGAGTTTTGGAAGCCATCCTCCAAAAATGGCATCGGGGAATTCCATGTCCCTGTCTGTGATATTGGGATCGTTTGTGATCCTGAGGTGCTCCAGCATCGGCGCTGATCTCGAGAAGCAGTCCAACAAGTCTTCAAGGTGGTCGAGGCATGAGGTGATCTCGAGCCGCCGGAGGCGAGAAAGGTTGTGGAGTGTGGCGGAAAGGAAGGGTCCCACGTGTTCCGGAACCTCAAGGTATTGGTAGATGTCGAGGGGGTGGTTCCCCGATCGAGAAAGGAAATCTTTCGCTTGTTGAGAATTGGAGGACATGGAGAAGTCGATCTGGGTCCAAAGGCTCGAGGTAGAGAATAGGATGTTTCTCCACGACCGGCAGACGTGGGTCATTGTGACCAGCGGACCATTCATGGGGAAATGGGTCCACGGATCCCCTTTCTCTTGCGTGAAGAAGCGGGGTATGAGGACGAAGATGTCCTTCGGTAATCGGTTTATGGGCTGAAGAATCGACCCGAGCGAATGGAGTTTAGGGAGGACATTCGTTTCCAACGAACTTCTAACCGCGGCAATCTACAAACGTGGCCGTGAGTTTGACGTCGTGATGACAGCGCCGGGCGGACGATTGATTTTTACGCACCTCTACAACCGTCACGCCGCTGCTGTACTTATGGTTTCTAGTTGTCCCACGTCACTTAGTTCCCAGTCTATCGCGTTTCGTGGTAATTGACGACACGTACCTGATGTCGTCGACGTGTTTATCCAGCTTGCTTTCTAACAAACGGAGGAGTTGAGACACCGACTGGGAATCGTCCGGGTTGGTCATGGCTGTCTCCTTGGGGAACGGGGTCGTCTGGGACAACGATGCGGTGAAGGCTTTTGGAAGTCGTGCGTGGTTTCGAGGAAAGAGCAGGACAGGAGTTCCCCGTGAGGCATGGCACCACAACGAGTACAATTCCTTCCAAATTCTGTGTGCGTTTATCCGAAACGGGGATCTCTATCCCCACGCCATCTTCTTGCCTCGCTCTGAGTCAGTCCGCGGTAGAGTCGAGATGAGAAAGATTTGCTGGTCACCTCGAGCTAGACTCAGCGTTCAACTTGAAGTCCCTACTCCGTCACGGTGGTGGATTCGGCACGAGAGTTGACGTTGAGGAAATCAAACACTTTGAACCCTCGATGGGACGCCCACGACTACATATTTAGGGCACAAAAAACTGTAGATTAGGGCCGCTAGAAGGACATGCACATTCAGATTCATTCTGGACAAGGTATCAACAACAGTCGTCTAAACCGAGCTCAAGAACATGACAGGTTTTGGTGTCCTGCGAGTCGCGATACGGGTTCTATTTACACGTTGCCGCAGTCCACATCATCCCAAGCTAACGTTGGAGCCACACCAACACGATGGTTCACCTCCGCTGCGAAGTCCTTGAGCGATTCCACCTCCGCGAGCAAAGCGGACGCAGCCACTTCTGTGAACACGATGGTCACCTCTCCGAGTGGTCGTAAATGCTCCTTCCTCGCCTTTGAGCATCGGACGAGAGCGGGGATGTCCAGATCCCCACACCCAACGTAAATTGATAACCTTCGTAATCTGGGGAGTAGAACCCCTTCGTCTGTTGCTGTTTCGAGCGTTGCAAAAATCGGCTTCGTCTCGCAACCGACGATGGTTAGCTCCTCAACCTTCGTCAGCACCTCGAAGGCGCTACAAACACCAGAAGCGGTTTGCTTCCAAGGTTTTGGGCCACCACCAAAAGAAGACTTGGTATTCTGTCCAACCCAGAGCTCTCTGATCTCCAGGGCAGAGATCGGGGAGAACGAGGTGAAGAATTCCGCATCAAACTTTCCCCGAGTCCCTTCGAAGCACCAGAATCTGAGAGTTCCATTCGGTCCTGAGAGGACGCACGAATTTGGCATTGCAACTGCTTTTGTGATTCCCCTCGTCACTGGGAGATGGTCGATGGAGGATGGGTGGATTCGTGCGGCGGGGGACCCGGATTGATCGAGTACCTCGCCCGTGAATTGTCCTTTCAGCGCCATCTCTACGCACTTGGGGAGGATGAGGTGATCGAGGAGGCCGGAGGTGGAGGCTGTCTGGTTAAATTCGAGTTCCTTTAATACCTCGAGTCGAACACGTTTGCGGGGAGGAGCGATGGGTGGTTCTTGCGTATAGGTAAGGTGAATTTCGACGAATTCGAGAAGAGGGCATCGTTCGAAGAATGACGTTAGGTCCCGGACAGAGGTCTTCGTTGCCGTCGCGAAAGTGAACCGCGTGAGTGAGGGGAAGTTGAAACCGCGCAGATCCGTGTGAAGAAAATGCAACGTAAGGCTCATGAGTTTTGGAAGTCGCCCTCCGAAAACTGTGCTGGAGAGTTTCGTGTCCTTGCCTGTGATATTGGGATCGTTCGTGATCCTGAGGTACTTCAGCACTGGCGCTGATGCCGAAAAGCATTCCAATACGCGTTCGAGATGACCAAGGTACGAGGTGATCTCGAGCCGCCGGAGGCGATACAAGTTGTGGAGTGTAGTGGAGAGG
>Ga0307511_10006296_pt1 | contig 11973 bp, 9 predicted proteins | sample 13_EM_MG_FD_200266 | JGI IMG/M metagenome (GOLD analysis project Ga0307511, IMG submission 200266) | Populus trichocarpa ectomycorrhiza microbial communities from riparian zone in the Pacific Northwest, United States - 13_EM | ecosystem: Host-associated > Plants > Roots > Unclassified | place...
ATCAGTAAAGGCTTGAAAGGCCTCAATCATGTCGAGCCCGAACACTCCACCAAAAGGCAAAAAAAGGAGCAACGATCAAGAAAGTAAAGGCGAGCGAACAGCGACAGCGACGACCAGGAATGGTGATTCGATATAGCCAGCCAAAGAAAATATCAGGCGGTAGTCGGGGGATTGTTGTATATAAGCCGGAATACCAGGCCAGAGGTATCGATCCACATGAATTATCTAGGACGAAGATCACCGAAGTCAACCAACGAACATGAAGGCAGCACTGCAGATCTTTCGGTAGCTACACTCGACTCGACCCGAGGGAATTACTTCAAGAAAGGAACCCGAGAACCTAGTGCTGGGGGTTTACGCCGATGCATCTTACGGTGGCGGGGGATTGAAGTCGCAGACCGGGTCGATGGCGACCTTTGGAGGACAGTCAGTCGGGAGATACAGGCGAAGGCAAGTCGTAGTCTCTCTGCAGTCTATATCAGAGGCAGAGTATATAGCCGATTACGAGGGGTGCAAGGACACAGCATGGTTCTTCCAAGAGTTATGGAACAATGTAATCCCCATCCTGAAGACAGGCAGCGAAGGAGCGGCCAATCTAGCAAAAACGTCCAAATACCTCAGCGGCAGCCACCACATCCAGCGCCAATATCATTATCTCCGATAGCAAGTCCAGAACGACTTCCTGGAAATCGTAACGATACCAGGGAAGGAGAAACAAGTGGGTATCCCCCCGAAGCTCACCCCGACGAGTACGGTTTTGGCCTAGATGAAGAAATAGTTAGCTTCAGCTGGGATCAATGGCTTCTAGGGATAAAAGAAAACAAGGTACCAGACAGCTGCTGGGATTTGTGGGACATGTCGCCGCCAAATACCCCGCATGGGTCACCGATACCGAGCGAAGGAAGTTGGGTCCTGGAGGCCCCACTGTTGGCAAGATCGGAGGAATGGTTCGATGGGTTCACTGTGGAAGAGGATGCTCGAGTAAGGGAGGCTGTTGGGTGGACCCTCGCCGGTCCTCCAGAGATAGCTAGGGGTGCTCAAGAACAAGGGGAAGATAGGGTATCCCAAAACGATCAAAACTGTGTGAAGGAAAAGGATACTGTATATATTCATAACAAATATTAATAAAGGCATTACCCTGAACTTATCAAAGTACACTGGATTTCACTTATATTAGTTCTTCTTTAGAGTAATAGTTTCATAGCTTTTAGCTTATAGTGATAATTATACAAGCTCCCAAATATATCTTTATCTCATTATTCCAATCCTTGTTACCTTATATTTATATTCTTGTATTTAACACCTCTACCAGCTCCCTTCTCCCCTCATCCTCATTCTCATCTCTGTCCCCACTAGTAGATAAAATTTGTTACTTAGCACCTCTATTTTGAGGTATCATCCTCATTCCAAATAAGGTTAGATCTGTGCTCCTACATCTAGTGGGATACAAGTCCATTTATATTTCCTAAATCTTGTCAATGAAATAAAATACATTTTCACAAGGCATGAATCTCTAGTAGTGACAATATATTTATCTTTGTTTTATTTTGGAGGGGGCTTGTAAGTCTTGTATTATCCATTATTTTATTGGACTTAAGGATTGAGGGACTTGTATCTTGAGGATTCTAAAGCTGATGAAATAATCAAGGTTTTTGTGGGTAATGTATGGGGGTGTTGGTATTGAGCGAGTATGATGTACTGTATGTAATAGGAGGAACAGCCCTCTACAACCCCCCAAGTGTACCCACAACTGCTTCTTTAATGATGACTGGCCTAAGATCTTTGACAGCCGAGACTTAGCATCTAGGGCAAAATACCTACTTAGACTACAACTTGACTCAGGGTGCAGCTTGGCTGCGCTGCGATCTGGGATCCAGTTGGTGGGCAGATGGTCGAGATCTCTTGCGCCTACTGAAAATATTTGGATGTACACGTCTTGGAGGAAATCTGGATGATAGGCGTGAATCTATTTTAGTGCATATCCTCAGGACCGGAGGTTTGCATATATGGAAGTGAATCTCTTAGCGCTATCCTGCCGGGAGAATGGGTTTGTGTAAGAAGGTGTGGTAGGTGAGACGAAAGTTGCGGATGGTAATAAATAGACTCTGTGGCACCATTCTTCGAACTTCTCGGATGATGCTTCGTGGTCTGATGTGGTCTTAATCTACAATGGTGCCTGTATCACTAGCATTCCTCATCAATTGTACGGGTTCATCAAGGCTCTCCCATGGTATAGAGATTTGCCCGTTGCCGAAGGCAATCCAATCAACCGCAACCTTCTTGTACGCACGCTTGAGACTTGGTATACCTAACAAGAATATTCGCACTGCCTTGAAGCTATCTAGGTTATGGAAGAGGACGTAAGGCTAGGCGAACCAGATATCTCCCTGGGAGGGGGCAGCGAGTGGGGGCATGGTTTCGGCTCTGGTTATAAATTTTCTGGGATCCTACTATGAAGTAATTCGTACCGCTCACTCACGTAGAATGGGGGTCTGGATATATCCGACCTATCAATACTTCGTAGTGCGTTGGTATAAATGAGAGAACAAAGAGGTTGTTCACAGAACCTCGGTGTCCAGATCCTTTTCCTTGTCTGTAATTGTACATATACCATTGTAGAGAGAATATAAGTGTGAGCTATGAAATTTAAAGCGATGACCAAGATAGCCAATGTGTAAAGTACGTGTTCCGAAGTCTATGCATGCATTCGGATTGCGAATAGCTGGACGAGGAAGGTTTCTCAATAAACAAAGTAATTTCTTGTAATAGAAGGGTATCACTCCCTTGGGCTGGGGGAACATTTGCATGACTCTGATCACCTTGTATTAGTCCTCGGTTTGCCAACGAGCTTGGAGGATGGGGATATACTGGAATATCATTACTGTTCACCCATTTGTTCTTCATCACCCTGCAGCACCTTATATCTATCTTCACTTCAACCCTCAATTATAAGCCCTCATCTCCATGCGGGCTACAATACGGTCTGGTTGCATCCTAATCCCAACTCCGATTACCCCCTCCCCTCTTCCGCCCATTAGCCCTTCCAATCTCCACAACCTCTCCAGCAGTGCTTAGAACCAAGCGGCAAATGATTTCAATAACCTCGCCAGTCGTACTCAAGGTTACTTTGGTCTTCCACCGCTTTTTGCTCGAGATCAATAGCCTCGCACTTGCCCCATATTTTCCCCTTGCCATTGGTCCCCATATCGGCGGCGGCTTTCTCCTTGACCTCTCCTGAATGGGATGTGAAGGTCTCGGGTATCGCTCCTGACTTTTGGCTTTTGTTTCCTCTTTTTGTAGAGGGATTGAGGCTATTAGCTCCCCCCTTACATCCATCACTAAACATACGTCCAATATGATACCTCGAATCAGCGGAATACTATTTTAATTGGGAAACTAGGATATGAGTGGTAGAACTCCTATTCCGGGTGTTGGAACACCTATCTCCAGCCGGATTTGAAGCGCAATTCACCCCACAAAGCGTAGTACAGCAGGAAATAAATAACCTTACGCCAACTCAGAACTGACCCACCCCGCCCTGTATCTATTAAATAAAGTCCATCAACAGATTCCCCATCCTCCCATCCCAGCTAGATATCTTCATCTCCCCCTTGTCACCGCTCCTCCTTCCTCCACCCTAGTCTGCTCCCATATGCATCTTCTCTCCCTTCCTACAGATCCTCTTTGCGTGAAAATCGATCTGCTGGCCGTCGAGACAAATGTTTCATACGAGGACTGAGCTTAGTTAGCAATGGTCTTTTTATTTTTATCGACCACTGCTTCTCTGGTCATGATGATTAGTACTTAGCCCCTATTAAGAACCAAACTCGTGCTCCTTGACTGTTAGGAAACCAGTACCATGAGGGCTGGCTTGGTAGTGATATCCATGTTGGCCTGAGAACTGCTTCCCGGACACCTTACCAGACTATAGACTCTCAATTCAGTTTGCTTAGTCACCGTAGTTACATACATTCTTAAAACGGAATTTCCTGAATTAGTAGTCGCTTCCGAATTAGGCCGGAATTCACCTTCCGGTTATCATGAACACCATGTGAGCAGAGTACATAATAGAGTGGCTTTTTAGAGGTAAAAAAGATAGGTATGTGCCTACCCCAATCCTTGTTTGTGAATTATGATTTCATGCATACGCATGAATATATTGCGGTGACAAAAGTCTGTATACGACTGTTTTATGTAATGTAGGCGCGTGTGTGCGGCTTCAGTGACGAAACACCTGTTGAATGTAGAAACTTCAATATTTACTATACGAAGCAGGTAAGTAAGTACTGATTCTAAGTACATACTTTACATTTAGATCTAATGAACGTACAGTATGTCCTCTCTATCGTTGATATGTATCAAACTTAATGTAGATGTTCATATACAGCTTATGATATGATCTCGCTATGACTATAATTCAGAAGTCAAGGCGGATAATATTTAACTACATCAGAAGCCTGTACCAAACAGCGATCGCCCTATCCCTTGGGCTTACAGCCGTGTTCATCAGTATGTTTCACGACGCCAAGGGACCAGGGCTGGAGCGCGACCGGAACTTATCCACTACATACTGGTAGGTATCCCTTGGCGTCGTGACATGTTAAACAGGTGGCTTTAACATGAAAAATGGTGAGGCTTCAACGTAGGAACCGTAGGTCTCACGACACCAAGGAAAACAAGGGCCAAAAATAGGAGCGCATAGGAGAGCCTATAGTAGCTCTGGGGTTCAGAATCCCCTCAGGGGTCGCCACCCACGAGATAGCTCTAAGGGGAGAGCAGAGCCAATAGGAACTATGGAGGTAATTGTCCAAGGTATCTACAATATGGGGCAGCAATATTTCCGAATCTGCTCTTTAAGCCAGTTCTATTCTGCTTCAGACATTCAAGGGTAGGTATTGCTCTCTGGTCCTATTTGCTAAGTTTGTCAGGTCTACAAAGACTGAGGAGCATTTTCAATATGCCTCCACTCTGATGTCCGATTTAGGAGAGTTTTGATAGTTGACCAAGTATGACTAGAAATCCGTGAGATCATGGTAATTGAATAATATTGTGGGTGGAAGAGATCATACTTAGTGCTGCGCCGATCGATGTTTCACTTTTAGGTAACTAGGAGAGCTTACGGTTGTACCTATGTACGTGTCAAGTTCCCAGCTGGCCATGGATTGAGTCGGGAAGTGTGCAGAGCCAATAAGGCCTTGTAGGTACTACCAATAAAAGCAAGCACTTGCGCACTCTTGGTGATCCCAACCCTCACAATATTTCATAGATTTATTGAGGGCACAAGTTAGTAGGTATCTTGCTACCTTGAACTTAGTTGCTGCGGGTGCAGCGGCCCATAATGATAATATTGGGATTAGAAAGGTACTAGTTTCTCTTGTGCACTGTTGGTTCCAACTGGACCAAAATGGAGTCATAATACCTATATTCAACTAAACCGCACCAAATAATAGTTCTCGCTTTTTGGTAGCCCAATCTGAGCTCATACATAGAATACTGATCTTTAATTTGAATTTAAAACTAGAAATTCTCAAGAATTGAACATCGCACTCCAGGCTCATGATCATACTTAAACTGTTGGAACCAACCAGACAAAAAGAAAAGTGAGATTGGTTTGCAGTCCTTACACCTACCCATGCATATGCCATGTGCTGTTAACGTACCTACCTATAAAATGCCCTGGCTTCGTGAGACCTACAGCTGCTATCAGACCCCCTGTTCCAGGGCTTTGACGTAGGAACGAGGCTCCAGTCCTAAGAAGGCCCTCTTCCTAAAAACAATAACTTTATAATCTTATACCAACACCACTACGGTAGATCCGGATCCCTTAGTCTGGTTGCACGGATTCGGGCCTTCACCACAACTGCGGTAGCATCGTTTCCAAAGTACCATGGTTCAACAACTAGCGAAAGACAGTGTGTGGAATTTTTTATCTGATCTCGGCCCTATTCTAAACTTGTTCGGCGAAGGAATCACCAAACAGTTCCTCAGTGGCTCTCTGTACCTGGAAGATCACATATTACTTGCTACACTTCCCATAGGAATAATAACAATCACTGTGAGCGCGATCCGGGTTGCGGGCCCCACGTGGCTCAAGGCAATTGTTGGGAGAGCATCGGAGGCCCGCGGGAAAATAGAGCTGGAATTGATGACCTCAACTTCCCAGTTTGTCTGTGAACTTTGGGATGGGCAGGCAATGGTGCGGGTTCTTGCAACGTCCCCAGTCCGAGAGGTTATATATATCAAGGGCCCTGGACACGATTTTTTTAAACTTGAAGACACTCTCAAAAGGAAGCTCTTGGTTCCAAAAACGGGTGAGCACCAATATCTGTCTGTCAATTGAAGCAAGTACTCATGTCGAGCCTTTCTTATGATTAAGCAAAATCTAGCATTCTCTGGGGCTGGGTGCCTTGCCCGCGACCCATAAACCAGGGACCAGGCCCTTACAAAACACAATCGCTAAACAAGCTTGATCCGTATAGGTCTTTGAGGCCTGGCCAAACCAGGGTTCCCAATGTGATATTGAATGCTGGGGGCTCAGCGACCGAAAAAACTCTATGTTTGGCGACTTGTTTCGGATTACTTGTTCAGTTTTCCGTGTTAGCAGCTATGTATCTCATCAGTTACACTCGTTTCTTAGAATTTGGCCAACAGCGAGCTACTGGCACTAGTTCAATTCTGCCTATTCCTACTTATATTTTCTGTCTGGCAACTGCAGGGACCCTCGCAATCTCCCTCGGTGTGTTTATATGTTCCAAGGTGATTGACTCTAGCACAATAGAAACAAACTATATGCTAAATGCCGGAGTGGAACGGGAATTATTGGTATTTTGGATTCAAAAAGGTGGTGCTATAAACGATCAGGACTTCGGCTCCTATGCGATATTTCCGCGAGAGCGCCAACACAGTCTCATATCCTCCCACCCCCGGAACTATACACGAGATCAGGCAGCTTTTGATGAAGTAGTTCATGCGGTAACTCTATTGGCTCTAAATATACTATTTACGTAACTAATATAGTGTGTCTAGGATATGATTAATCCAATTGCAGGAGAAGACCAGGCATCCATAATCACAGGCACAACAGCCGCAGCCATAGCCGGCTCCTTCCTTGCTCTTGTAGGCTTCATCATCCAGCTGATTGGCTTGCGAGCAATGCCGGTTGCTGCACCACTCGCTGTGCAAGTGGGAACAGCATTTATGCTAGTCCTGAGAATATTTGTGAGGCGAAATAGTGGAATCAATCCACACATCGTCGTCCTTCCTGCGAGGTTCGAGCTAGATAAGCTGGCTCTTGACTTTGCACAAGCGGGCCACCCCGACGCATTCTGGCTGAAACTTAACGGTAAATCTTCCTCTACTGGTCTTCACGGTGGTGGTGACACCGTTGTAGACGCAGGCGACCCAGAAGCGCCAATCTCGGACCATTCAGATAGAACTCAAATGAGCTTCACGGTGGTGGGACAAGATAAGCACAGTACTCCTGTGCGATGGGATTCTAGTTCCCCATCACCACCATTATTGCAGAAAGCTATAGAAATCAGGGAGGGCCTAGGGCGGGTGACCGGAATGAGCTCGGGCGCTGCTCCCTTAGCCACACATGCGCTCAGATGTGCAATTGAAGGTATTATGGATTATTTGTTCCCAGGAAGCGATAGGGCAAAGCAACAACGGCAGAGACCACTAGACCTCTATAAACCCAAAGCACAAGCTGCAATATATGACCGCACACACCGGGCACATTCGAATGTGGGTGACGGCAGTAGCAAGCCCTCGCGTAAGGTTTCATTCCCCCTTCGGATTGAAACGAAGCTCTCCGCCTCTAAAGAGCCACAGACCCAGCAATATGAAATTATTATCGAAGACCTACCAGGATATGGATGGTATGCCAATTACTCCCAACTTGAGGCAATCCTCTCGCTTTCTTGCTATACGATGCAGCGCCATTGCGCAACATCTCATTTGTATGAGGTAACACCTCAGAGCAGCACCAACGCACCTGAGAATATAGTCCTTGATCTGTTAGGCGACGCAAGTAGCAACAATGCCCTAGTTAGATGGTGGATAAAAGCATATACGGACTCTTTACTTCAAGTATCCTGTACCTCTTTCAGCGCCAACGAGGTGGCATCGATACCAACATGTCCAAAAACTGGGGAGAATACGTTCCGCATACTCGCTTCAAATGTAATTAAGACTGGACATAGTAAGTTATTGAATTATTATGTGCTAGGGCGCGTCTAGCGTCCCTCTGAGTCTCATGCCTTGATTGAGATGGTGGAACTGACAAGCATTTGATATCTATCATCATAGACGAAGCTTTATACCCCTGCAATGATAATACAGATCCAGCCTGGCTAAAGTTCGCTTTCCGACGGCATGGTAACTACAGCGACGAAGAACTTGAACTGGAAGATTTCAATATAGATTCCAGAAAGGTCTATGTACCTGTTACGAAACCTTCCCTCCCCGATGGCCAGGACATACAACCACATGATGCAAAGCCAGACAGAGCACATACAGATCGAGGGTGGATTCTGGCAACCATTTCGGTCACACCGTTAGAATTTGCAACTGCTCAGACTATCTATGCTTGTTTTTTAAACTCACTCTTTGCATCGAAAAAGACAAGAAATACAATCCAAAAACTGATTGCAACATCTGCTACTCGCGTATCGACCGCTCCTCACCCAAGGAAGGATGAATTTAATGTTTATAATTTTTTGGAGCGCGACTGTCGTTTGCAAAACGATGTCATTGACAGGCTATTGAATGTAGTCAGGGAGAGCGGTTTGTATGAAGGTGGTAGTGGGGGCGATCTTCGTGTTGTATCTGCACTTGCCCACGCCGACCTACTACCTGCGGCTATAGATACAGATAGGTTACTTGAGTGAGCACCAACATACGGTTAAATAACAAAATTGGAAGCCCAGGCTAATTAATTGCAACTCTAGGTTTACGCGGGAGAAGCTAGGCATGATCACCTCCGACGCTGAGAGAGATGAGCATAGCGGCGCATTGAGTTTTTGGTTGGCCACCCACGGCACTCACAGGGAAATAGGAGACACGCAACTGTTGAGCGCTGTTGTGCATTGCTTGGAATTCTTGCTTAATATGTTTAGGCGCCGCTGTGTCGAAGAGAGCCAGGGGTTGCCGATGTCTGGTGGTCCCTGGGTTCAGGATGGACTATCGAAGTCAAGTCGACATGTACTTGAACTAGAGTCCCAGGCAAGTAGAAACTTAGGATTGGAATATGGAGCAGTGAGTGAGTGGCTAGCCTCGGAGGAACGAGGCGCCAGTCAAAAAGCGGAGGCCATTATATCTGGGAGGCTCTCCCAGCGTACTGAAGTCGAGCAAAAAAAATTGACAAAATTTGCAAAGGACCTTACTGCGTATTGCTTGAGGGAACAGAAGACAAGGAACCACCATGGCTGGGAGATTTTATGCGGTGCTGTTTCATCGATATCATGTGGGGAATTTCAAACCTCCGCTCAGGAGCATCGTCACCTTCCGACTAGTCAACATCCGATCATAGTGCCCTTCCAATCAATAAAGGGAGACCGTGCCCGGGAATTTTTCGATATTTGTGATTCAGAGGGCCAGGACCAAAGGTCACGTGATGAGCTCACGGACTGGTGGACTAAGATCCGGTACGTAACGAACTAGAACTGATGTTTGAGGGGCTCACTCCAACTATATCCACCACCCAGATATTTACCAACCTTCTCTGTTCCCGAAAGCGACTCCCGGTCTTGGGTGCCTTTCCACTTCTCCACCCATGAGGGTACGTCCGAAATTACGCCAGCCCCGAACAATCACAAAGTAAGCGAATTGCATTGTGCTGTAGCATCGGGGAACCTCGAAATGGTAAAACTTGCTTTGGAAGAAATGAAAAACAAGGGCTCAAGCTGCCCGTTGTCTAAGATAGATTTTGCAGATGAATTTTGCAGGACTCCATTGCATCTCGCAGTGAGTGGTGGCTACGAAGAAATTGTCAAGGAACTTGTTCAGATGGGCGCTAACATTTATTCTCCGGATGAATGGGGTCGCAACCCCGTCCACCTTGCCATCGCAGTGGGGCGACAAGACATATTGGAGGCGCTGCTCAATAGTAAGAGCACATCATCGACCCCAGAAGGTCCGGGGAAAAGAAATATAGTTTTCGGGATTAATTCAGTCGATGCATGGGGATATGCTGCTATCCACTACGCTGTTCTTTCCAATAATGAACACATTATTCAGATAATATGTGAAGAGGATGGTTTTGAGCTTTTGCATCTAAGGCCTACAGGAGGCCTGGCGCGCCACGAGCAACAAGCAACGAGGCGTATCCCAATCGCAATCAATCAATCAACTAATCTCAGGCTCACAGTTCCCGTAACACATCTTTGTAATACCCTCGCAACCCTCGAGCGTCTCCTAAAGGCAACTCACGCGCTTACCAATGGCGCAGACATTTTGGAACAAGATTCAACTGAGCGTACTCTGCTCCATGCTGCAGCTGAACTACCCGCTTTGGATATTGTTGACTCTTTGCTGTCAACTCCAAAGTTTGCATCTATGCTAGAATCCAATAGCATGTTGGACTACAGACAGAAGTCGCCTCTGCATCTGGCAGCAACTAGGGATATACTGACCGCGCTGCTGCGCAACGATACGCTGCGTCTCCTAGTCAACAAACAAGATAAATGGGGCTGTAGCGCTCTCCATGATGCAACAGCTTATGGTAGGGAAGGGGTAGTGGAAGGACTGATAGCCGCAGGGGCAGATATCACTATCCGGGACAACTTAGATCGGACAGCGCTGCATTATGCGTGCCTGTTATCCCCGGCATCCATAACTGAAACAACTACAAAAATAGTCCGACAGTTAGCAAAACCAATAGCGCTAATGCTCCGGGATAAGAAGCAAAAGACAGCACTGGACTATGCTGAATCAGTACCCGGACTACTCCTAGAACTACAGAACTGCCAAAAACAGCACCAGACGGCACGGCCGACCTAACCGGAGGTCAATGATTCTTGACTTCTAAGTATGCCTTTTCTAGTTCTACACCACAGATTTACTCAACCAGATTACTTTTACTGATTCTCATAAGCAGTTCCACAACTTGGAAGCTGTAGTTAGTCACAGGAGCATCCGGGGCGAATTTGAACGCAAATGCAAATGGAGAAGGGGGGGGTATTGGAGTGGGAGGAAGGCCTAGGAGATACAAACCCTATTTTATTTGCCGCTGCTTTTTCTTTACGTTGATGCACTCAATTCCCTGGGGCTTATCTGTTTGCCATAATAAGTCTGAATATGCAAAACATATTTCTTATTTTCTTTACGGCAATCGAATACAAGGCGTTGATATGTTCACAGGATATATTAGGGTATCCAGACTAAAGCAGAAAAAGACGAGATATCGTAGATATAAAACCCTAGATATCTAGTCGTATATCTATTTTAAGCATATAAACCAGTAGCTGACTGCTTGAAACATGAAAGCTTACACAAATATTATCCTAACCTTGCTATAAGCTTCTCAGTTAATATTTTATTATGCACCGTTACAAGTTACTCTAGATGTTAAAATGTATTTCTCTGAACTCAAGGGTTGCAACGTATTTCTCTCTGGAACTTGCCAGTGTTACCCTGAACCTGTTACCCTAAACGTTAGCTACCTGCTACTATCAATGTACGTATTCAGATTATCTAACCTATAGCAACGCAGTGTATCCTCCAAAACAGGCCAAGTGATTATCTAACCCCCGAGCCGCTTCCTGCCCCAACGTACAAGACAAGATACCCCTTGGGAGAAAAACGAACACATAATGGCAAAATCACGTAGGTGAACAGTCCTGAAGTTTCGAAATATCCATCCCCCAAGCCAAACATAACACCCGCGCATGTACAAATCAAAATCAATAAGGTAGGTGGAAAAATTTGCGCAGGTAAAACTTCCTAAAGTTCTTCACAAAGTATCCCTTGGGT
>Ga0307511_10006297_pt1 | contig 11973 bp, 12 predicted proteins | sample 13_EM_MG_FD_200266 | JGI IMG/M metagenome (GOLD analysis project Ga0307511, IMG submission 200266) | Populus trichocarpa ectomycorrhiza microbial communities from riparian zone in the Pacific Northwest, United States - 13_EM | ecosystem: Host-associated > Plants > Roots > Unclassified | place...
CTCCTCGCCTTCCCAGTAACCACCTTCTCCACCAACACCGGCCCACTCAACGCACTGACAGCCGCATACTTCCTCATCCTAACGCCCACATCATAAAACTCCTCCGCCGCGCCTTCACCCTCCTTGGCCACCTTCACCAGTAAATCCACCGTCTGCCTCAACTCCTCAAACACGCCGCCCACGACTCCCGCCCCTCCTCCTGCGGGCAATGCGTCCACGAACCCCTGCAAAAAGCACACATCCGTATCCAGATCCGTGATGACCGCGGGGGAGATACTCTTCACCTCATCTGCGAGCGGCAGCCGCAGGATCTCCGACGCCAGATGCGATAGCGCATCAAAGTAAATCAAGCCCTTGATATCCCTCGGCAGGCCCAGCAGCGTCGAGTTCATGATATTACTCAAGAACCTCGTCATCTCCTGCAAGTACAGTGACGGGTTTGGCGAGGGGGTTTTCGTGGACCAGTTGTACTCGGCTGTTTCGACAAGGTCATCAATCTTGCTATTCACAAGCTCGAAAATCCGCTTTTCGGCAGTCTTTTTCTCGGTTTGGAATGACGGGGTAGCTCGCAGAGCGACTTTGGGTTGCTCGGCTAGTGGGTCTATAAGGATGGATGCGGCGGCGGCAGACCCGCCTTTCATCTTCATACCTAGTAGCTTCTCGAGCTCGCCGCACACAAACTCAAAATGCTCGAGGTTGATTAGGATCTGGACAATCTGGCCTAGATATTTACTCTCCAGCTTCTCCACTAGACTCCGGCAGACTTGGTTGCATAGTAACTCGTCTAGGGAGTCTTTGACTGAGGAGTCAATGATGCTTTGTTGCTGGAAGTATTCATCTGAGAAGATGTAGTACTTGTTTAGAAAGTTGCGGATGTCGAGACAGCAGAGGGGGTACATCTTGCTAAAGGGGAAGACGCATGGGAATTGGATTTCGGAGCGGTCACGGTCGGGCTTGTACCAGGAGATGGAGACGACGTTGTCGTATTCTTCGAGGGAGGCGATGGCCATGGGCATGTAGTCATCGGTGGAGACGATCTCCTTGAATTCGGTTGTGAAGGAAGATTTGAGGAGCTCGGAGTACTTGTTGAACAGGGTGAGCAGAAACTCATCTAGGGCAGCGGTGTTGTACTCCCAGGTCTGCAAATATAAATATATAAAATTAGTAAACCGTTTTCATTTCTCACCACCCACCCCGCCTTTGAGGAGAGGTATTGTATTTGTAAAATTGTACTCACATCCATCGTCTGAATAAACAACGCCAAAATATTCTTCACCTTCAACAACAAATCCGCTCCCTGCACAGCACTGACAGCTGGGCCCATCAATCCCACGGCCTTCTTTACCATACTATCCCACAACCTCTCCACCTCGCCCTCACTCCTAAAGCCACCCGTTCTTCTCACCGTCTCCCTCTCCAAAATCGCAAATCCAGCAATCTGCTCCAACAGCCCCGCCAAATTCCCAATATCCCCCTCTCCACTCTCCCCCCCAGACAGATCCAACGTCTGCACCCCACTCAGCAACAAATCCTTCTGCTGCTGTCTCGTATCCGCATAAATAGCCCTAAACTCCTCCCGCTCTCCCAACGCATCGTAGATATGTAGACACTCAAACAGCGGCTCAAAGTCCACATTAACATGCTCATTCTCAAAAACCGACCATTCCGCGTCATCACGCTCGTCCAGGACAAGCTCAATCGCGGAATTCAGCTTGAACCCCCTCAGCCACGGCTGATTTTCCCCGCGTTCTCTCTGCCGCCTCCGCCGAAGCTCGGTTTGATCAAATGCCACCTGCCCGAGAAGCTGACTCGTCTCTCTTATCCTATACAGCCACGCATTCAAATCACTCATAACCGCATCCTTAATCATCCTCTGCATAGCAGGGACACTCCCCCTGATATACTCGGCGACGCTAAACTGCAGCACCTCCTTCAAATGTACATTCTGCAACTCATCTAGCGTCCTCAGCGCCGGATAGTGGGATTTTACAGCAAGCAGTTCTTTGACTTTATTCGCCAGTCGCAGCACTTCTAGACACATGCGGAGCCCGCGACCAGCTTCGTCGATGTTGGCGCGGACATCTCTGCTCTCCACTAGCGCTTTTTTTTGCTCGACGAGTTTCTCCGTAGAGGCCTGGATGGTTTGGTTCAGCCGGAGGATTTCAGAGGTTAGGTCGTAGGTGCCTTTGCGCACGGAGAGAAGCTGGTTTACGCTCGACACGAAGTCCTGGTGGTTGTTGTTGCACATGCGCTCGATTTCGGCCTCGCGGTCGTCGGAGAAGGTTGTGAGTTGCTCGAAGAGGAGGTCATTGCGAGAGTTGAGGCTGGCATCGGTGATGGCGGTTATGAGTTGGTCTAGATAGTCTGAGTCTGAGGGGGCGAGGAGGATCTTTTTGGGGGGCATGTTCATCAGTACACAGCTCCCCCACAGCTCCATGATCCAAGATGGGTGGGGGGGGGAGGGGGGAGGGGGGAGAGTGGTGGCCACATCACATCTCCAGACGGGAGAGAGTGAAGAAACCAGGACAAGCGAAACTCACTGACTCGACATTATAAGGCGACTCCTCAATCGCCGTGGCATTGTTTGAGTTGATATTTGTTCGCCGCATCGTGGCGTGTAAATTGTGCAACCTGTTGTTGATGTACCGCGAGCACGGGAGCTTAGGTGGAAGTTACATACAAAGTTGACCAGGGTTAAGCTCTGGGCTGCAGTTGCAGGAGCAGGAGCTTATCGATAAGAGGGGAGGGGGGGGGGGAACGTTGCAGAGTTGTATTCTACATTATTATTATTATTATTATTATTATTATGATATGGAGCCAAATCTATTCGGCCGCATAGGCGTGCGTGTTGGGACTTGCTATACTTGCGATGATATTGATAGCAGAGTGTTGGGTGGGCAGTGGCCGTCTCCATATGGCTGGCGGCAGGATGCTCTTACCCTGAAGTGCGTCTTCAATTCCCCACCAAAGTCTCGATCCGAATAACCAGATTATGTAGAGTACAGTTCTCATGTCTATCTCCCAGCTACAGCAAGGCTGCTGGCTATCGCACACCCAGCAAAGGATTATACCATCCATAGGTACCAGCTGTCCTGGGGGCAAGCAGCGTGTATGTATTGATCAGTGGCACTATCCAACAACTAAAGTACTAAGTAGACACCATCATGAGATGAGGTACATGACATGCCATAAACCCAAAAACAATATAGGTCCGACAAACACCGCATTCATCACTTGGCAGAACGTGCAACACGAAAATCTGGAAGAACACTCCTCTAAACACCATCGCAAGAAGCACGCAACGGGAAGAAAGACAATTAAAAAAAGGTGATCGAAAACCAAAACCAAATTGCATGTATCATCCCCCGTAGCCCACAAAACCAGAAACAAAGGGTGCCCAGACCCACCCTCTTCAATCTTTCCCCGCATCTTCACATCACACGCCCCCTAGCTCATTCACAACAACTCCCCCTCCCCCTCCTCATCCCACTCCAAATCCTCCTCCATCTCCTCTGCCACCCTCTGTACCTCCTTTAACCCACTCACTTCCTCCACATAACCCTTCTCATTCAATGCCCTCTTAACGAAATCCCAGCCACTACTCCTATAGGCCTCAACAATCCCCGTAGAGCATGCAGAGCAGTATTCGTATGCACTTCCCTTGATGACCATCTGCTGAAATGAAGCTAAAAACTCACGGACTGTGTGCGGAACGATGCCTAACGGGTGAGAGCCACGGTCTGCGTCCTGGCTTGCTGGGGCTGGGGCGGCAGGGCTACCATTGAAATATTAGTAACATATCAATAAGCTTTCGGGAGGTTGGCTTACCCAAGAGGATGTTGGACGACAGAAGCAAACAATGCAAGGAGTCTCCCAGATGCAAGAGGTGCAATCTCTGGTCTCGTAACGGTACATTGCTGATCTAGAGTTTGATCTCGCAAAGACTGTCCAGTAAAAGTCAGTAAAAGTCAGCAAAACCATTCCCAATGGCCCTCATTCTCCACAATGCATGATCAGCGCTTACATCGGCTGGAGCCACCACGTCATTACAAAAATAACACCCCAACTCCTCCGCCTCCTTTCTCACTCCATTAACCGGCTTCACCCCATGCCGCATCACCACATACGTATCAAACCCTAAGGCCGCATTCAATACAATCTTCCCCATAGCCTTCCCCATCACTGTAGGCAACCACCTACTCTCCCTGGTATCCATCAATAAGAAAATTGCATCATGTGCCTGAAACAACTCCTGCAGCTTTTCATAATCCGCCTTTGTGCTCGCTTCGTCCCGGATAGGGTGCCCTGCCATAGGCACAGACATCACATACCCTTGGGCATCTACATTCGGATTGATTTCTTTCAAGGCAGCAGCTGCTCTGGTGGCTTTGTGCGTTTGCCCTCCGATACAATCTTTGTGTGTGAAGAGGGGTTGTCGGACAGGATTAGAGTATGATACGGTCCCATTGTCGATGAATGTAATCTTGCGTACACCCCAACCTTGCAATATACGGGAGACGTAGCTTCCCAAAGTGCCTGCACCCAGAAGTAGACATTTTGTGTTCTTGAGTTTGTCCAGGTCCAAATCTGGTGCAATTCGCCATTTCATTAATTTGTTGTTAAGGTCCACCTGCGTCTCCGCTAATCTGCACCATCATCATTAGCTCAAGACCTCGTAGCCATCAGTAAGGACATCCCATCACTCACTTCAACGGATCCATGGTCTGTCCCAGATTCGCAACCTTCGTGGCCAATTTGCCCTCCTCGTTCCTCTCCCAACCCGAAGCAACCTTTGGTAGCGTTTCTACTTATCGCCACAATATCAGCAATCACATATTTCTCAAAGCGCATGTAATCCTCACGCACCACTCATAGACAACTGACTTATCGCTGTTACAGCACCATTGGCATCCACATCTCCTACCACATTCAACGGCAAAATAAAGCTCCTAGGCATATCTCTCGTCGCCTGGGTCTCCTTATAGCACAACACCCTAACTTTATTCAATCCCCACCTCTTCCTCGCCAAAACTAGCAAGTTTCTTAACGGCCAGCCCGGGTTCTCCGTCTCGGTGCTAGGATCCGCGAACCCCACCAGACGCTCGATAATCATCTCATCAGGCTTATCCTCAAAGAAACCCAGCTCGTAATCCCCTAGTGCTCCAACCCGCCATCCTGCTTCAAGCTCATCTAGCCCTTCCTTGATTCGCTTGACGAGAAAAAAACCATGCTGCCGAGTATCGACGGAGTATCTCCAAGTAGATAGTTTCTCGTATAGAGTTGAGCTTTGCTCCGATGTCAGCCTCTCTATGGCTTGACCTGGCTCGATGTCCCAGCTTGGTGAAGACTGTAGTGCTGGAAAGGCGAAATGGTAGTGGAATTTATATTTCTTCAAGTCGGCGAAGGAGATGACGACGAATGAGGTAAGTAGTGAAGGACAGGAGTAGATCGTCCCATCGAGAATCGCATCCCAGATCTAAATTACCAGAGTCAGCTTTATAGCTCTCAGCCCTACAACAAAAAAGGGGAAGATACCATTTGTGCACACCGATTCACCATGCCAGACCTGTCTGCATTCTTAAATTCCTCGATCGTATTAACGTTCTTTATGATCCCCTCAGCCCTACACATACCCAGATTTCTAGGTATACTACCCCACCCCAGAATCCATCAGCCAAGCTGCTTCAAATGCAGAACAGGTGGGTAGCCTACTCATCCGCCACCAACGCATTTGGGGCAATCTCCATCCTACTCCCATCCCTGGCAGAGTTTACCTTTGCCGGCGAGTAGAGTCCCAATAACTTGCGCGCAGAGTCGTCGAGCTTGTCATAGTCGATTTTGTGCGATGCAAGGGCAGAGTAGAAGCCCAACTCCACGAAGGAGTAGAAGGAGTCGTATTTCATGGGTAGAGGCTAGAGTAGCTTTTAGGAGGGGTGTAAGCGGGGAAAGGGCGGGAGTAGTTGTATTTCGAGCTCTGGTATATATTTCCCTCCTTTACCTGCAGATAGATACAACTGAAGGAGGTATATGAATGCTTGAAGGAGGTAAGCTTGTTTGACTGGAGCCTAGAGTAAAGTCGCTGGGTAGTACTCTATTGTGGTTGTTTATTTGAAGCTCTGGTAGCAGCGTCTAATCCATTTTCTTACCCACCTCCCAAATAAAATGGATATGTAGATTTGAGCGATCACGGACTTTTTCGACCTGGTTTGCTGATGAACACGGGAGGGAAATAGGTATATAATCTAGACGAAACGGGGGGAGACGATAGAAGTAGATGAACTCGATGAGATCAATCTTGGTGCCTTCGGTGCGAGATGGGTTGCCTGCAGCTCGAATCGATGTGCCTTATGACAGGGTCTAGCGAGCCAGGTGATCAGGACAGGAACCAGTCATTAAACAACTCAAGTGCAGCTGCAGCCATTTTGATCAGGTCCCTTCACCTCTTCGGTCTCTAGGTTTGTATTCCCCCTTCACATATATGATGCAAGGCTATGATGATTTTCCCAGCTGCTGCGCAATAATCCCAGATTCCTCTCCCCCAAGATCTGTACATATCCGGATGCCTCTCCTCCCATAGATTCCCTCTTGCAACTAAAGGTTGGTTGGTTGTGCAGTATGCCAGACACTCCTTGGCAAGTTTGTCAAACCGACTGGGTTGCACAGTGAGGTCACAATGAGACTCCGGTATGTAGTCCCAAATGGGTTGGTAGTGGGATGGGAACTCCACTGGCGTAGAGGCAGCCCCTATGTCTCGATGTAAGGCATAGTCGCGGGCAAGGACGCAGACTGTCTACGACCATATCTGCTGGCTCGAAATCACTCCTCTATTGCTGTACTAAGTCTCTGTATAATGCCATTAGGGTCCGAGAACGCCAAACTACACCATTCAAGCTGGAAAAATTAGACAAACCAGCCCTGTGTTGGGGGGAGAATGTCCGAATACTACCAATATTAAATGCCCTGTAATCAGCGCTGGATATTTCATGCGTGCCTTTGCGAAGGAAGCTCGTAACCTCCGCTGTCTCCCTTTCGTTACGTAGAGTATATGTGAAGCCCTCCTTCGCATACTCACTAATGAAGCCCCTTTTCCCCACCCCCGAGCTTTATATCATGGTTACACTCTTTGAGTAAAATTCATCCTGATCATAGCTGCTGATTTAAAGAGAGCAATGCTCCAAACGCGGAAAGTGATGCCCCTTGACAAAGTGGTCGTAGAGCTACCTGCAGCCCTCCATCTACAGATGAGGAACATGTAGATGTAGAGGGGAGTAAGTTTAGGGCCTCGGCAAATCTGTTTTGCATGAGCTCTGCGTATAACCGTATAACCGGGATATCTTGATTCACCACTCCCGTACTAAGTGGAGCTTTGAGTCCCGACACTCCGCCGAATTTAAACCAAGCTCTGCACCCTTTCGTATAACTATGTCCAATCGCTCAAGAATTGCAAGAGTATGTTCGGAAGGAAAGCCCTCGGCCAGGGGTATAAGCGAATGTTGAAATGCCATTGGGGACAAGACGCAGTTGAAATTAACACCCTGAGGTCCTGCTTGTTGCATGCTCAGGCCAGACATGTTAAGGATACAGTACCAAGAAGCAGTGATTGATCAGTTATGGAAACATAGCGTTGCTGGTATGTGGAAGGGGAGGACATACCGGTACAGGAGAGATAAGTAGTAAAATCTCAGGTCGATTTCTCCCGAGATGCGTGTACTGTATGTTTCGTAATGTATTCTTCAAGTACTCTCCTCCCCTCCTCCTCCCCTTCATTCCGAATGCAGTACCACAACTACCGGTAAGGTGTTGGAAGATCAGAATAGAGGCTAGGAATTACCTATCCTCTTCAGTGCCGCACAATTGAATAATTGAGAAACCATTGTTTCCTTCAGCAAAAACAAATAAAGAGATATCTGCAACACTGCATCTATTTTCGCTAGGGTTGGATGGTTGCCTTTTTGGGGAAGTCATATGGGAGTCCCGATTTGGTCCCTACCCCTTTGATATTAAGCGCACCATCATTTTTGTAGTCTGGTTGGCACCATTTTTTGGTAATTGAGCTAGTCCTACTTTGGTAGTAATCCCTGGTGCGCCCCTCAGAGATTAAGTGTTTATTATAAGCTCTACATATGTACTTATTGCTTTGTCTAAACCTAATGAGAACAAAAACCTGTGGAAGAACCCTAAAATACTCGTTGACGAGCATCAATATCAATATACATATATAGATTTCACGGGGGGAGAGTGGATGATATGATGCTGGGGATTTTTGCCAGCTGAATAAGCCCGTCACTTAGGTACTTTTTTGCAGCATTTCTGTGCATGCAATGTAACCTGCGTGACATTTATAAGTAACGGTTGCAGATAAGGGAAAGTGTCTAAATATATTTTCCACTAGCCACTCGCGGGCATCGGCCGCCTGCGGGCAGCATACCCACTATGCCAGTCGCGGGCTACAGTAGCCTGGTTGTCGCGGGCAATTAATATAAATGTCAACCGAGCAAAACATTCTGCTACACTCAAAACTCCCTATAAAATTGTTTTTTTACCGACCCTATCCACCTCTCGTACCCTTCCTTTTATCAGTAGGAGATGGCAGACATTAAACAAGGGGAGAATTCTGGAAAAATTGCCCCAAGCCCTTCAAATGATGTAGAACATGCTGATGACATAAACAACCCATCATCTTCATCTCTGATGATGGATGAAATGGAAGAGGATATTAGAAACGTTTCTTATCCACCGAGGGCCCCATGGCTCGGGCTACATACAACTAGATTGGACCATCTCGTGCTGAATATTGATGCGCTATCTGGAATCCAGTGAAGTTTGGAACGATCATAATATCTTTTGTCTATATCTTGTGGCACGATTCTTTTACACTAGAAAAATCCCCTACGATAAGGCGCAAGGTGGTGCTTTCTTATACGCAGATTTCTACGGTATCTTCAATTCCTTGATTTGTAACCAAATTGAAGCAGGTTCTAGACTTATGCAGCAGGTATGGTAGATGCTGTTTTACAGCGTTGTCGGCAGGTGGAATGGCACAATGCTACAACAGACGTCATATTTTTGCATTTGTGATATGACCAAACCCGGTAACAAACGGCTATATGCAAACGCTATTGCAAAACCATAGCCTGTTATACATAGTACCCGTGAGAAAGTATCAACTTCAATAACAAAATTCTCTCGCTGATGAGATGCTTCAGTTGACTCAACCTTCCATCCGATCCTGATAGCTTCTGTCAGCGCTGCTTCTCATTCACCCATTCTGTGATGGAAATGGGCGGGTTTCCCGCATCTTTACCGCCTGCTACCTTATCAACAACGGGTATCCACCAATTTTGTTCCTTCGGCCCGATTCAAAGGAGTTGACGGACTATATTGTGTAGTCCCGAAGTTCTAAAAACCATTCTAGCCTGTATACCTATATTCTAGTTAATATAAAGGAAATATTAATCATAAAGACTGGGTTAATTGGTGAATGGTCTCGGGAGTAGGGACGAGGGAAAATAGGAAGGTTACACTGGGGTTGAGGGAGGCCACTGAAAATTTGCTGTTTTATTCTTTATGTAGTTTGTGTCAGGAGTGGCAGAGTGAGCTCTAAGGGGAGGTTATTCATGATGGCTAATCACAATGTTAGAGAATGACGTAGAATAGTAGATTAGGGATTCCTTTAGGGCAAGAAAATTAGAGCTTGAATGGTAATGATCAGAGTGCGGATAGTGGAACGCACATTATAATACAACAATACTGTTACTGATTAGGAGCAAGCAAATGATCATGCAATTCTTAAAGCCTGTCAATAATATAGTGGAACTGCAGATAAGTATTGATTTAAAGAGGAAGGAAATAACAATACAATATATAGCCTTGTATTCAAGCCTGTCCAATAACAGGCGGCCATCTTGGAATCCAGGCCAGACTACAAACAAAGTATGACTGAGAATTTCCAAAGATTATGTGGTGTTAGGGCTCAGCTGCACTGGCTGTCTGCTGTAGTGGTGAGGGTGCCAAAATAGGTAGGCTACATGAAACCAGAGGCCGTAGGGGCCAAATTAGGACTAACTGTGTGATTTCCTAAAAGACAGCCATCCCTAGAGAAAATTAGTCAGTCTACTACGGAACCTGCCCTGCCTCCATTCGCCAATCATTTTCATGGAAACAAGCAACTCGGCAAACACACTTCGAGTGAAATTTTTAAAAAAACCTATGCAGACTGACATGAATTCTGATACCTTCAGCACCGATGGACATCATTCTTTCACAAATCAAAAGAACCCCAGCTTCTCCGGTGCGGAACAGAGCAATCGGGATTGTACAGGAGATGATGCACACTTCAACGTTAGATCCCCTCGTTCTACAAACCTTGGAAGCAATGGTCATACCTACGATATTATCGGGTATTGTGCTCCCCCTCGGGGTGGATGGTTGCAAACCCCAGAAAATATCAGGGACCAGGCGAGAAACCACAACGTATTCGGCTGCGCAAGCCCTCTGTTTCCTGTGGGGAAAGATAGTGAAGGGGAGAAAAGCCAGGAGGTGGAACAGCAAGACACTAGTGATGGAGTTGCTAGGAATGACCTTAGTTCTCCAGGCTGTATACGCCACGGCACAACAGTCTATGGAGGCAAATCCCATGCCGTTTATCATCTCGATAGCAATTTGTCACGAGGAGGGGAGGGCGGGGATGCGTACCGTGGAACCAGTGCTGGCAATGTGGTGCAACCTCCCGTCATCAATAGATCGAGAGCAACGGCAAGCAATTTGCTCGGCATGGGACCCCATGATACCCAAGGACTGGGGAGCATTGAGAATGGAAGGTGTGGAGGGGGCGGACAAGGTCCGGCATTGTGCGGAGAATGGAACAGAAATACAAATACCGGCGCAGCTAGAACGGAGGAAATTCTTCCCAAACAGAAGATTGGTTTAGTTGACCATGGGGATGAGGGTTCGACAGGCAGAGGCGTGGTTACAAGACCCGGCAGCAAATGCCAAATTGATTCCGTTGCAGAAGATCATGATAGATGCTTGCATCGGGTGCCGGAAAAGAATGCGGCGACTGCTACTGGACTATTGCCGACCGATATTACCCCCCAATACCATGATATCGACCGTCGACTTCTTGACGGGTATTGGGAGTGTCGTGGGTTCCACCCACACAAGATTGCCCCACAAAAAGCACTTTTTGAAGATGTCTCAGAACAACCAGGGGGTACAATTCCCATGGATACCACGAAACGCCGTCATATTGAGGCGGCTCTCACCGCTCGTGGCCTAACCCTACTATCCGAATATCCCGTGAGTAGTCAGCTTCTTGTTTATGCAAAACAGGAGGTAATACTTGCAACCCCACTTTTCCAGAATTAGAGCCCTATACTAACATGTAGAATGATTTTTCGGAAACAATAGGGCGGGATAATCGAACCTTTGGTCTGCGTAACCAATTTTCGGGGCTATAAACCCGAAGAGTATTTCAACCGAAGTGAATATATCTTCCGGTGGAGCTTTATATTTGTCTCGGGTAATGGTAAAGTGCATGAATGGGACCCTGAGGGTTGTGGTATTTCTCTTGGTGACTGGCATAATATGGATGCCGAGAAGGTTGGCCGGGTGGCAGCGGATTGGTTGGTTGAGGAAGTGGAAGAGGTAGACAGAGATGAGGAGGGGAGTTGTATGTGAATTCCATTAGAGACTCAGAAGAGATATAGGGTGGAATGCGGAGAAGGAGGTGAGCGAACGAAAAGGGGTCGACTGGGAAGGACTGGAAGAGGAAATGAGGAAGGCGAAAGAGATGAGGGAGAAGGAAAAGGAGGGGTGGTATTCAGGCTTGGCCGGGCATATAGACTCAAAAAAAAAAAAAAAAAACCATACGAGAAGCTAAAGGGGCTCAGGGAGCTGTTCGCTAAAACCCTGCGTATTACGGACAGGAGCAAGAAATGGTGGGATGAGGAGTTGTCAACTCAACTAAAGATA
>Ga0307511_10006298_pt1 | contig 11970 bp, 5 predicted proteins | sample 13_EM_MG_FD_200266 | JGI IMG/M metagenome (GOLD analysis project Ga0307511, IMG submission 200266) | Populus trichocarpa ectomycorrhiza microbial communities from riparian zone in the Pacific Northwest, United States - 13_EM | ecosystem: Host-associated > Plants > Roots > Unclassified | place...
TATACATTGTTTTGTATATATATATATATATATATATATATATATATATATATATATATATATATATATATATATAGATATACTGCCTATGATTGATGGTGTCTTGAGTGTTGGAGAGACTGACTTGTTATTAATTATGATTAGTGGCCCTTGATGTTACTTCCAAACCATCAATTGTTCTCTTAATTTTCTTCGAAAGTAAGGCAAGGTAAGGAACTGGGAACATTACACAGATTGAAATTAAAGCAGAGATGAATTATAATAAGAGTAATTATCAAGGATGTAAAGATTAGTTAATTTCTTGCCATGTTTTTGTGTATTGTTAGTCCTGTAAGTTCGTATCAGAATATCTATCAAGTAAAGTTCAAACTCAGATACTGTATGCTTAGCTAGTTAGATAACTGTATATCAGTGAGGTCAAGATAATCTCAAAGTACCAGTTTTGAAGTGACAGAGATGAAGAACTTGTATTTATGCACTCTGTAATTAATTTGTTCGTACAGTTAATGAGAAGCTGATCCCATTTTCTCAAAGTGATCTTAACTGGTATTGATAAATTGAAGCATAAATTCAGTGTTATGGAAGAGAGGTGGATAAAATGTTTGTTATGTGGTGACAGGGAGAGAAATTAAGATATATAAACAAAAATATTTACAATCCAAAAATTTAAGAGAATAATAGGGAAGTTGAAATTCGAACTCGTGATTGCTTGGTCATCAAGGCTCTGATACCATGTCAAAGAACCGTCAAAGAACCATCTCAACCTAATAGCTTAAGCTGTTAGGTAAGGTTCCAAAATATGATTTATATTATTCTCTAACACACCCCCACAAGTAAAAACTCTTTGGGCTTGAAACTTACACAGACCCACATTACATTGTGCTTAATTTTTATCAAATAAATGGGGATGGTGAGATTCGAACTAGTGACCGTTTGGTCATCAAGGCTTTGATACCATGTAAAAAAATCATCTCAACTCAATAGCTTAAGTTGTTAGGTAAGGTTCCAAGATATAATTTATATTATTCTCTAATAATATTTGTGTTTAAAAAAAAACTAAAAAATATAAAAAAATTTAATAATTATAATAATCATCCCTATAACATAATTAAGATAGGTTTTTGTTAACAAAGTAATTGTTAACAAAAAATATTCACTTTTTTTTTTCAATTCTATCACTTTATAAAATAAATGCTACTTCACTTTGGATATGATGATTAACCCTTTAATAATTCCTCTCAAAATGGGCACCAAAGACTACTAATTATTTAACTTTTATTTTTTCATTTTAATTGTCAGAGTGCGTGTCTTGGGTGGATAGTTTATGTAAGTTGAGTTATTCTTGACAGGTTATCTTACCTGAAATCTTAACTAGATGTGGAAAATAAATCCTAAAGAAAGTTCAAACTATACATTTATTTTATTTTCTTCGAACCTCTGTTTATTTATTTTTAATTTTCTTTTTAGTTATTTTTTTTAGGTGAGAAGGGAGATGAGAAGGAAGAGGAGCAGAGAAGGGCCACTGGTTTGGAGTTGGTTTTTTTCTCTGTCACGTCGATGATCAGACTTGATTCAATCAAAGCTGTGTGGGGCTCTGCTTTGACCAGAAGAAATCTACTATATTTTAAAGCTTGGATAAGCCAGCTGTGACTTTAGATGCCATCTAAAAGGGCTACGTATTTTTGCTGCAGCTTGGACATTTTGGAATTCTCTTGTGTCACTGCTTTGCACACTCCAGCCAGACTCCGTGTATTTCACAATATTATAATTCGGCAGTAATTGACATTTTAGGCACGTACGCACGACTGTGTATACTTTGACAAATCTGCACAATTTATTTTTCTAAAATGGATTTTAACTGATGTCAGTTCTATATATAATAGCTTCAATGCCTTGAATAATCCGAAAGAGGCCTCACAGTTCTCTTTTTATATAGTAGTTCAATGACCAACCTAATGCGATATTTTCCAGGAAGTGGAAGAGCTCTGATATTTGAGGGAAAAAAAACAGAGAATTAATGGCTGGTTGCATGGAAGTTGGAACGATGAGTTTAGATGGCAATCTGCTTATCATTTATTCATCTTAATTTCTTTTCTTTGTTCTTGCTCAATAAATGAGCTTCGACCTTTACCTTGCAATGATTCATCTTGTACGTCTACTAATTAGGCACCGAATTTGACCACCCTTCAAGAGTATCGTATAAATAGGGTTCAGTGATTCCTCTTCAGGATTTGAATTCATTTGTTGTATTTCATGATTATGACAACTCAGGAACATGATAAAATGATGTAGTATATGTTTTTCTTTTTTGCCAAAGAACGGTGTCGGGAGGCACTCATTAAGACATTAAGTCTCGAGCCAGGTACGCAACATGGAGGTAGAGGAGAGAGAAGACAAGGGGGCTGTTCAGACAAAGATCAGGAAAACTGAAGTCAATTCATTGATGGCATGTCTGCGTGTGGCAGCTACCTTAGCTGGTAAATCATTTGATGCCATATCCAGAAAAATGTCTCATTCTCTCATTTCATGCTTATATCATCCATGGAAATATTTATATCTAAAAACTCGATGCCAACGAGTTTTGAGATTAATTTACAACAAAAGAAGGGGTGGAAAAAGAGCCCGGATGACATACCCTAGATTACGCGTACAAATACCATGTTTGCCAGCCAAAAACGAGAAAAATATAGTAGAAAGGAAAAGCTCCTCGTTGAATAATTCTGCAGGTCCAATCAAACCACGCCAATTCCACAGCTATGCAGGTCTAATTAAACCACTCCAATTTCAGATACACACACACACTGAGAGAGACAGAAAAAGTAACGAGTAACGAAAATTATAAGCTAAGACTTTTGTCATCCAAATTAGGAATATGCAGTATTCATATATCCAACAACAGTCGCCTCCTGCCAAGAGCTTTTGATGGCATGTACATATGAGTCTACCTTCAGGCTTCAAGGGAGTGAAATGAAGGGGAATGGATTCAAAAAGATAAATGGCTTCGGATGGGACAAAAGAAAAATATAATACAACGCCATAATAATTTCTGTTAACATCTAACGACATAGTTGTTTTTGAAAGAGAAAAGAAAGGAAGATAATTGATCTGTATCATTTTATTGCATGCACCAGCTATTCTGTATAATAGTTTTTGCTTACATAACAGTTGCATTAGAACATCTGTCGGATTGAGAGCTTGAGAAGCTAAAGAGGTGATATACAGTTTGTGCATATACAAAACAAATGTCTCGCTTAACTTTAACCTGAAATTGAAATTTACCAGATCACTGGTCTCTTATTTGGGATTTAGTTTCAAGGAAGCGCTGCAAATATGACGAATAATGTTTAAAATGAGTCCACAAGAAAGATATAATTTTAAAATTAAGAGCTCCGGACAGGAAGAAATACTTACCTATTGATACAATAACGTTTACCAGTAGGTGGTGGACCATCATCAAATACATGCCCTAGATGAGCATCACAAGCCGCGCAGAGAACTTCCTGACGAGGCATGAAAATAATCGACAAGTCTAACTTTGACTTCACATTATTTCCTATGGGCTGATAGTAAGATGGCCAACCAGTTCCACTGTCAAATTTAGTGGATGATCTGCAGGGCAGAGCACATTCCAATCAGTTCTATTGAAAGTTGCACCAGCAAGAGATTGAAGAGAGACCCTTACTCAAATAGAGGTGTATTACAACAGATGCAGTGGTAAGTTCCCGGGGTTTTGGTGTTCCAATACTCTCTGAAAGTGAATAAATTAAGATATTAGCAAACCAATGACTAGTGGTGGCACAAAAGAGCAGTATATAACTATATATGTTGGTGCTCCGTTCAGTTCTGATGATAAGCATAGATTTAGTATACTTTTCCTGCCACCATGCACTTAAAGATCTTAGTAGTAAATAATGCTTCCTAGAGTTATCAGCCATGATATAATCCCAGTCATTTTCCTCTAACATTATATATTTCTACTTTACATCCTCTAAAATGGAAAGCATTGGCAAATTTCAATGTTTCTAATCTATGTTACATACAGGATGAATGTATTTTCTTCATTAACAATTCAAGGGGCAAGCAAAACAGAGATAAGAAAGGTCTGTTCAGCAACCAAACAGATATGGGAAATAAGTAAATCTTAAATGGTTCAATCCACATGAAAGATTGCATTTATTTACCTTTTCTTTTTTCAATTTAAAATTATTCATCATGATGAAGTAAGCCAGCCTCTAAGACATTAGAGAAGATCACAGAAGCCCCCTAGGTTTAGTCATGTAAAAATTGCACTTACAGCACATTAAATAAATCATACCCAGAGAAAGCTCTCTCAGTCCCCTTCTGCCGAGTGACGTAAAACTCCTCGGCTGTAAGCTTCTTCTTCCATTCTCCATCGCTCACAGAGGCATAGTTAACATCTCCTGTCTCCAAAAAAAAGCAGCAAATAAATTTGATTCGTAAAACAAATAAGATCATTCAGAGCATTGCACTAGAGTGTCAAGAAACATCAATACACAAAGAACTGCAAAGCGCTTAGCACTTGTCAAAATGCATTTTGAAATCTCACATTAAAATAGAGAAAGAACATATTGTAGTGAAGATCCACAATAGAAACAGCATTCAATCCTTAAGGTATGAAGAAGATTATAGACAGAGATCATAAGGATCAATTCCTTTGTCATTAAAACATTCAGAATATAATCGCCCTAAATCAACATGATTCACCACGCCACAAGGAATCAAATCAGACAATTGACTTGGCCAGTACAGTTAGAGAGTATCATCTTTTATGCAAATTGAGAAGCCCAAGAAAGATCAATAACCCCTTTGCCCTGATTACCGATATAACAAATACTAATTAATTGTTAAGTGATGGACTTTCCTTCCTTTGGAATTATCCAACCACAACAGATCTGCCCTTATAAATACTTATTTCTCAAGCCAAAGTTCAGGACTATTCTCGTTAAACCATGATGTGGCAAAGATAATAATTCCACCTCATCTCGCATTAGCCAAAACGTTAAGCAGTATGTGAAGCTACTGGTGTAAAACTAAGGAGTACTTCACCAGGCTTATGACATAGAAACAGTAGACTTGCAAAAGTTAGACAGATGATTATTCTACCCTTTCCTTGTTGTGCACATGCTGGTAATCACATGCAAATTCCACAGTTCCCAGTTCCACCCTGAGTAAAGGATGATGTCTATGTATACACTGTTCCCCCTTCCAATTGTCATTCTTCAAGATGCTCTCAAGTCCTATGAGGATACTGCAACTGTTGGGTTATCCCATATTGGTTGTGGAAGGGGCTGGTCGAGAGTTTACAAGTACGAGGGAAAGACTCACTTTACAAGTTAGCTTTCTGGGGGAGACAAGCCCAAGATCACCTAACAATAAATATCTGGCCTAGGTTTACCAACACGTCTACACCCGGCTCTTACCCAATGCTTGATGTGTGAGGGGGAGATTTCTGGGGTTATCCCAATCAGAGTGTCCAATATTGAAAATGGTGCTTCTTAATGGAGAAACCAAAGTTTAAATAAACAATGTGGAGATTTTTGCACGTGCACACATTAAATGTATAGATTTTTGTGCACATTATATGTAAAGATTTATGTAGACACCAATCCAATGAGAAAAGTGCTTCAATCCTTAGCTGCAATTTGTGATTTCGAAGAGATGACTATAAAACTTCAGTTAAAGGATCTCTCACTGCACGGAATGAACAAGCAAATAATGAGCTAAAATCACAAAGCATTTCATCAATAGAGTTGATACTGTGTCAACCTGGTCGCTTGTAGTTGATTCAAATAAATCATTTAGAACTTGGTGAAATCAAGGAAAGTATTGGGAAGGGGAGGAATGTATCAGCAAACTCTGTTTTAGCTCATAACAAAATCACTTTGATGGTTGATACACTCTGTCAGAATCAGCTCACTCCCACTCTTATAATTTAATGACATTACCATCCTCAATCTCATAGACTTCATGTTCTCTCAAACTTACAAGTTTAACACATGCAGAGAATCCCCTTCCAAGACTAGGAAACCTGCAGTCTCATTCTCCAACTACACACTAGGTAATACAAGAGAGAGAAAGCACATTTAATTTAAGACATGTTATAGTCCACAGCATTGTCAGACACAATCAATATGAATTGAATATCACCACAATTAATCAAAGTGTATCTTTCTAACTTCAGAGGTAACACAACTATCAAACTTTCCATGTGAATTTTACCAGAGAGTTCAACTACTTATTTGATGAAATGATGAAGGGCGGAAAAGGGAAAGATCTTCGGTGAGTGAAATTTGAGTTAAGATTCGTAAGGAAGCTATCACTCAGCATGGTGGAAGAAAAAGAAAGAAAGAGTAAACAACCGCAATCCTCACACCAGTTGGTTCGAAGAATCCTATCTCAAAAAACAACAGCAAATTCTGACCTTTTTCACAGAGAATCTTGAAGTATGAAATGCGTGATATAGAGTTCCAATAACACAACCCAGTGAAGACACCATCGAAAAACCCAACAAAATAACAAATGAGAATTCAGCACCGCCATGAAGAATGCCATTACCATGTGATATTTGAGGAAAAACTCAGACAAATTCCCAATCTTTTCTATCTATATGAAAAGATTCTACCACTTAACCATATTCTCTTCATCAAAACCACTCAAATTTCAAAAAGGCCAAAACATCAGGAGAAAAAAAGGAGGAGGAAAACAGCATCATGATCTATTAACACAAATAAGAGAACAAGAATCCAATAAATTTCATTAAAAAAACACACAAACTGCATCGATCCCCTTATAATTTTTCTTATAATCCAATTATCAAAGAAAAAACTAATAAGCAGAGCTCCAAACAAGTGAAACAGAACAATATCCAATACATATACCAGTATTATCAAGTTACGAGTGTCATCTCGTTTGAACAGAATCACTAAAAAAAGGGAGAAAAAAGAAGAAGAAGAAACTTCATCGAACCAAGAATCATATAAACCAAAAGGAAAAGGAATTATCAAATAGAGAAAGAGTGGACCTTGAGTGTTGTCAGGCTTCTGAGAAGAAGAAGCAGAAGAACCCATAGCTCGAACAGAAAAGGAGCTTCTTTTGTACAGTTTAAAGCAACTAGAATCTAAGGAAAAAGGGTTGGTTTTTGGAGAAATAACAAATTGGGTTTTTGAAGAAATGGAAGTTAATGTTGTTGTTAAGCTTATACTGCTATGACTCAAAGCCATTGCTGAGGCTGACCTTAAACAGAGTGGAGCTCCTTTCGTGTAAAATATAGTTGGACTAGAGAAGTGATCAACTGATATCGATATCACGAGAGGTTATGTTGTTTTCCAATTAGTAACCGTAGATGAATAAATGATCAATGATTTGTTGATTTGGGGGGCTAAATCGGGTAGATTCACAGGAGTATTGTGATCTTTGAAACACTGGAATTTTAATCGGATGATACGTGGCCATCTTGTAGTGACTTTGACAGATGGAAAGTGGAGGCTCTGTATTTGCCGCGTGGAGAATGCTATATCTCTAGAATTGGAAGTGGGTTTTTGCAATCTCTAATTTTGATTTTAACAAAATAATTTCTTGCCTCGCCTCTCGCCTTTATTATGGGCAGAGTGGGTGGGGGAGAAGATATGCTCCTCCATGGCTAGCCTGCACCAATCATTGGATCACCAGCCCATAAACAAACTCAAACTACACAAGTTGCCTTTCCATAAACGACACTATATCCACCCTATTTAGTGTAGGAATCTAACAAATCAAGGGAAGGGAGTTATTATATCATAGTATTATTTTTAAATATTTATAATTAATACTCTATTAAAATTGAATATTAATTAAAATATTATTAAGATTGATATATATTATGTTATTTCATTTATATGTATAAAAAAATAGATATTCTTATAAGCTGAAATATAAGGAATAACTAAAACTAATATACAGATACTTGTCATATGATATGTTTACTGAACTGTCTCGCATGAGAATTCAATATGGAGAGATCACATGTTTCTATGAAAATGCTCCTACGACAGTTGTGTAGGTGATCTTTAAACTTGAGATCACTAAGTTATCTTATATAGAAAATGTTATGTCTTGATCCTTCTACACATTGTTTTAATCAATGGTAACAAACGAGCAAATATTAGTATAACGTGAACTATATGAAGGTATATGAGTAACCAAGAAAGGATTCATCACCCTAGATGAATTAGAGAAAGCGTTTCATCTGTTCTCAAATAGTATTGATGGTAAATTCTTGTACAATGTAAAATAAGATTTAAAAAGAGTTTGAAATCTTATTCAAATAATCAATGAATATAGTGTTAAAGAACAAACATAATTTGATAGAGTAGACACATTTCATGATATAATATCTAAATCAGAACATTATTGATAAAAGAATAATAATTATATTGAGAAACTGATCACTAAAAAGTTAAGTCAAATTACTTATGATTTTTCTAATATTTAGAGGATCATGACAGGTTGCTAGACATTGTACTTGATCTTCAAATATAAATCAATCAATTGTTGAATTAATAATAAACTTATTTATTTAATACTTATTTATTTAATTAATTTATATTTGGGCCAGTTTATTTGGAAACCTAATGGATCACACACATAAGAAACATTGGTTAGAAATTAAACTTAGATGATTAATTAAGTGTGACTTAATTGTAAATAAGTTTTAGAAATTGAGAGCTAAAATGTAAGTTATACAGGAAATTATAATTATAGACATAAAAAAATCAAGTAGGGACTTGATTTAATAAATTTATAAAATTATCTTGAAATAATATATGTGATATTATTTAAGTAAATTGATATTATATCATTTATAAGGTTTTCATGTTTCCCTATAAATGGAATGTGATGCCTCTTATTTTTTTATAGTGCAGTACACAATACAATACAAAAAACCTAAAAACCAGAAAGAAAAAAAAAGAAAAAAAAAAGAGAGCTAGTACTTAAATGCATAACAATCTCTCTCTTTTAAAAAGATTTAAGAGATTTCTCATCACCGATAGTTTGTATGAATTACCATTAGAGGTCGGATACTTAAACGACTTGTGGTTTGCAACAACCCAACCATGAAGTAGTTGTTCAAAGCTGAAAAGAATATATGATCTTCAGATAATTTTTTTATAAACCCTAAACAATTCTAAATTTATCTAATGAGATCTTGGAACTCCTAAAAAAAATTAAATTAACTATTTCCACGACATATCTATATTTCAGGAAACCTAACAATCAAGTATTCTATCAACCCTAATAAGTGAAGAAGATGGAGTAGAGAAAAGGAAAGGGGTCACCTTCTAAAAAGAGGACATTGTTTCAAAGGAAAGGACTTTGTCTTAGTAAGTTAAAAAAATCTTAAAAGAACTTTACGAAAAGAGAGAGATATCTTAATTCAAAAGAAGATTGAATGATATTGGGCATTTAATTTATAAATTAAAATACTATGTTGTTTATTTAATCTTTAGATAATTCTAAATTTATATTTTTAACTAAGTCGAAATTTTATGATGAAACTATGTTTTTCTATGAACAATGTTAAGAATACATTTCTAATGTTGATTTGGTGCGCTCATAATTATTTAATAAAGTTTTAGAATTTTTTATTTTGAATCAATAAGTCAAGAAACATATATCCTTAACCAATTCTTAGTTTTTTTCAATAAAATGAAAATGATGGGATGTCATCATATATCTCATTTAGATGACACTAGATTCATGGCTCGCACTACGTCGCAGATTGTATTGTTGTTTTCTCTAAATATGAAAAAGAAAGTAAATTCATTGCTAACATATTTTCAAGCAACAAAAAAATATAATTATAAAATCAAAATTTGATGTATATTAGACTTTAAATATCGAGATAATGACATATTGGATGACATTTTTTTTTTAATATTGAGACAACAACAAATTAGAATGATCCCATTGGGATATTGATATAATGGACAAAATCCTTTTTTTAATAATTAGATGGAGATAAACTAGAATGACTCGGGCTAAATATGGTAAACTTGCAAAATCCATGACTTGGGTCCTGAGATGGTGATAACATCATAGAAAAAAATTAAGAAAAATTACACAGCCTAATTTCTAAAAAACCTAATGTTGGAGGACAAAATTTTAAAAAATATCAATATAAAAATAAGATAAAAAAAAATAGCTCGAGTCAACTTGAATAAACCGGCTAAAAAATGAAAATCTACCTTCTATAAAATGAAACTCTATTAATAACCTCAAACTCCATAAACTACTTAATAACCTCAAAACATCCTAAAATCACCTAATAAATTTAAAATCAACTTTATATAAAATATCTAAACCGAGCTCATTCTATTTTTTTAGACAAGATAAATGTTCAAAACCATCATCATCGAATTCTTATTGTCAAATGAAACCCCTTTAGCGCCAATACTGATGAGTTTCTTCCCTGAAAAATGGCTCAATGGATAATTTTCTCTCTCTTCATCATATTTCAACGAGCTTCTCTTTTATTTTTTTTTGTCTAACTTAGAGACCGAATAATGAACAAATTAAACTTTGGGATCAAAATGAGAGTTTTTGTAAATTTTAAATTAGCTATGTGTTTTTTTAGTTTTTTACACTTCAATCCTTTGAGTGTTTAATTTGATAGGTTTACCCATAAATTCAAGTTTAATTTCATCTAATTAGGTCATAAAAATATTCAATTAGAAGAAAAAAATTTCAAAAAAATCAAGATATTTCATTTTTATATAAACAATGAAGTACCCATACAAAAACCTTCTTAATATAATCTATATTGTATAATAATAATAATAATAATTGCACATTTTAGAATTGGGCCAATCTTATTAAATTTAACGTTTTTTGGGTTGGATCGACTGCATTTACAAATTATGATCCTTATTTGAAATAAAGAAATAAAATTTTTGTACTGTATGTTTACGGGTCCATAAAAACTATTGCACCCTATGTTTCTAATTTCTTAGCAAAGTTTCTACGTCTTGGATTGTGTGTATTTACATTTCTAATCCATTCCAATACAGACCAATTTGGCCCAATACAAATTAATTTGGCAATGCAGCGCGTGTGTTTGTAAAAAATTAATTATTTTTATTTAAAATTAATTTTTAATATTCTTAAATTGTTTTGAAATGTTGATATTAAAAATTTATTTTAATATATTCCTGAAAAAAAATTAAAAATAATTATTAACATAAAATCAAAATAGCAGCACAAAGAAAACGTGTCAGATTAATAAATTCTTTTGGGTTTGTTTAATTAGTATTTTTGTGCTTAATTAGGTGAAACGTTTTTTGTTTAGATAATGTGCTTCCATTTTTTTATGTTCTAGCTTTAATCTATATTTAAAATTTGAACAAAGAAATTGCTTAATTTATAAGAACAAAGGAACTAAATCAAGCTGAATTCCTCGAGTTTTGTCTAAAATATTTTACATCTAAAATATAATTTTAAAACAAAATCATCTAATGATCATGGATAAAAATGATATATTTGAGAATTTATAAACCCTTATTTAAAGAACCAATCGGAAAACAAAATAGGATTTGTTTTCATTTCTAAGAAAACAAGGATTACTTGGACTCATAGGATAACAGACAGTAGTTGATCCATGTATCACAAGCATATCCAACTTCAAGTCAAACTCTGAATCCGCATAGAACTAGTAATCAGTGTCGGAATTGGTTTGGCCTCTATCTACAGCTGTAAATATAAATATAGAGGGTGACTAGGTGTATTTTGTCTTGTCACAAACTAGCACAAGAAAACCTTGCATATTTTCAAGAGAACAACTCTCGATTACTGTTTAGAAATAAAATTCTTCTGGTTAGTCATCTCTACTTAATTCAAGTTTGTTTGGTTCTATAATGAAGTTAACTTGCATGGCTTATGTAGTACAGCAGTAGTGTTCGCTAATCGGATGTTGTT
>Ga0307511_10006299_pt1 | contig 11969 bp, 17 predicted proteins | sample 13_EM_MG_FD_200266 | JGI IMG/M metagenome (GOLD analysis project Ga0307511, IMG submission 200266) | Populus trichocarpa ectomycorrhiza microbial communities from riparian zone in the Pacific Northwest, United States - 13_EM | ecosystem: Host-associated > Plants > Roots > Unclassified | place...
AATAACACTTGTAGAAGGGCGCAGAAGCCCTGGCCCTGCCACAGGGGACCGAGGTGCAGTAGAATTGACTTTAGGGGGATCAAGCGCGTCAATCCCACCCTGAGTCACTGTGAGACTGAGAAGAGTGCCAGCGTGCTACTCCAGGTTATCCCAGGGGGTGGGTGACCATCAACCAAGAATATACCCATTCGCCACAGGACACCACCGCGAAAAGGCCCGGATGGGAATTCGAAGGACGATCCAATGGGTGGACTCCGTGGCGCGACACCCGGGGCGCGGCCATTTGGAGAAACTGTTGCATACATAATTTCTCCCATGAAAACTGAGAATCGCAGAGGTTTGGGAAGCCTGAGAGAGCGGAGGTCGGGGGAAAGCTTATTTACTTAAGTGATCGTGGGACTTGATTTTCTGATCTGATTTCACCCTTCACCAAACTTCACCCTCCCTCGCCCTTCCCTCCTGTTCCCTCTATCCGCTGTCCGCCTGAGGGCTTTCAAGCTCAAGGTCCGCCCCTCCCCTTCACGACATTTTCTTCGTGACCGCCACGACGCCCTACGGACTATGCTCGCCGCGCCTATCCACCCCACCTCCCCCTTCTCTCCTCTCCAACCGGGCGAAGAAATCCAGTGCAAACCCGCCAAAGATCTCGACGCTTTCAACGCTCTCCTTCCTCCTCCGATAGAATTTGTAGAAGGGTCTTCGGCCAGACCGATGCTCGACGAGACGAAATACACCCTGATTAATGTTTCACCCCGGTCAAAAAGCGAGGTAAGACTTCAGTCCCTTGCTGTTCGGCCCACCGTGGTCCTCTCGTGCATCGATAACGTTTATGAGAGATTAACTACGTCATCGTAGACGTTACCACCGCAATCACCTTCGTCAGGCAAGAACGTGGCGGTGCTGTCACCCTCGCTCAAGAAAACACACGTGTCGAGCAAGGGCGTGACCGGGCCTCTCGACCAGAAATCACTGTACACTGGACCGATTGACACGACCTGGCCGGGTAAACATGGCGTCGGCCGCGGTTTCAACAACACTGGCAATACTTGTTTTCTCAACAGTGCCCTGCAGTGCCTGCTGCATACGGCCCCGCTGGTCCGACTCCTGATCCCACACCTTAAGGAATCATGTACGTCCACGTCAAAAATCTACCACCTCCTTTATTTACATGTGAATGTCGTCAGGTCGGGTCAAGAACAATTTTTGCATGATATGTGCGCTGAGACAAACGATGGTCGACACTCGGACGAAATCCGCTTCCATCGCCCCATACCTCATCACAACAAAATTACAGCGTACGTGGCAATCTACAGCCCCCCTTGACGCGGGCTAAAGCAGCCTTGGTGTGCAGTAATTGCAAAACATATGCGGAGAGGCAGGCAAGAGGATTCCCACGAATTCCTCCGCTATGCCATAGATGCCTTGCAAAAGTCCTGCCTCCATGGATACCCGCCGTACGTTCGTTCCGTTTATTCTGAGGATGTGAATGGCTGAGGCCGGTTCTACCAGGAAACTCGATCCCAAGCTTGCTGAGACGACTTGGGTGCATCAGATCTTTGGAGGTCGGCTGAGATCGCGCGTTACCTGCGGGGAGTGCGATTACAATAGCGACACATTAGACCGCATCCTTGACCTCAGCATCGACATTTTCGGTGTGAACAGTGTCCGGGACGCGCTGAGGAAGTTCGTCGCTGTTGATCACCTCAAGGGCGCGAACAAATATAAATGCGAAAAGTAAGTGTCCTTGGTAGAGTGAGGATCTCGTTATCTCAATGACTCCATGGCAGATGTAAGAAGGCGGTTTTGGCCGAGAAACAGTTCACGATCCACGAGGCTCCAACAGTCCTGACGATTCATCTCAAACGATTCTCTCCAATGGGCCGGAAGATCGGACACCCGATAAGATACGATGAAAGGCTTTTGTTGCAGCCCTATATGAGCGACGGTGTCTTCGGTCCCTCGTACTCGTTGTACGGGGTCATTTGCCATGCTGGAAATGGGCCAAATTCGGGCCACTACTATGCCCATGTCAAGGATGGTGGGGGGAGCTGGTACGAGATGAACGACGAAAGTGTTACACGGCTCATTGTACCGCCATTATCCCTGAAGAACGCTTACATTCTGTTCTACGTGCGGGACAAGGGACAGGCGCTGGAATCTGCGATCTTATCAGCAACTCGCGAGCCCTTGAAGGGTGGACTGGTCGCCGGCATGAAGAAGCGTAAGCTTCCTCATGAGGCGGATGAGGACACCGGCGTTCGGGCCTCTTCCAATCCTTCACGACCCACGACGCCCACCAAGTTTATTGGACCACTCTTACCTTCCCCCACCATCCCCTCCCCAAACAAGAAACGGAAGCTGAACGATTCCAAAGATCCCCAAGCCGAGGCATTAAGCAAGAAGATCGAGATTGTCACTGGTGGAATCAAAGGGGTCGGGAAGGAGATGCAGGCGAAGAAAGCCCCGGCACCCACATCGGCCCTTCAAAGTCTTTCACAGTATGCGGACGATGATGACGAAGAAGATGAGGGAGAGGCTCCTTCCCAGGAGGAGATTGAGATGGCCAAGGTAAAATTGCCGGTGCCGTCGGTGGCTTCCACTATCACCACCTCGAGCTTCTACGGCGGAGCGGGTCCCACTAACGCTACCCCCTTCAAGAACAAGAGCAACTCCCAGCAGCAACCTGGGTCTCCGAGACGCGACCGGCCCGCGGGCGCTGGTGTGTTCAAGAAAAAGAAACACCTCGGCGGCGGTAACCCATACAACCGGATAAAGGGCAACAGTGACCTCCGGAAGGGACCCGTCATCCGGCATTACGCGAGAAGGAGGAAGATGATCATGTAAACTCGGTCGAAAGGGTTGGTCCTTCCTGTCGGGATACTCTGATTCGTCCTGTTGGTTCGTGTGTGGTTTCTGTTGCCTCTGCGTTTGTACGTCGCTGTCCTGGCGTGCGGTTTTGCACGCTGTTTTGTCGTTTTGCTCACTGCCGTCGTCGTTATTGCTAAAGATGTTGTTTGTCGTTCTGTTCCCCCATTGCTCATTTGCTTAGAAGCTTTCTTGTGTACATAGGAGATATGACGATACTCTGGTGACCGAAGAAAGCTTGCTACAAGAGCTCGTGGATTAACCGGTTGAAGCAAGGTGCAGTATTCACTGACCTGTGCGCTGTTGGACGTCTGAGGAATTTTCCCTTTATTCCTCAAGTGTGCCTCCCACAACAACACGACAGGCCGGAGCGCGTGCGGAAGGAGTATAAACCCCTTACAAACGTTATGGTAGAGAAGAGCTAGGGGTACGTTCTTCGCTGTTCTGGCAGTCATCTTAGGGGATCGGTAGCGATGCGTGGGGGATGGGGAAAGGGCGGGGACGAGCTGGAACTCGGGTTATCTGTGCCGTCTAGATTCTGAAATCAACTGTGCTCAGTGTTCGGAGGGAAGTGCACGTCCCCTTGTTCGTAAGCCTCCCTCAACCCAATACTGTATACACCCTTTGTACTGATTCAGTTGAAATAGGGGTCCGTTGAGGGGTCGTCGGACTGACTTTTATATACAACCTCTCTCACGTTTTCCCTCCGTTGTGGTTGCTCATAATTCCGTAGGTGTCGAATTGGTGGTCGCCTTTGCCCTCGAAGGGCGTCCAACGGACTTCTATCGGTGATACACCCATTCTGGAGAGACCGAGGTCGATGATTGTGGCTATTACTCTGGAGCTGTAGTCATACACGGAAGGAGGAATTATACCTCGCTGAGGGATACTTGACGTAGGGAGGTTTTGGATCAGGTCCGAGCGACGGGTGGATTGATCACGGTATGAAGGCCCTGAGCGCGACGGGAACCAAATAAGCAGGGGAGGGTGTTCCCAACCGCGCATAACAGCACGGCACCAAGACAAAAAGTGGCCCAGTGAAATGAATCTGCAGAGCGATATTTCAAAGGGTCCGAGAGTGAGCCCACCGTCCACGAGGCTCTTCGCACGATCGGTATGATCTTATCAGAAACTCACCAGCAGGTATGCAGGTGGTGGGCTGTGACGGCCACGACAGGAATTCCGCTCGCCTCGTCCGCTGGGAATTGGATCAGAAGCCCAGCTACCTTGGCTTGTTTAATTTCCCGGTCCCCGAATGGATCAGTCGCCAAGATCCTTGTGTAACACCATCCGCTGGATGATGACCGTGTCTTCTGACCACCCGCAAGGCGACTGTAGTCCAAACGTTGAGTCATCGGATCCTAATCGGAGTGCCTGCGAGCGACTCGGTCGAACGCACTTTGAGCTTATCGACATACATGTTCGTAAGCGAACACTGAGCGCTCTAGGACTGGAATGGAAAAGATGCGACCGTCTACCAACAGCCAGCAAACCCTAACTAACCGGGGAGGAGTAACCTTAACATTCCTCTACGGTTAAAGTTTGGCCTTTGGCTTCTCTACATTCAGAGCCGTCGTATTAACCTCTCCCTCCTTCCCCTCTTCCCACCACACAACCGTGACGGTGATATCATCCCTATGATACCTCGAGTACGGAGCGGGAATGCTCAACATTCTCCTCAACTCGTAGCTATTTGCCCCACCCAACGCGTTCCTGATCAGATGAGCACCGGGATTATCGTCAACGAAAGCCCAGGCGCCTTCCGCGAGTTCTCGCCGTTTGGATTTGCCTTCTATCGCTGCGGTACCGGTGGAGGTAGGGACGAGTTTGGGGAGATCGGATTTGGGTATCGAGCCTTTGAGACCGGAGAGGTGACCTCCGACTAGGGCGACCACGTCCTCAGAGGAGAGTTGGTCCCAGAGACCTAATTCACGATCGAGAACATAGGTCAGGAAGATAGCTCGCTGGGACGGAAGTCGTGTGACGAAATCGACGAACCATCGGTAGCGAGAACCAGGAACCGTAGTGTAGCCTTGTCAGAAGAAGCGGACCCTGGGGACAAAGCAGGTATCGAGAGAGTCCTGTGGGTCATTTCCGGTTTCGCGGTTACGTAGGGAGGAGTTTTGAGAGCTCCTGGCCATCGTCTCATTTCACCCCCCATGAACGCCTGAGAGAGCCTGGAGCGTATCACGTATCGGTGAGAGTGTATCCTGGGGTGTACGGGGGATGAACAACCCACATTTCCTGTAGTTCGGCTGTCCACTTGTATCGAGCGTCACCGAAGGCACGAGTTGGTTCCAAACCTCCTAGAACGCGACCATTGCGAATGACGTCGTTCCTCTCGTCTTCCGGATGCTCGGAACGCACCCTACGGAGGCGTCAGCTATGTGGGTTGAATCGATTACGTGGAGTTCTTTGGAACTCACCTATCGGCTTCTTTCACGTTCCGACCGGTTTGGTCCTCACTAAGGACCTCGACCTTCCATGATCCTTTGCCGTCAGCACCTTCTTCCCAGACACCTGCAACTGCACGACAGTCTCCGGTACATGCAACATAGAGATTTCGCCTCGCAGTATCGAGAACGGCTAAAATCGCACAACTACCTAAACATTCAAGGTTGATAACCACATCACACGACGAGTCGGGAAGAAACTCGGACAAACCGGATATTGCAGGCATAATAGCTGTCTGACCTAAAGGATGTTTGCTTAAATCCGGGATGAAGTTCTTGTCCTTGTTATCCGATTTAGCCAATTCCAAGGCGAGGAGGCGGACGGGAGTGCCAGTGATCTCATTGTCGAGTTTTGTGAACGCTTCCTGAATCGCTTGAGAGAAGTGATTCGGATTTGCATCTGAACGCGTCGAGAGTGAGGAATGGGTTCTGGGCCAGATGTAGGACTTGATGACGGAGAGGATCGAGGAGCTTTGCTTGGTGTTTGGAGTGTTGATCAGCTCGTTCAGTTCCATCGCAACGGACGGGATGAGGGTTTTGGAGAGTAGTTGTGAGGTTTGGGTACCAGCCTGTTATGAATATCTAGTTCTGCTGGCATGAGATGGAGGGAACGCGAAATGTACGTACGTGACCATCCATTACCGCGAAGAACAGCAAATCTCCCTGAAGACCCGTCTCGTTCTGGTCCCTCTCAACGATTGCACTCGCACTTGCATCCTCAATGGGGTTGTTGGAAGCCAAAGAGGCAGTAGCACGGTTCCAAACCAACCCTCCCGGTCTCGGAGTCGATTGCAGGATGGCACCATCCCTGAGCCGTTTTTCAACTTGTTCCGTCGAAAGCATCTCAAAGGTCCGTGTCGCCATGAACCGTTTCCCGTCTGGACCGGTCTCTCTAACCTGGAGGTCGAAAGTCGTCGGTTTGACCTTTGCGTAATAGTAGTAGAGCGAGGCAGGTGCGCCGATTCCGATGACGGTTCCAGTGATTGGTTTCCAGGCTCTTCGCAGCATCGTTCTTCTGCCGCTGCTGAGAGAGGAGGGGAGGGCGCGGGTGGCGAGGCGTGACGGGTGAAAGGACACGACGAGCGTGTTTGTGGGTTGGACCCACGAGATGGACGGACTGGGAGGACGTACTTAGTCGATCGTGGGTCTTTGCCTCTCACCCCCTCCATCCCCCACCATGGGGCAGGTCGCTCTTGAATTTGAAAGCTTGTGCGGTTTCTATCTCGTTCAGGGACACGATTTGGTTTGACTCTTTGGTATCTCAGTTTCGGACTTTATTACTCTCCAACGCGGCGGCGGGTTTCACCGCAGCAGGATGTGCGCTCATCTCCCAATCCCGCTCGGGCTTTGGGCGTAAAGAGGCTTCAAGTTTCAAACCTTCGCATTCACGTCATTTTACGGACAGGGAGCTCGCATCATTGCCACGACCCGCGATCGCACGTTAGGGCGGTCAAGTTCACTGAAACCCGGCATCCCCAACCCTTGAATGGGAAAGCTGTACGGCAGATGTGGATCCACAGACCGTTTTCCGTTCCACACGAGCCGTGTGTCCACAGGTCGCGTCTATAGGAACCTGTGCTACCAACGCCCGAGCTGTATTGGAACGGGCGAAAACTCCGCCCTATCGACTCTAAGGATAGCACACAGGACACGAGGCAGCCCCCTAGTTTGTCATTGGGCATCACAGACCTCAAGGGCGCGCGTGATTCCGGGCAGGGTTTATGTTCACGTTTCCTCCGCATTGGCTTGTCGTCGCCTTCCCTCGGTTCTTGGCATTCCCCTCCCGCACCATCCTCTTCATTCGACCACTTCCACTCACTTCTTCGGGCTATTTCCACCCATATTCCCTCCCAACAGAGCCCGGATCCTACTCAATTCCCAACACTGATGTCTGGAGACGCGCTATACTGGAAATTCGATGACAGGAATCCCGCCTTTAAATACGGCCCGGGATGGTCGAACCTCACGGACATAAATGCGCACGAGACGACGCTATCCTACACATCCAAAGACACAAACGTCACGATTCAGTTCTACGGTACACCCCCACTCCCAGCGCTACACGCCACTTGACACTGATAAGTCCTATCGGGCGACACCCAGGAAAGACTATGTGGCTTTTTGGGGCCATCGGAAGAACCGTGGACTGGAATCAGCCCGTCTCCCGCTATACTCTCGATAATCGATATATTTCCACCGAAACCGCCGATGTCAAAAACGAAACGTCATACAACGAACTGCTCGCATACTTCCCCAATCTTGATTCTTCCTACCACACACTCGTCGTGGAAAACATCAATGAAGGCGCTACACTCTTCTTGGACTACTACCTCGTCGAACCAATGCCAACGGAGGAGCTGACGAAGTCGTCGGGGAACTTGCAGACGGGCGGGGTGCCCGTGAGCACCTCGATTTCTGAGCACCCGGTATTCATCAAGAATACGAATCTTTCAAAGAACGCAGCGATTGGAAGCCTGGTCGGCGCTGTGGTTGGCGGCATCTTGTTGGCCTTTATCATCGCAATCGTTGCGTTCATTCTTTGGAGAAGGAGGGGAGGTTCAAAACCATATTACTACAGGCGCGCGGCGGTTCATGAGGTTTTAGTTGATGGTACGCATCGACGTTCTGATCTCATTTCCATTGGTCATGACCACCTCTCAGAGTTGAAGCATGATGACAGCGAACCAAGGAGGGAATCGGTGACATCTACAGTTACCCCTTACCCCGCTTCTCCCTCCATCCCCGAGGATACACCGCCTCCACGAACTCCCGCCCGGACGAGGACCGTCATGTCTCAGAGTAGCCTATACTCTTTGGGCAGCGACCTTAGCCCGTCATCCCCACGACAAACCTACTTCCCTATGCCATCAGAGTACCAAACACAGAATCTGCTCGCGCGGCCCAAGTCCCTCGCAGGCTCGAAATCGTTGCAAGCCCTGTCGAATTCTAAACCCATGTCAGATTCGCGTTCAAAGTCGTTATCGTATTCGAACTCGTCGTCGTCTACACGGTCATCCGGTCCTTCTTTATCCCAAGAAGATCAACCGCTCCTCTAGCCGGCGCTGCCAGTCTGACATTTACGATTTTCCCTTTGCTGTGTTCTCTCGCATGCATATTTACCCTGTTGCCGCGTTGTGTTCCATTCATCTTTCTCTGGACATTTTTATACTACATTTACAGGTTAGGGGTGACAACACGGGTGCGGTGCCACCTAGTGTACACGTGTTGTGTTAGGATTAGGGTTCGGGATCGAAAAAATCCAAGGGTTTTTTCCGCATCACTTGTCCAAGCCGCCGAAGGCCAGAAGCTTCTCCTGCATGTACTCGGCGATGCCATGACTACCTTCGCGCCCGAGCCCACTCTCCTTGACACCGCCGAAAGGAATGCTCGCGCTGGAGATGGTCCCCGTGTTGATCCCGACCATCCCAACCTCTAGCGCCTCGGCAACCCGCCAGATCCTACCGATATCTCTCGAATAGAAATAGCCTCCAAGTCCGACGTCAGTGTCATTTGCCAGCTCAATCACCTCCTTCTCGGTTTCGAACTTGATCAAAGCAGCGACAGGTCCAAAGGTCTCTTCTTGACCGAAGCACGTCGATGATCCCGCTGGGACGTCTGACAGAACGGTGGGCTCGTAGAAACAGCCGGGAGCGTCAGGACGTTTTCCACCGACGAGGATTTGCGCGCCTTTCGAGACGGCATCTTCTATGTGTCTCACGACTTTGTCGACGGCCCTTTCATGAATCAGGGGGCCGTGGGTGCTGTAACGACGGAAAAGTTAGAACTGTATGGACGTGTCACCTGGGAAGGTACATACCTATCGCTCAGAAGACCGTCTCCGACCTTGAAAGCCGCGACCTTCTCAGCAAGGCGAGATGCGAATTCTGCGTAGACAGCCGAGTGGACGTAGATCCTGTTTGCACTAATACAAGTCTGGCCGTTCGCCCGGAACTTGCACGAAATAGCACCTAAGCCGTCGTCAAGCAGTGTCCAATCACACGTTTGCACGAGCGTACCTTCCACCGCGTCATCGATGTTCGCATCGTCGAACACTATGAATGGTGAGTTCCCCCCCGCCTCGATTGAGACCCTACGCGGATTCGTGGGTCAGAACACGGATGCTCAGTCAAATACTGGGGTCGATTCTCACTTTTTCATCGTGCTTGAAGCCATCCCGTACAGCAGCTTAGCAACCGGAGTGCTACCAGTAAAGGAGATTTTCTTTACAGTCTTGCTCTCACAGATCTCCTTGCCAACTGGTATGACGTTCTTATGCGTGGTCACGATGTTGATCACGCCGTCAGGGAACCCAGCACGGTTAGCCAACTTTCTCGAGCGTCAGTCAAACTTCTAGGTGTTCAACCAAAGAAGTGCGTACCTCGGCGATCGCAAGGGCGGAGAATGGGGCCTCTGGTGGGGGTTTGATGACCGCCGTGCATCCAGCGGCCAATGCGGCGCCAAGCTTTCGGGTTATCATGGCCGAAGGAAAGTTCCAGGGCGTGAAGATACCGCTGCGTGCACTGTTATCATACCATTCGCGGCCAGCAACCGGATACAACTTACACGACACCTAAGTAACGCCAAATGAGTTCGAGTTTAGGCGTGAACGGTTGAACGTACCAATGGGTTGCTTGATAACAATATTCCTGACGTTTGGTATGGATGAAGGAATCTGCTCTGTAACTAGGTGAGAGACATGTTACTCCGCGCTCTCACACACTCTACCTACCTCCATATGTCCTAACGGCCTCCTCGGCTGTGAGACAGATTAGACAGTGCGGTGGGGGAAGGGCAGGAAAAAAAAGAGGTGACTGACCGAACCACTCGACGAATGACGCGCTATAAGCATTTTCACCCTTTCCCTCCACCAAGGTCTTGCCATTCTCGAGCGTCTAAATGCTTTCTGAGCATCTTGTCGCGTCGAGGTGAACACAAAAGCTCACAATGATGCGACCCAAATCGTCGTGATGCTGGAGTAGGAGTGCATAGAGTTTCATGAGCAGGTCATGTCGATGCTGAATCACGTTCCCGGACCATAAGTGATCAGTGGTTTGGAATATCGCGTGGGTGAACCGACCTTGGCCGTTGTCTTGCTCCAGGACTTGAAAGCATCTCCAGCAGCGGCGATGGCCTCTTTCGTCTGGGCCAGAGTCATTTCTGGAACCGTTCCAAGCTCTGCATTATTAGCGGGATCTGGATCGGGGGGTCAGCCGAACGCGCCAGACAAGGAGGGGAGGTAGCACTGAACTTGTCACAGAGATCGTTCTGCCATCCTCCGCGTCGACCCACTTCCCGTTGATAAGTCCCTGGGTCCTGATCAACGACGGGTCCTTCAGCCCAAACTATTTCGCAGAAGCCATGTCAGGGTCCAAAAACCCGTATCCTAAAGAATCGAGTGGGGAACGGACAGAGTTTACGGTTGCAGCGGTGCTGGCCATTCTGAAGCGTAGCAGTTGGTTCTGTTTCGCGACCGTCCTGAGAGATGTGAGGAGAAAGAGAGCGGGGCCCATCAGGAACAACGGTGTGAGGTCCTGTGACCTCGCACTTGCGATTTCTCTCCGAACCCGTGGCTGGTTGGAGCCAGTGGGGTATTTCGGATAACCGTCGGCCCGGGATGGCTAAATCATGCCTCCGCCCCCGTGGGAGTTCCGTCTATCCGGTACCCCCGCGCGAACTCGTCGATGGTTGAGTTGGAGGAAGTGGTGTCCAAGTTACTGGACGACCCCGCAACAGAGCCGATAGCCTCAGAGATTGGTGGTGCGTCTGGTCTCTTTCTTTTCATTCGATGGAGAATCATCTGGGAAAGTCTTACAGTCCATCTACGGTGACGATGCTCTCAGTCTTTGGAAACCTCCACCCCAATCCACCAAAAGACCGGATGCGACGGTGAGGTATACCGTGACGATAGGGTACGTCAGTAAGGTTCTACTCCAGCTTTCTTGAGGCTAATTCCCGCTTGACATGCAAAAGGTTGCCCGACCCTCATGACCAAGTCACCTTCTCGGTCCTAGTATCCCTACCCCCATTGTACCCCTCATCAGCACCCCCGCAACTCCAACTCTTGTCGAGGTACATTGGGGCTTTCGGAGTCTCCCCGACGATCTTCGGATCCGTCCTCCGCACCTTCATCTCGACAACGGACGGAGTCGAGTGGACACCTGAAACCGTATGCGTCTTCGATGGACTAGAAAACGTCAGGGAGAAATGTGGAAGGTGGTACGAAGAACAGCTCTCCGAGAAAGCCGCTGGGGAAATAATCCGAGAGGAAGCGAAAGAATCAAAGGTTTCATCAGGATCCAACGATGCACTGAGTCCACCAGAAGGCATCCCATCTACCCGCTCAACCGTATCCGAACCCCAAGCTCCGGCAGAACTCCCAGAGGGGCTGGAGATAATCGAGACAGACCCAATCGTGGACCGCAAGAGTTCTTTTGTTGGAAGGGCGTGCAGGATTACATCTCCTGATCAGGTACGAGGAGGTGAACTTGAACTATTACTCCCGGTTTACGCCACGCATAGGTCCCCCTCATCATTTCCTACCTCCTATCCGACCGGAGAATTGCTCGAGCGGCCCACCCAGTCATCCACGCCTGGCGCTGTCAAGTGGGCAACGTCCTTCACCAAGGTCTATTTAATCCTGTCATTCCAATG
>Ga0307511_10006300_pt1 | contig 11968 bp, 9 predicted proteins | sample 13_EM_MG_FD_200266 | JGI IMG/M metagenome (GOLD analysis project Ga0307511, IMG submission 200266) | Populus trichocarpa ectomycorrhiza microbial communities from riparian zone in the Pacific Northwest, United States - 13_EM | ecosystem: Host-associated > Plants > Roots > Unclassified | place...
GAGGGCACGGAAGTTGCGAGTCCCCGGCCCGGTGAGTTTGCACCACACGGGAGTATCCATCGATGTCATCTTCAAATACCGAACGGCCGGGTCGTTCCCGCCGCAGTTTTATAGCGCTTGCCGGGGTCACGAGTGCGGCCGTACTCGTCGGAGTCCGACCTACGGCGAGTCTCGCACAAGGGGCAGCGGCAGCACCGCACCTTGCGGAGTCCGATCCAACGGCCAAGGCCCTGGGTTACGTGGAAGACGCGGGCAAAGTCGACAAGACCAAATTCCCCGCCTTCAAGCCCGGCGCTCACTGCGCCACCTGCAACTTCTTCCAGGGTAAGGCGGCCGACGCTTACGGGCCCTGTCAGATCTTCCCAGGAAAAGCCGTCAACGCAAAAGGCTGGTGTGCCTCGCATAGTCCCAAGGCTTAATACCCACGAGCGCGAAGGCCGCGCAACTGCACGACGAACAGTCGGCGGATGGCCTTAACGCTCTGATCGGTCGGAAGGAAGTAAACGCGCAACACGGCAGCGGCCGTGACGGCTTCCACGGCGAGCTCCAGGTCCGTATCGGCCGGGAGCTCGCCCCGCTCGATGGCGCGTTTGACGATGACACGAGTCGGATCCAGTCGCCGCTGCATCAACGAATCGAATAATGCGCTCAACGCGGGATTGCTGACGCGTTCCGCCGCCAACGTCGGGACAATCGCCCCAGCCGGCGCCCGATAGTGTACGCGCAGGTACTGTTGATACAGGTCAACCAGATCTGACAGCAGGTTACCCTTGTCTCGCGGGACCATGAGCGGCCAGCGATCGAACGCGGCCATCACGAGATGTTCCTTGGTCGGCCAGCGTCGATAGATGGTGGACTTACTCGCGCGCGCGCGGGCGGCGACCTTGCTGAGCGTCAGCCCGAGATAGCCCTCGCTCGACAGCAGTTTACCGGTGGCCTCGAGAATAGCCTCCTCGGACTGCAGACTTCGCGGACGGCCCGGGCCAGCGCCTCGGTCGACTCGGCTGCCGACAACCCGGCGACCTGCAACGGGACGATTTGCTGCGCGGCCTGCGGCAGCGGTACCGTCTACGACCGCACGCCGTACAGGGCCGCGCCCCGGACCCGGTTGTCCGGGGTCCGAGCGGCCGCCCTTGACCAAGGGCTCAAGCCGGGCGGCCTTTACTGAAGAACGCCTGGGCAGCACTCTTGAACTCAGCCGAGCTGAGTCGCTCCTGGAAAGCCTGCAGTTCCTCTTCGATCCGGGCCGTCAGCCCGGTCTCGCTGCGAAGCAATTGTTTTGTGGCATGCAAAGCGCCGGCAGGTTGCTCAGCAACCGTTTGCGCCAGCGCGCGCGCCTCCTCATGCAACACATCATCTTCGACTACACGATTGACCAATCCGATGTTGAGCGCCGTCGCTGCATCTACCGGCGTGCCGAGTAACAACAGCTCCGCGGCGCGTCGATATCCAACGAGTCGTGGCAGAAGCAACGAGCTCGCAGCTTCCGGAACCAGTCCTAACTTCACAAACGGCATTGACAGTCGCGCGCTGCGTGCCGCCACCACCAAGTCACAATGCAGCAACAACGTGACCCCGATACCCACCGTCTGGCCGTGCACAGCCGCCACGAGGACCTTACGAATTTTGGGCAGCAGGCGCAGGAACCGGATCGGGCCGCGATCCTCACCCACTGCCGGCCCGCTCAGAAAATCACCGAGATCATTTCCGGCGGAAAAGCTCGCTCCAGCACCGCTCAGCAGAATGACTCGAACCGCGTCATCGGCTTCCGCGCGCACGATTGCGTCCCAAAGCGCGTCGTACATGGCGACCGTGATTGCGTTTCGCTTCTCCGGCCGGTTCAGCCGCAACTCGCAAACGCCAGCCGTTTGGGAAACCAAGACATGGTCGGTCATCGTGCATCTTCCATGGAGCCGAGGCAGACCATAATATTACCCATGCCCCGCAATGTCGCACGACTGAGCCGGCTCGCCGTTGAACGGGCGATGTCCAGCCACGACCAGATTGCCGCGGTCCTGGGTACGGAGATCCTGAAGGGAATCCACCGTCCGGGCGCGAACATGCCGCCCGAGCCGGAGCTCATAGAACGATTCCAGGTCTCGCGCACCGTGATGCGCGAAGTCATCAAGACCTTGACCGCCAAAGGCTTCGTGGCGTCCAAGACACGCATCGGCACCCGCGTGCTCGACCCCGGTAACTGGAACTATTTCGATGCGGACGTGCTCGCGTGGCGAGTCAGAATGGGCCTGGATGACGAATTCCGGCTCAGCTTGACCGAAGTGCGCCGGGCGATTGAGCCGGTCGCGGCCGGACTCGCGGCGCGGCGCCGTACGGCAACCGACATCATCGCTCTGCGCGATCACGTAGCATTGATGGGACGTTCGGGCCATACGCGGCAAAGCTTCGCGGAAGCTGATTTGGAGTTTCACCTGACGATTGGCACCGCTTCTGGCAATCCGTTGATGCGCTCCGTAGCCGGAGTCATCGAAGCAGCGCTGGTCGCCTCTTTTTCTCAGAGCTCGCCCGTGGATGACTGGAGTGATCACGAAAACACCGTGAACACTCACGCAGCCATTGTGGATGCCATCGAGGCACGCGACGAGCAGGCCGCAGCCACGGCGATGCTCGAAGTCATCGATATCGGCTACCGCCGGATCAACGATTCCACCCGCAAACGAAGTCAGAAGCGCTGACGTTACACCAACCGCCGGTGACGACGTAGTGTTGGTTTGTACAGCCCTTTTATAACCGCAATTCGGTCGAGGGCAGGCCGGGCACGTCTGTCTCGAAACGGAACAGATCGCCGGCCAGGGGCTGCTCAGCGCGTTGGGTTGGCGACAGTCCTGTCCACGCGGTCGTCACAAACACACTGGAGTAATCGGAACCGCCGAAGGCAACCTTGGTGACTTTGGCGCAGGGAACACGGATCCGGGATAGCAACTCACCCGATGGTGAATATCGGCGCACGCACCACCCGTCCCACATCCCAATCCACAGGCAACCCTCCGCATCCACAGCGGTGCCATCCGGAAATCCACCATCCGGCTCGATTTGCGCAAACACCCGCCGGTTCGACAGCGCACCAAACTCGTCCCTGTCGAACGCATAGACGAGGCGTTGGCCCGAATCAGTGTGATAGAAAGTGCGCGCGTCCGGGGAAAACGCAGGCCCATTTGTCACAACGTACCCGCTATCCAACGGCACGGAACGGCCGTCGGGACCGAGCCGATACAGCGACCCGCTCGGCCGCGTCTCGAGGTCATCCATCGAGCCGAACCATAACGTGCCATCCACACAGACCACTCCGTCATTCAAGCGGTTGTCCGGCAGATGCGGCTCGACAGTGGCAAACAGGGTGAACTCGCCAGTCTGCGGATCAAACTCGTGCAGGCCCGTCTTCAGCCCCGCGAGCAGTCGCAATCGCGAATCGCGGCCGCCACTGCTGCGCAGGGGAACCACAAATCCCGGCTGCTCGGGCGCATCCCACGAGTGCCGCTGACCGGAGCCCGGCTCGAACCGCTGCAGCCGCCGGCCCTTGATATCCACAAACCACAGGGCGGCGTCACGCTCCACCCAAACAGGGCCCTCGCCGAGCTCGGCGCCCACCTTACAAGCAAGCTCAACTTCGCGGTTCATCCCCATACGTAGGCCGTCTTCACTTGTGTGTAGAACTCGACGGCGGCAAAACCCTGCTCGCGCGCGCCATAACTCGAGCGGCGGGTACCGCCGAACGGCACGTGATAATCAACACCCGCGGTTGGCAGATTGACCATCACCATGCCGGCACGAATGTTGTGCTGAAAGTGACGCGCGTACTTCAGGGACGTCGTCACGATTCCGGCCGACAGTCCAAACTCACCGCTGTTGGCGACCTGCAGTGCCTCTTCATAGTCGTTCACGCGCACGGTGCTCGCAACGGGTCCAAAGATCTCCTCGCGATTCACGCGCATCGCCTGTGAGGTGTCGGCGATCACCGCCGGGCTGACATACCACCCTGGCTTATCCAGCTTCAGTTGCCGTCCGCCGGTGACGAGCCGCCCACCCTCCTTGCCTGCGATCTCGAGGTAGGACAGCGTCTTTTCCATCTGCACCTGGTTGACGAGCGGACCCATCTGCGATGCAGGGTCGAGCGCGTCACCCACTTTCAGAGCCGCTGCCTTGGCCGCCAGGGCCTCGACAAACCGATCATGAATGCCGCGAGTCACGATGAGCCGGCTGGACGCGGTGCAGCGTTGACCAGTTGCGAAGAACGAGCCATCCAACGCGCACATCACGGCGCGATCGAGGTCAGCATCGTCGAGCACAATCAGCGGGTTCTTGCCACCCATTTCCAACTGCACGCGTGCCTGACGCGCCATGGCGCCCACTCCCACCTTGGCGCCCGTAACCTGTGAGCCCGTGAAGGAGATGCCGTCCACACCCGGATGCTTGACAATCGCTTCGCCCACCGCGCCCGCGCCGAACACCATGTTGAATACGCCGGCCGGCACGCCGACCTCGTAGATGATATCGGCCAGCGCGGCGGCAGTCGCCGGCGTTGGCTCGGCCGGCTTCAACACCACCGTGTTGCCGAAAGCCAGAGCCGGCGCCGACTTCCAGGCGGGAATCGCAATGGGGAAATTCCACGGCGTGATGAGCCCGAACACGCCGACAGCCTCGCGTGAGGTACTGACATCCACGCCAGGTCGGGTTGAAGTCAGGTTCTGCCCATGACGGCGCAACGCCTCACCGGCGAAGTACTTGAAAATCCGCCCGGCCCGCGCAACCTCGCCGATGCCCTCGGGGAGGGTCTTGCCCTCTTCCCTCGACAACAGACGCCCGAGCTCTTCCCGGCGTTTCAGGATCGTATCGCCGATGCGATCCAGAAAGTCCGAGCGCACCTCGGGGGAGCTTTCCGACCACGCCGGGAAAGCCTTGCGAGCTGCCGCTACGGCAGCGTCCACTTCGGCGCTCGATCCGTCCGGAAAACGCGCAACGATGTCACGGGTATCGGACGGATTTTCGCTTGCGTGCTCGGCCTTCGCCGCGACACGCTCGCCATTGATGTAATGCGAGAGACTCGGAACACTCATGCCTTTCTCATTTTTTCAGCGGCTTTGACTCGCGACGGCCGCCGCGGCCGTTTCAGGTTTACCCCACAGCTCCTGGATGGCCTCCAGGCTGCGGCCCTTGGTTTCCGGCACGTACCGGATCACAAACAGGGCGGCCAGGACACTCATGCCGCCATAAATCCAATAGGCGAAGCCGTGATTGAACATCGCGTTCAACCCGGAATTGCCGTCGAGCACTTTGAAGGACGCCGACACCAACAGGTTGGCAATCCATTGCGCCGCGACGGCCAGTCCCATCGCCTTGCCCTTGATGGCATTGGGGAACATCTCCGACAACATCACCCAGGCGACCGGTCCCCACGATAAGGCGAAGCCCGCAATGTACACCACCACGGCAATCAGGGCGCCCAGTCCGACCACTTTGGCATTGAACAGGCAGCCCAGCGCAATCATCGCGACGGCCATGATCACGGCTCCGGTGACCAGCAGCGGCTTGCGGCCCCATTTGTCCACGGTGACGATGGCTACCACGGTGAAGATGACATTCGCACCGCCGACAACCACCGTCTGCAACAGGGCCGTATCGGTTGAGGCACCCATGTTCTGGAACATGAGGGGCGCGTAGTACAGCACCGCGTTGATGCCGACGAATTGTTGGAAAACCGAGATCATGATGCCAATCACAATCACCGGCAGGCCGAAAGACAGCATCTTGCCCGACTTCACCACCAACGATTTCTCGATGTCGGCGAGGATCCCGCGGGCTTCGCTCTCGCCCATGACTCTACGCAGCTGTGTGAGCGCCTCGGCACTGCGCCCACGCAATACCAGCCAGCGCGGCGTGTCAGGCACGAACATCAGCAGAATCAGCAGTATTCCCGACGGAATGGCTTCCGAAGCCAACATGTAGCGCCAGCCGGTCGATTTCACCCAGGCATCATCACCCTGCGATGCCACGAAGTAATTGACGAAGTAGACGAGCAGGATGCCGCCCACGATCGCGAGCTGGTTGAACGAGACGAGCCGGCCGCGGATGGCGCTGGGCGAGATCTCCGCGATGTACAGGGGGGACAGCATCGAGGCGATGCCCACGCCGATACCGCCCAGGATGCGGTACACGATGAACGGGCGGAGGGCCTCGGGACCCATCTGGCCAATCGCGCCAAAACCAAATTCGGGCCAGGCGGAGCCGATGGATCCGGCCAGGAACATCAGTCCCGCAACGACCAGGCCGCCCTTGCGTCCGAGCGCGGTGGAAATCCAGCCGGCGATCATGGCGCCGATGATGCAACCCAGGAGCGCACTGGAAATGGTCCAGCCCGAGAGGCTGCTGCGGGCCGTTTCGGACAGCCCGAGCGGGTCGATGAAATAGGCATCGATCGAGCCCACCGCGCCTGAGATCACGGCGGTGTCGTAGCCGAACAGCAGTCCGCCGAGTGTCGCCACGAACGTCAGCCCGATCACGAGCGACGTATTGACTCCGGTTTCTTGTCCAACGTTCATCTGCTCAAACCCCCTCACAGTGAGACCCTTCCACGGCTCGGCGGCAGCCTATCATTCCGGGCCGCCCCTGCCGCAAAACGGCGTTTATGGTAGCGCTACCTTTCCCCGCCGGGACGGTGTCTGTCAAGTCGGGGGGCTTTTTGCTGCACTGCACTTATATGATGCGCCCTTGGTCTTACGGTGTGATGGAGAACTGCATGAGCGATGTCGAGGGATCCTTTTCCAGGCGTTCAGTCCTGAAGGGAGCGACGCTGTACGCGGGCATGGGCGCCGCGTCCAGCCTCTCATCCGTAGCCTGGAGCACCCTGGCCTGGAGCAAAGAGCCTGCCCGCTCGACCCTCGCCACAACCGGACTCGGAAAGGTCCGCGGCACGGTGAAGGAAGGCATTCACACCTTCAAAGGCATCCGTTACGGAGCCGACACGCAGGCTCGCCGCTTCATGCCTCCCCTCGCCCCGGCCGCATGGAAAAAGACGCTCGACGCCACCGGGTACGGTGCCGCCTCACCCCAGAGCGGCAAAGAAACGGAACCGATGAGCGAGGACTGCCTGTTCCTGAACGTCTGGACGCCCGGCCTTCGTGATGGAGCCAAACGTCCGGTCATGTTCTACATCCATGGAGGCGCGTATTCCCATGGCTCCGGCTCGAGCCCCCTGTATGACGGCACGCGGCTGTGCAAGCGCGGAGACGTCGTTGTCGTCACCGTCAATCACCGCCTCAACGCCTTTGGTTACCTGTACCTGGCCCGGCTCGGTGGTGCGCCCTTCGCCGATTCAGGCAATGCGGGGATGTTGGACCTCGTGATGGCGCTGCAGTGGGTCCGGGACAACATCAAGGAATTCGGCGGCGATCCGGACCGGGTCATGTTGTTCGGCCAATCGGGCGGTGGCGCGAAGATCGCGACGCTGATGGGTATGCCGGTCGCCCGCAACCTCTTCCATCGGGCCGCCACCATGAGCGGCCAGCAGGTAACCGCCTCGGGTCCGCTCAACGCGACCAGTCGTGCACGCACATTGCTGGATGCGTTGAAACTGCCGGTGGATCAGGTGGCACAGATCAGCACTCTGCCGACGGAAAAGATACTCGAGGCGATGTCTGCGACGGACCCCGTGATTGGTAAGGGCGGCTTGTACTTCGGGCCCGTGCTGGATGAGCGGACGTTACAGCAGCATCCCTTCTACCCGGATGCGCCCGCGATCTGCGCGCATGTTCCGATGATTGTCGGGAACACGCACGATGAGACGCGGCTGCTGATTGGCGGCTCCGATCCCAAGGACTTCTCCCTGAGTTGGGAGCAGTTGCCGGACAAGCTGTCGGCCAACATGCGGGTTGATATCACGCCTGAGACGGTTGTCGCGGCGTATCGCCAGATGTACCCACAATACTCGGCGAGCGACATTTTCTTCTCAGCGACGACGGCCGCGCGCTCGTGGCGTGGTGCACTCATCGAAGTTGAAGCACGCGCCGCTCAGGGCTCGCCGGCGTACGCCTACGAGCTCGATTGGAAGTCACCGTTGGAAGGCGGGAAATGGGGCGCGCCTCATACGCTGGACATCCCCCTCGTCTTCGACAATATCGACAAGGAAGGCTCACTGTCAGGCACGTCGGCCGACGCGCAGAAGGTTGCGGACCAGATGAGTGAGACCTTCATTGCGTTCGCGCGAACGGGCGATCCCAACAACAAAGCCATCCCCAAGTGGGAGCCGTACCAGCTGCCACGTCGCCAGACGCTGTTGATCAATACTGAATCAAAGCTCGGCGATGATCCGCGCGGCAAAGAGCGAGAGTTATTTGCGAAGGTGCCTTGGATTCAGCAAGGAACCTGAACGGGCCCCCGCGCAGTCTCCCGAATCAGAAAATCGACCACGGCCAGCAGAGCCTCGCGCTCGCTGGCCCCGGCCTCTCGTGCATCGTCGTACATCTTAATTTGACGGTGAGCACTCGTTCCGCGCTGGAGAATCGTGCGGGTGTATTCGACCTCGCGGACACAACCCAGCGCCTCGGCATCTTCGCGTACCAGCGCAATCAACTCTTCGACCATTTGCGAGAACGGCACGAGCTCGCCACGGGCCAGATCCAGCAATTGCTCGTCAAAGCTGTAACGCATGGCGCGCCAGCGATTTTCGGCGATCAACACGTTCTTGTACCAGCGCCAGCTCTGATTGCTACGTCGCAATCGATAGAGCATTCGCGTCAGGCACACCACGAGCGCCGCCAGGCACGCCGCATCATCAATGCTGGTGCAGCAGTCCATCACTCGCATCTCAATTGTCGGATAGCGAGGGTTGGGTCTGACGTCCCACCACATCTTCGTCGTGTTTTCGATGACACCGTTGCGGATCAGCATGTCGAGGTGTCGTCGCAGCTCACTGTAGCTCGCGAAACGCTCCGGCAGGCCGGTTCGCGGCAGCGAGCTGAATGCGTTCAACCGGAACGACATCAGGCCGGTTCGCTCGCCCTCCCAGAACGGTGACGAGCAGGACAACGCGACCAGGTGGGGTACGAAGTACGACAATTGATTCATGAGGTCGACGCGCAGATCGTCGTCGTCGACGCCAACGTGTACATGCATCCCACAGACCATCATGCGGCGGGCCGCCGCCTGCATTTCACGCGCCATGGCAAAAAACTGCTCTTTCTCCGTGGGCATCTGGCGGGTGGAGCGCGCGAAAGGATGGGTCGACGCGGCGATCGGCGCGAGTCCATAGCCACGCGCCAGTTCCACAATGATTCCTCTGAGGCGGGTCAGCTCGTCGCGCACTTCGCAGATGGAATGACAGACCCGGGTGCTCACCTCGAGCTGGGAGCGCAGGAATTCGGGATTGATGTGACCACCGCCCCGCTCGGTGCAGACCTGGAGCAGTCCCGCAGGTGGATTCTCGTCGACGTCGCGCGTCTCGAGATCGACGAGCAGGTACTCTTCTTCTATGCCCACCGTGAAAGGTGGCTCTGAGCTGCTCACGCGGAACGCCCCCCTCAGGCGGTCATTTGTGCAATCGGCAATGGTGCTGCGACAAAAAATCCCTGTGCGAAATCCACGCCGATGCGCTTCAACTCATCGAGCACGGCTTCTGACTCGACGCACTCGGCGACCGTCGAGATACCCAGCGCACGCCCCACTTTGCTGATGGCCTCAACCATACTCCGATCGACGGGATCTTCAGCGATGTGGCTGATGAATTGGCCGTCGATCTTCAGAAAGTCCACTGGCAGCGTCTTCAGGTACATGAACGAGGACAGGCCGCTGCCGAAATCATCCAACGAGAACTTGCAACCGCGGGCCTTCAGCTCGCGCATGAAGTAGATGGCGTTGGACAAACTCGTGACCGCCGCCGTCTCGGTGATCTCGAAGCATAGCGCATTCGCTATGGGCGGCTCGCCGACGAGTTGTAGTACGAATTCGGCGAACGACTGCTCGTTGAGGGAAGTGCCGGAAAGATTGACGGCCAGCAACGGCAGCGGTACTCCGTTTCTCTGCCGCTCCTGCAGCAGGTTCACCGCCCGTGTCACGACCCACCGATCAATGATCGACATGACGTTGTAGCGCTCGGCGGCCGGAATGAACTCACTCGGTGGAACCAGTTGACCATCGTCGTCGCGCAGGCGCACGGTCAGCTCGTGGAAGTGCGGCTGTTTCGGCGCGCCGCGCTCGGCGATACTCGTCGGCACAATGGGCTGGAAGAAGAGCTCGAGCCGGTTTTCCTCGACCGCCCGGGTCACACGGGCGACCCAGTGCATTTCGCGATGCCGATGCGAAACGCCGTCCTGCTCGTAGACGTGGATCCGATTGCGGCCCTCATCCTTGGCGGCATAACAGGCGATATCAGCCGCACTCATGATGCTGGCGACGTTTTCCGTTTCCGCCTTGATCTGTACTACGCCAACACTCGCACCGACCGACAGAGTGCTGGCGCCCCACATGAAGCGGTAGTCACGGATGGCCTGGCGCACACCCTCGGCGATACGCGTGGCCTGCTCTAACGTGCAACCTTCGAGTAGCACCCCGAACTCATCGCCACCCAGTCGAGCGATGGTGTCCGACGCCCGCACCCTGGTCTGCAACAGCCCAGTTACGTCACGCAGCAGTCGGTCACCAGCTTGGTGACCACAAGTATCGTTGACGACCTTGAACTGATCGAGGTCGATATAGAGCAGCGCGTACGAGCCGTCCCCGCGCTGCGCGCTGAGCACGGCCGCGTGGAGGCGATTGTCGAATTCCCTGCGATTGATCAATCCGGTCAGCGCATCGTGGCTGGCCTGATAGGACAGCGCGCGCTTGAGACGTCGTTCCTTGGTGACATCATGGAATACGATGACGGCACCGATGACCCGACCTTGCCGATCGCAAATGGGCGCGGCTGACTCCTGAATGGCGACTTCCTGCCCCGACCGGGTGATCAGGACCGAATGATCGGCTGGCGCTCCGGCCTCACCCCGGCCGAGGGCGCACATCAAGGGGTTCTCGATGGGCTCGCGAGTAATTTCGTTGACGAGGTTCAGCACGTCCCCGATGGGGCGACCGCGAGCCTCGTCGAGACTCCAGGCAGTCAGCGTCTCCGCCACCGGATTGATGTACTCGATACGGCCATCCGCATCGGTACTGATCACGGCGTCACCGATCGACTGCAGCGTCACTTGTGCACGCTCCTTCTCGGCGAATACGGCCTGTTCGGCGCGTTTGCGTTCAGTGATGTCCGCAATCGTACCTTCATACCCGATGATCTTGTTCCCAGCATCGCGCACCGCGCGCGCATTCTCGAGGATCACGACCTGTTGTCCGTCTCGCCTGCGCATCCTGTACTCGGCGTTTCGAATTTCACCTTCCGACTCCACTTGCCGTGTGAACTCCGCGCGATCCGCGGGATTCCAATACAGCATGGCAACGCTTGGCAGCGCGTAGAGTTCCTCAGCGCTGGCGTAGCCTAGTATGGAGACGAAAGCTGGGTTGACCGACAGCAACCGTCCATCCCAGCCACTCTGATACACGCCTTCGGCGATGCTTTCAAACAGTCCGCGAAACTTTGCTTCGCTGGAACGTAGGGCTTTCTCAGCCAGGCGGCGTTGAATGGCGATGCCGGCGAGCTGCGCGGCATGCGCCATGATCTCGGACTCACGGTACGTTGGGAGCCCGGGCTCGCGGCGATAGACGCCGAGTGAGCCTAGAAGTTTGCCGCTCGCAGATTTCAGGGGCGTCGACCACGCAGCGCGAAGCCTCGCTTCGAGTGCCGCCTCGCGCCTTTGCTGCCAGAACGGGTCTTTGGCAATGTCCGCTACCAGCACCTGGCGACCCAGGTAGACCGCAGCAGCACAAGATCCGTTGCGTATGTCGATGGCGGACCGTTCCAGCACCGCACGCAGCTTCTCGGGCAAGCGGGGAGCAACCATGGACAAAAACGCCGAACCGTCGTCCGCGA